>ERZ891134.751-NODE-751-length-25199-cov-10.403754_pt1 | contig 25199 bp, 28 predicted proteins | sample MGYA00520888_ERZ891134 | MGnify/ENA primary metagenome ERZ891134 (study PRJEB32303, sample SAMEA104408692) | aquatic metagenome | biome: Brackish water; feature: Coastal; material: water | place: Baltic Sea | collected 2014-10-23 | depth 10 m ... | reverse complement strand
CAAAACTCACAATTCCCCCAATGGTAATTAAAGCAAATGAAATCCATATTAATCTTACAAAATAGTTGTAATAAAACCTCACTCCCATTCCCATACTTGGATCCCCCGCATAATCCATGGCAATATAAACGTCACTAAGACCGTCCCTTTGGATACTTGTTTCTGAGGTAAACTGCTGAGGCTGTTTATACTTTCTTACACTAGGCTTAAGGATAAAAGTTTTATTATCTTTTGTTATTTTATAGATACCGAACAATTCTTCAAAGTTCTTTTCTTTACTAGATTCTGATTTTAAAAAATTAATTTTAATTCCCTGTTTAAAAAAAGATTCTCCTAGATGTATTTTGGCATTTATTTCCTTAGAAAAAAAATGATTGAGTGTGATTGCCAGTATTAGCAGGCCGAATCCTAAATGAGAAAATAATCTTGAAAAATTTTGCTTAGTAAAAAAAGTTTTTTTACTCATGACTATTTCGTAAAAGACTGAGACAATCAAATACACGGAACACAAAACCCCTAATAGAAAAATAAAATTATACCTACTTAGATAAAGGCTTATTAAAATTGTTAAAAAAATGGAGACTATAAAAAATGAAAATATTTTTTGCTTTATTGAAATGAGTGAATTGCCATTCCATTTCATCAAGGGTCCCATGGCCATTAGAATAAGAAAAATAAAGATGAAGGGTGCTAAAATTGTATTATAGTACTGCGGTCCAACAGAAATGGTTTCTCCTGTAAAAACTGATAATAATATTGGGTATGTTGTACCAACAATTACTACGGTTAAAATGAAAATTAAAAAATAGTTATTTAATAAAATAGAAAAATCCCGACTGAATAGAGCAAAGCTATTGTTATTCACCGATTCTTTTGGGAATTTTAAAATATAAATTATTAAAGATCCTAGAGTAATTATGGTAATGATAAAAAGTATATAAACTCCTCTTTCCGGATCATTAGCAAATGCATGAACAGAATTTAGAACTCCTGATCTCACTAAAAAAGTCCCAAACAAACTTAATATGAAGGTGAGTATGGTTAAAATCGCTGTCCAGGCAAAAAGTTTTTTCAATTTTTCCATAACCACAATCGAATGAATTAAAGCTGTAGACGCAATCCATGGCATTAAAGAAGCATTTTCAACAGGATCCCAAAACCAGTAACCTCCCCAACCTAACTCATAGTAAGCCCAAAAGGACCCAAGTCCTATCCCAAAAGAAAGAAATGACCAGGGTAACATGATCCATTTTTTAGCAATAGAAGCCCAACGAGAATTGTACTGTTTCAAAATAAGAGCTGCTAATAGCAAACTAAAAACTAAAGAAAATCCTACATACCCCAAATATAAAAAGGGGGGGTGGATCGCTAATAGAGGATCTTGCAAAATAGGATTTAATCCGAGACCCTGAACTGGGACAGGAAATATTTTACTAAAAGGATTGGATGTAAAAATTAAAAAAGATAAAAAAATTAGCTGGATAATACTTTGAAAAAAAATGGTGCATGCTCTTAGGGAGTCATTTATATTTTTACTATTTAACAAAAATAAAATTCCATATAAAGAAATCACCAAAATAAATAAAAGCATACTGCCTTCGTGGTTTCCCCAAGCAGCAGATATTTTATAGAACAAGGGCTTATCTGTATGAGAGTTTTCATAAACAGAAATTATTGAAAAATCTGAAATGGCAAAACAAACTATTAAAACAAAAAAAGAAAATAAAATTAAATAAAAACTAACTTTGTAAAATAAGAAAAATTGTAAATAAATTGACGATTTTTGAATAATGTTATTTTTAATATAAAGAAACAGCGAAGAACAAGTAGTTAAAAAAGATACAATTAGTAGTACAGCACCCAAATTACTGATCATATTTTTTATTCCAATTTCCACTTTTCTTCAAAGCCTCAGCTACCTCTGGTGGCATATAATTCTCATCATGTTTTGCTAAAATAGTTTTGCCTAATAAAAACTTTTTATCTTTTAAGGTTCCTTCTACGACCACTCCTTTTTCTTCTTGAAATAAGTTTGGCAATATCCCTTTATATTCAACATAAATGTCATTCTTTAAGTCTGTTACTACAAAAGTATAGGTAGCTTCATTTTTGTTTTCTTGAACTGAGCCCTTTTTAACTAGTCCTCCAACTCTTATAAGCCCTTTGGGATTTTCGCTGTTTAGATACAAATCTGTTGGTGAGAAAAAATATATAGTATTTTTTTGTAGTGAATTAAAAATAAACTTTCCTAATATTAAAACCACTACTGCAGATACTAAAAAATAGGTTAATCTTTTTTTTCTGGATGGAGTCATTTTTTTAAAACTTTATTTAGTTTGTTTTCTTGTAGCTGCAAAACTTCAGTTTTGTATCGTATGAAAAAAATGAATAGTGCAAATACAGAAAATCCTAGAAACATAATTAATAAAGGCATGAGCATAGATGAGTGTATAGCTGGGGATTCGGTTAGTTTAATACTAGCCGGCTGATGCAAAGTATTCCACCATTCAACAGAAAATTTAATAATTGGAAGATTGGCTAGGCCTATAATAGCTAAAATAGAAGAATATTTTTCAGCTACAAAAAAATTTTTAATAAATTTCCAAGATAGAATATAAAAAATATAAAAAAAGACCAGAACAAGCATGGATGTTAGTCTTGCATCCCACGTCCAGAAAGTTCCCCAAGTAGGTTGTCCCCATAACGAACCTGTAAAAATAGAAATTAATGAGAAAGTAAATCCTATAGGCGCTAAACTTTTAGCATAAATAGTAAAAACTCTAATTTTAAATACTAAAGTTATAATAGAGCTTATGCCCATCGCAGCAAAAATCATGAGCGCAAGCCAAGATGCCGGAACATGCACATACATAATGCGAACGGTATCTCCTTGCAAATAATCCTTGGGCGAAATAATTAATGATAAAATTAATCCAAATATTATTAGGGAAAGAAAAGTAATTTTTAACCAATAAAAAAAATTTTCATTCAATTGAAATATTTTTTTTAATTGGAATAAACTGAACATGTAGAGATGTTATATATAAAAATAATGAGAAAAAATGTGACAAAGTTTGTCTGGTTTGGAGAAGGGAGATAAGAGAGTATCACTCCAAACCAGACACTTACGATTTATATATTTGGTTAATTTGTCTTATAATTGTACTAATCTTGTTGAATTTGAGGCAGGTAACGTAGGGTTAGTTTACCGGTCTAAGATAAAGACCGTCTTTGGTCTTTCCTTTAAATATTTCATTTAATAAAGGATGCCCAATTGGATCGCTTCTGTCATCAAGAACTAAATTTTGTTCAGAAACATACGCTTCATAGGTAATTTCATCATTCTCAGCTAAAAGGTGATAAAAGGGCTGGTCTTTTCTTGGTCTCGCATCTTTTGGGATGGATTGGTACCATTCGTCTGAATTGTTAAACTGAAAATCGACATCGTAAATTACACCCCTAAACTCAAACAGGCGATGTCTGACAACTTCACCGATGGAAAACTTTGCTTTTTTAAGTTGTTTAGGTTGCATTGATACCCTGAAGATAGTGATGATCGAAAATTAATCAAGCGTTAAATAAATTATTTCAAAAACATTTTAAGTGAAATTTTTGATTTCGTCCTCAAAAAGTAAGGCAAATATACTGCGTCTTGCTTTCCATAAAAAATATCCACATAAGACTTGTTAAATTTTTTTTCATCTTTTGCCTTGTGACCTGCAATTGTTTGATATTGCAATCTGCATTTTCTTAATGGTTTCTTGAAAGTAATTTTTGAAGAATTAACAATATGATCTTTATTACTCTGCTTCGATAAAATTAGATAAAAAACATCGGATCCATCAAAAACTTTCGTTCTTTGATTGCAATTTAATTTACTTTTTTGATTAAATAAAAGTTGATTTATAGCGGTAAGGGGATCAACAATATTTTGTAAGTGATGGGACTGAATTGGAATGATATTTGTTTGTTTTTTTCTAGCAGGTTGGGAGATATTCTTGATAACTTTTTTATCTTTAAAAACAATAGTGGTTGATCTTGCCTTCTTTTTCTTTTGATATTGAAACTGATAGGAAGTTTGTTTAGCATGGGCTTTGGTTGAACCATTTCCTTTAAAAGAAACAAAAAAATTTAAAAGACCCTTGCTTTTAATTTTTGTTGCTAATTCCTGATGAGGACTGTTAGAGAACTGAATTTCCATAAATTTTAAGTTCAGGCCATAAATTTCATAAAAAAAATCTTTTGCATGCAAATTTTGTGTTACAAAACTGAATAATATAAATATAAAAATAAATAATTTTTTCATGAATAAGTCGTTAATTAAATTTATTACAGATTTTGGACCATTACTAATTTTTTTTATATTTTATAAAAAATATGGAATGCAAGAAGCTATCTTGCCCTTAATAATTGCAACTACTATAGCTATATCTTTCATTTATTTAACTGAAAAAAAAGTTCCTACTATGCCTTTGATAAGCGGTATTTTACTTGCTGGATTTGGTGGACTTACATTGTATTTTAATGACAAGACTTTTTTTTACATGAAGCCAACCATTATCAACTTGATGTTTGCCGTCGCTTTATTGTATGGAAAGCTCATATTAAAGACCTCTCTTCTAAAAAAAGTTCTTGGCGAAAGCTTAAAATTAACAGACACTGGATGGAATATTCTCACAGACAGATGGATTTATTTTTTTATTTTTATTGCTATACTTAATGAGCTGGTGTGGCGGACTCAATCTGAAGACTTCTGGGTTCAATTTAAAGTTTTTGGAATGATACCTATTACGATAGTCTATACTTTCTTTCAGATTTCGGTCATCGAAAAGTATAAAATAGAAGAATAATGTTTCGTTACAAGGTTATCCATAATCAAAAATTCGAAGAAGAAAAATTTTTTAATAAAAAAGAACTTGGAGAAATACTAAATTTGTATGGCTCCATGGTGTCAGTCGGTGAATGGAAAGATTATGCTATTTTTATTAATAAAAACATTGTTGGTTTTAATATTTATCGAAAAGCAACGGAAAATCCACTTTACCAAATTATAAAGAACTTAAGTACCAAAAGCAGAAATCATAAATATTCTATAAAAGACCAGGCAGGATCTATATTAAAAAATTCAAACCAATTAAAAAGTATTTTGGAAGTTATTAGCAAAAAAAAACTAAAAGTAGTTAAGTGACACATCGCAAAACTAATTTACCAAAAAAAAACTGTGTAAATTGTGGGCTGTCCTTTGCTTGGAGAAAAAAATGGGAGCGATGCTGGAACGAAGTTAAATACTGCTCCAAAAAATGTGCTGGGTCAAAAAAAGCTCCCAAGATTTAACCTGGAAGCTTTTTTATTTAATTGATTAACGCTGAACTATCTTCTTTGACCAAAAAGTCTAAGCAGCATAATAAATAGATTAATAAAGTCTAAGTATAACGTTAGTGCGCCCATAATGGCTTTTTTGCTCATTACTTCGTTTCCATCACTAGCAAGATACATATTCTTAATTTTTTGAGTATCGTAAGCAGTTAAGCCTACAAAAATTAAAACTCCTAAAATTGAAATTACAAAATGCATTGCACTAGACTTTAAAAAGATATTAACAATAGATGCTATAATTATTCCAAACAGACCCATCATCAAGAAAGATCCCAACCCTGTTAAATCTTTTTTAGTTGTATATCCATAGAGACTCATTGCTCCAAAAGTTCCAGCTGTAATAAAAAAAACTCTTGCAATACTAGTTCCTGTGTATTGAACAAAAATAGATGACAATGAAGCACCCATTAAAGCTGCAAAAATCCAAAAGACAGTCTGTGCTCTAGAGGCACTCATGTTTTTAATTCCAAAACTCATGTACATAACAATTCCGAGTGGAGCTAACGCTACTACCCACATCAAAGCCGAATTATACATCGCATTACCCAAGCCCGTTAAGCCAACAATATTACCTGAACCGTCTGTAACGACTGCAAGTTTAAAAAATAGCATAGCAATAACACCCGTTAAAAGAACTCCTGAACCCATAAAATTGTAAACAGATAACATGTAGGTTCTTAAGCCTTCGTTTACTGCTTCAGATCCAGTAGTTGTGGACTTAATTGCATTAATTCGATCGTTTAAATTCATTTTTCTCCTTTGTTATTAATTTTACTAATTAATTAATAGTTAATATGACTATAAAATTTGTCAATTTCAAGACCTTTAGATAAAGAAATTAATTAACTATAGCTATAGTTTTGTAAAAATTTTGCTAGGATAAAAAAAAATGAATTATAAAAAACTTGGTAACTCTAATTTAAACATAAGCACGATCTCCATGGGCACTATGACTTGGGGGGAGCAAAATACTCTGGAAGAGGCATTTGAACAAATGGATTATGCTTATGACCAAGGTGTAAATATTTTTGATAGTGCTGAGTTATACCCGGTACCCCCTTCTGCAGACACCCAGGGAGAAACAAGTAGAATTCTAGGACAATGGGTTAAAAGTCGAAAAATACGGGACAAAGTAATTATTGCAGATAAAATTGTGGGCAGGTCTGGAATGAATTGGTTTCGCCCTGAGGGAATAGAAACAAGACTAGATAAAAAACAAATTGAGTTTGCATTGGATAGAACATTAAAAAATCTCGAAATGGATTATGTAGATATTTACCAGCTACATTGGCCCGACCGACCTATCAATGTATTTGGAGGATTGGAATATGAGCACACCGACAGCGGAGATGCGATTTCAATTGAAGAGACTTTAACAGCTTTAGACGAATTGGTTAAACAAGGAAAAATTAGACACATAGGTCTTTCCAATGAAACTGCCTGGGGCACTAGTGAATTTTTAAAAGTTGCGTCTGAAAAAAAGTTGTCGAAAATAATTTCCATACAAAATCCTTACAATCTTTTAAATAGAAGTTTTGAAGTAGGTCTCTCAGAGATATCTATAAGGGAACAGGTGGGCTTACTGGCTTACTCTCCTTTAGCTAGTGGAGTTCTGACCGGAAAGTATTTTGATGGAAAGCTACCAAAAGGAAGTCGTATGGATCTTTTTGGACACAGGTATCCCAGATACAAAACACTTAATGCCGAAGCTGCTGCTAAAAAATATCATGCTGTTGCTTCAAAACATGGTTTAAATCCATGCCAAATGGCCATTAAGTTTTGTGAAATACAAAAATTTGTTTCTTCTGTAATAATTGGACAGACTACTATGGAACAATTAAAAACTAATATTGGGAGTATCTCTTTAAACTTAAGCAAAGAAGTAATAAAAGACATTAATGAAGTTCAAATAATATATTCAAACCCATGTCCATAAAAAAATCCATACTTTATTTATTTGTATCTCTGCTCATTGCTGGACAGACTTCCGCTGCAATTCAGATTAAAGGAAAATTTAAAAATTGGGAATCCCATTTTACTAAACAGGGTGATGATTTAATTTGTTTTGCAATATCAATGCCCATGACAATGGAGCCAAAAAATTTAAACCGAGCTGAAGCAAGAATTTTTGTAACCTTCAGAACTAAGGACAACATTCGAGATGAAGTTAGTGTTACGGGGGGCTATCCTTATAAAAAAAATATTCCAGTAGACGTAAATATTGGAAGCAATAATTTTAAATTTTCATCTTCAGAAAAATTTGCATGGCTTCCAGGCAAGAATGACGAAATTAAAATTGTTCGCCAAATGAAAAAGGGGAATCAAGCAAAAGTTATTGGCATCTCTGCAAGAGGAAACAAAACTACAGACACTTATTCTTTGCTAGGGTTCACAGACGCATATAATTCTGCAAAAAATCAATGCAAAAAATAAATAAAATTGTTTTGGCCTATTCGGGAGGTCTCGATACTTCCGTAATACTTAGGTGGCTACAAGAAAAGTATGAATGTGAAGTTATTTGCTACACCGCTGATTTGGGACAAGACATAGATAGAAAAAAAATTATACAAAATGCAAAAAGACTGGGTGTAAAAAAGATTATTATCGAAGATCTCCGAGAGATATTTGTAAAAGACTACGTGTTTCCTATGATCAGAGGAAATGCTTTATATGAAGGTATTTATTTGCTGGGTACCTCCATTGCAAGGCCCCTGATTGCAAAAAGACAAATTGAAATTGCAAAAAAATATAATGCGCAAGCTGTATCACATGGATCTACTGGTAAAGGAAATGACCAAGTTAGATTTGAGTTGGGTTACTACTATTTTGGTCCTAATATTAAAGTTATTGCACCATGGAGAGACTGGGACTTGGCTTCAAGAACCGATCTTATTCGTTATGCAAAAAAAAATAACATTCCAGTTCCTCAAGATAAAAAAGGGGCTCCTCCTTTTTCTGTAGATGACAATCTTTATCACACTTCAACGGAAGGCAAAGTGTTGGAAGATCCTAAAAAAGCAGCTCCAGAATTTATTTTTCAAAGAACGGTGTCTCCTCAAAAAGCTCCTAACAAAACTTCCTTCATAACTATTGGTTATAAGAATGGTGATCCTATTTCTTTAAATAATAAAAAGCTTTCTCCTTCAAATATTCTAAAAAAGCTAAATGATATAGCTGGCAAGAATGGTGTCGGACGTGTTGATCTAGTCGAAAATAGATTTATAGGGATAAAATCAAGAGGTGTTTACGAAACACCAGGTGGAACTGTTTTAACTTTTGCTCATCGGGCGATAGAATCTATTACTTTGGACAAAGAAACCATGCATAAAAAAGATGAATTAATGCCAAGATATGCAGAACTGATTTATAATGGTTACTGGTTCTCAAAAGAAAGAGAAAAGTTACAAAAAATCATTGACCGAAAAAGAAATAAGGTAAACGGGACTATTAAAATAGCATTGTATAAAGGGAACCTAACTCTTGTCTCAAGAGTTACTAAGAGCAAAGCTTACTCCATGAAAAAAGTTTCTTTTGAAGAAAATAAAACTTTTAATAAAAAGAATGTTGAAAATTTTATTAAGAAGCATAGCAAAATGTTAAGAAAATAATTGCTCTAACTATTAAATGGAATTAATTTTTTTATAAGCTTTAACAGTATTGTTTAATAGACAACTTATCGTCATAGGACCTACTCCACCTGGCACAGGAGTAATTGCCTTAACTAAATCTTTAACGTTTTCAAAATCTACATCTCCCACAATTCTTTTAGTTCCATTGTCTTCCAGCCGATTAATACCAACATCAATAATAACACAGTCTTTTTTCACCCAGTCTGCTTTAACCATTTGTGGCCTTCCTACCGAAGCAACCAAAATATCTGCTGTTAGACAAAGGTCTTTTAAATTTTTTGTTTTAGAATGAGTAATCGTCACAGTGCAGTTTTCCTTAAGCAGCAGTTGCGCCATTGGTTTTCCATTAATATTAGATCTTCCAATAATCACTGCATGTAAACCACTTAAGTTAGGTATAACCTTTTTCAGAAGCAGATAACATCCGTACGGAGTACAAGGTACCAAGGCATCATTGCCAGACGAAAGATTTCCTACATTGTTGGGATGAAAACCGTCTACGTCTTTAGCAGGATTAATCTCACTAATTATTTTCCCGGAATCGATGTGGCTTGGCAAAGGTAATTGAACTAAAATACCATGTACGGCAGAGTCATCATTTAATTTGTGAATTTCTTGGATTAAATCTTTCTCGGTAATTGTATCTTCAAATTTTAATAGTTTAGAATTAATACCAACCTCTTTTGCAAATTTTTCTTTATTCCTTACATAAATTTGGCTTGCTGGGTGGTCTCCAATTAAAATGACTGTTAGGCCTGGTTTGCTAAGGTTTTTGGGTAGTTGGTCGATTTCTTTTTTTAACTTGTGACGAAGCTCTTCTGCTATCTGTTTTCCATCAATAATCATTAAAATAAATAAGGTGCAAATAATTCAAAAAATAAATTTCTTATAAAAATTAAACCAAGGACTAAAACCACGGGAGAAAAATCAATACTTGCGATAATTGGCAATACCATTCTAATTTTTCTTAGGACCGGCTCAGTTAGTCTGTATGAAAATTCAATTAAACTATAAATAAATCTGTTTGAGGTGTTAATGATATTAAAGGTGACCAACCAACCTAGTATTGCATTAATAATTACAATCCATAAATACAATTGAAAAAGACTATCTAGTAAAATAAATAAGGATTTCATTTTTCTAGTTTTTCCACATAAACAGATTGGGAAGGAAAAGCAAAAGAAGCACCATTTTTTTCAACTATTGCTTTGATCGCAATGATTAAACGATCTTTTGCATTTATCCATTCGAGATATTGATTGGTTTTGGTAAAACATCGAACTCGAATATCAATGGAACTTGCCGAAAACTGATTTAATTTAACAATTAATTGTGTGTCTTTGGAAACCAAAAAATCCTCACTGGAAAGAATGTGTTTTTCTATCTGATCTCTGCATTTAGTAAGCTGTTCAGCAGTACTTTTGTATTCAAGACCAATAATCCAATCAATTCTACGGTTAGTCGTTTCTGTATTATTTATCACCGCTTTTTCCGCGAATTGAAAATTGGGAATAGTTGCTAATGATTTGTCAAATTTACGAATGACTGTAGATCTAAAACCAATTCGTTCTACAACTCCTTCGATAATGCCTTCGACATATATCCAATCCCCAACCTTAAATCTTTTTTCTACTAAAACTAAAATTCCTGAAATTAAATTTTTGAATAGATCTTGTGCACCCAGTGCGACTGCCACTCCAAACAGGCCCAAACCAGCAATTACCGGTCCAATTTTAATTCCCCAAATGTCTAGAACTGCAGCTGCTCCTAAAATGAAAATAATAATTTTAAATGCTTTTAAAATCCAACTTAACAAATCTTTAGATAATAAATTTTCTACTTGCTTAATAAGAAAGGAAACTGGTTCAATAATTTGGTGGATAGACCAAAAAATCAAAACCGTAATCAAAGAACGATTTAGATTTTCAATAAAATAAGAAGCTTTTCCATCAATTTGTAAATAATTAGTGGCAATAAAAAAGCCTATGACTAGTGGGAAGAATTTAACTGGGCCCTCTAAAGAAGTAACTAGCTGGTTGTCAAAACGATTGGTGCTTAAAGAAACAAATTTTTCTAATTTTTTAATAATAATTTTTGAAAAAAAACCTCTTAAGAATAGGAATAATAAAAAAATTAATACGGCAAGAAAAACTTCAGAGAAGTTTATACCGCCAACTCCTTTAGACCAAACGTCTGAAAACAAATTTGTAAAATTACTGATAATATTCATGCCTTTAGGTATTGAATTATACTCCTAAATTGATCTAATCAAGGCTAAATTGCTCATTTCCAGGGCTAAACATTTTTACATTCTTCCATTTTATTTTTTTTAAAGGAAAAAAAACATTTTCACTTAAAGATCGAAGTTGAACAGAGCTACACTTAGATTCTAAACCATTATTAAATATCAATTTTGAAAGATGTGCGGCCGAACGATTGGAATAAACAAAGATCAGGTCGATACTCTGGTCTTTTAAAATTGTTAAAGTTTTTTGATCAAAATCTGGATTGAGAGAAGTAGTATAGTTAATGACGCTGTCGATACGATAGCCACTTGCTTTTAAGTCTTCTTCAAGATTATGAGCAATGTCTTCACCTCTGATGTATAAAAATTTTCCATCATTTTTGTCTGCTATATTTAAGATCGTTTCTTTGAGTTGCAAATAATTTCCTCCAGCAGTAATAATGTTATTAAATCCTTTTTGTTTAGCCTGTACTGCTGTTACTTCTCCTACACAAAAACATCTGACATTAGATTGAATGTTTTGATCTAAACACAATACTGCATTGGAGCTAGTAAAAACTACAGAGTTATAATTAGTAAAATTTATATCTATAATTTTTTTTTTAACGATATTGAGAATTGGAAACACACTCACTTGGTGTCCTAATTGAATAAATTTTTTAGCTGAATAAACTGAATCTATTTCAGGTCTTGTGAATAGTATGTGCAAGTTTAGTCTCCGATACTACAAAATCTTGGCCAGCTTTATCTAAAATTTCTTCAGCAACATCCAGCCCTATGCTTGCTGCTTTTTCCGAAATTCCCGTTCTATGAGCATTAAATACTTTTTTTCCATCTAAAGATAGTATCTCTGCTTGAATAAAAATTTCACCATCATCATTTAAAACAGCATTTACAGCAACAGGGGTATCACAAGCGCCATTTACCCTATGAAGAAAACTTCTTTCTGCACTAACAATAATTTCCGTTTCTTTATCGTTTACAGATTTTAATAACTTAATAAGCTCTTCATCATTAGCCCTACACTGAATTGCTACTACACCTTGGCCAGCTGCTGGTAACATTTTATCTTTATCTAAAATTTCTGAAACATGGTTGTGAAACCCTAATCGTTTTAACCCAGCATAGGCCAATACAATAGAATCGTAGATCCCCTCTTTAACTTTTTCAATTCTTGTATCGATATTTCCCCTCATGCTTACAATATTTAAATCACTTCTTAATTTTTTTAATTGAGCAACTCTTCTAACTGATGATGTCCCAACGGTAGATCCTGGTTTAAGTGTCTCGAAAGATTTTGCAATTGGAGAAATAAAAGCATCCCTTTCATCTTTTCTTTTTAAAAATGCAGCTAACTTTAAGGAAGGCACGCCAAAAGTGGGCACGTCCTTTAAAGAATGAACTGCACAATCAATATTGTTCTCGAGAAGCTCCTGTTCAATCTCTTTTACAAAAAGACCTTTGCCTCCCATGCTTGCTAAATTTTCTGTCTTAAACTTATCTCCAGATGTTTTGATAACCTTAAGCTCAATTTGATCGGGGCGAAGATCTGGGTTGGCAAGAAGCAATTCATCTTTGAAATGCTCTGATTGAGCCAAAGAGAGCCTGCTGCCACGACTACCAATTATTAACTTTTGTTTTGCAATCATTTTTTCTGTTTAAATATTATTTTTCATTATATTAGTATTAAATATTAAGCGACGGGAGGTCGCATAAAAATGAGCAAAGAACTGATTTTTTTAGGTATTGAGAGCAGTTGTGATGAAACTGCGGCTTCAATTGTCAAAGAAGACAAAAAAGGCAATGTTACTATTTTATCTAACATTGTCTCGAGTCAAATAGAAGAACACAAGCCTTTTGGAGGAGTGGTGCCTGAATTGGCAGCAAGATCTCACGTAGAGAAAATTGATACTATTATTAAAAAAGCAGTTCAAAAAAGTGGTGTTGTGCTTGAAAATATTACTGGGGTTGCTGCTACGGCAGGACCAGGCTTACTAGTTTGCTTAATGGTTGGAATGAGTGCGGGAAAAACAATTGCAACTTTTTTAAACAAACCCTTTTTAGCAATTAATCATTTGGAAGGTCACGCCTTAACACCAAGACTAGTAGGGAAAGTTAAATTTCCTTATTTGTTATTATTAATTTCAGGAGGGCACAGTCAGTTCTTAGAAGTGCAAGGAGTTAATAAATACAAAAGATTGGGAACTACTATAGACGATGCGTTAGGTGAAGCTTTCGACAAAACTGCAAAAATACTTGGGATAGATTTCCCAGGTGGTCCACAAATTGAAGAGTATGCAAAGCTTGGAAATAAAAATGGGTTCGTTTTACCAAAACCTATTTTAAACAAGAGTGGCTGCAACCTTTCTTTTGCCGGGCTAAAAACAGCTGTACTTCATGCTTCCAAAAAAATTAAAGATAAACAAGACAAGTATGATTTGGCAGCATCTTTCCAGTTTACTATTAACGAAATTCTAAGAGTAAAGTGCAAAAAAGCTATGGAATTGTTTTTGAGTACTAATAAAAAAAATAAAAAAAATTATTTTGTTATTGCAGGAGGGGTAGCGTCTAACAAAACCATAAGGTCTAACTTGCAACAAGTCTGCAAAGATATGGGTTTTGAAAATATTTTTCCTCCAGCAAATCTTTGTACAGATAATGCAGCTATGATTGCATGGGCTGGAATAGAACGATATAAAAAAAACCTAATAGATGATACGACTTTTTCTGCTAGACCGAGATGGCCTCTAGATGAAAAAGCGCCATTTTTAAAAGGAGCAGGAGTGGATCATTCATGAAATATTGGTTAATGAAATCAGAACCTAACGTATGGTCTATTGATCAACAAAAAAAAGCTGGCTCCAAAGGAACTGCTTGGGACGGTGTACGAAACTATCAGGCTGCAAATAACCTGAAACAAATGTCTAGAGGAGATCTTTGTTTTTTTTATCATTCAAATATTGGAAAAGAGATTGTTGGAATAGTAGAGGTTATTAAAACTGCATTTGTAGATGTAACCGATCCAGATAAACGATTTGTCGCGGTTCAAGTAAAATTCAAACAAAAATTAAATCAGCCAGTTACGTTAGAAAATATTAAGAAAACTAAGGAACTGCAGGACTTATCGCTCGTCAAGCAAAGTAGACTATCCGTTACGTCTATTGACCCAAAAAGCTGGAAAATCTTATGTAAGATGGGTAAACTGTAAAAAATTCTAACGGGGGAAAACTAAGTGTCAAATACAGATAAGGTTTTTAAAGTTAATGATGAGTGGTCGAAAATTGCTCACGCTAATAAAGAAATTTACGAAACAAAATATAAAAAATCTTTAGAAGATAATGATGCTTTCTGGGCAGAAGAAGGGAAGAGAATTGATTGGATTAAGCCCTATTCTAAAATCAAAGATGTGATTTATAGTAAGGCCAAAACTGAAATTAAGTGGTTTTATGATGGAACGTTAAATGCCTCATACAACTGCATTGACAGACATCTAAAAAATAAAGCCAATCAAACTGCCATTATTTTTGAAGGGGATGATCCTACCGTCTCTAAAAAAATCACCTATCAAGAACTAAGTGATGAGGTTTGTAAATTAGCCAATGGCTTTAAAAAAATTGGAATTAAAAAAGGAGACCGAGTTACTCTATACATGCCCATGGTTCCTGCTGCTGTATATTCTATGTTGGCATGTGCAAGAATTGGTGCAATTCATTCTGTAGTATTTGGAGGATTTTCTCCAGAATCTTTAGCTGGAAGAATTATTGATTGTAAATCTGAATATGTCATTACGGCAGATGAAGGTGTTCGGGGACAGAAGTCTATTCCTCTTAAAAAAAATACAGATGAAGCACTAAAAAAATGTCCCAATGTTAAGAAAAATATTGTTTTAAAACATACGGGTGGTTCTATTGATTGGAATGATAAAATTGATGTTTGGTATCATGATTTAATTAAAGACGAGACTACTACCTGCAAACCTGAAGAAATGAATGCAGAAGATCCTCTATTTATTCTTTACACGTCTGGTTCTACAGGAAAACCGAAAGGCGTTATGCATACGACGGGTGGTTACATGGTGTACGCATCTATGACCCATGAATATATTTTTGATTACAAAGACGGTGATGTGTACTGGTGTACTGCGGATGTGGGTTGGGTAACAGGTCATAGTTATATTGTGTATGGCCCTCTTGCCAATGGAGCTACTACTTTAGTATTTGAGGGAGTTCCAAACTATCCAGACGCTGGAAGGTTTTGGCAAGTATGTGACAAGCACCAAGTAAATATTTTTTATACTGCTCCCACAGCTCTACGAGCTCTTATGAGAGAGGGAGATGAGTTAGTAAAAAAACATAGTAGAAAATCTCTAAAACTTTTAGGATCTGTTGGTGAACCTATTAACCCTGAGGCTTGGCTTTGGTATCATAAAGTGGTTGGTGATTCTCGATGTCCTATTGTAGATACTTGGTGGCAAACTGAAACAGGAGGAATCCTAATTGCTCCCCAACCTGGGGCAATCGATTTAAAACCAGGCTCAGCAACAAAACCATTCTATGGCATCAAACCAATTATTGTCGATGAAAAGGGTAATGAACTAGAAGGTGCTTGCTCTGGCAATTTATGCATTGGCCAATCATGGCCTGGACAAATGAGATCTGTTTATGGAGACCACCAAAGATTTATTGACACTTATTTTTCAGCTTACGAAGGAAAATATTTTACAGGTGATGGATGTAGAAGAGATGAAGATGGCTATTATTGGATTACCGGACGAGTAGACGATGTTGTTATTGTATCAGGTCACAATTTGGGAACCGCTGAAATTGAAAGTGCATTTGTTGCTCATCCAAAAGTAGCTGAAGCAGCAATTGTGGGTTATCCTCATGATATTAAAGGTCAGGGTCTATATTGTTATGTCACTCTTAATGCGGGCCTAGAAGGATCGGAAGAACTTATCAAAGATTTAAAACAATGGGTTCGAAAAGAAATTGGACCTCTTGCAACGCCTGACCTAATTCACTTTACTCCAGGTCTGCCCAAAACTAGATCGGGTAAAATTATGAGAAGAATTTTAAGAAAAGTTGCTGAAAATGACCATGGTAATCTTGGAGATACCTCGACTCTAGCAGATCCAACAGTAGTCCAGAGTTTAATAGATAATAGATTAAACAAATAATCTAAAAGTCAGAAACTATTCCTTTTTTTTCCCAGTCTCCGTATCTGGTTGGCTCCAGTCCTTTAGGACCACCAATCTCTTTTGTCTTTATTTCTTTTGAAGAAAAATTTTTTTTTCTTATATCGGCTTCTTTTAAAGCTGTTTTTGCTATTTTTTTAAAATCTTTCATACTAAATAATCTTATTAAGTAAAAGCATTTTAGGAAAGTCTTTTTTTATATTTTCCCACTTAAGATGCATGGAATTGATAACAATTGCCTTGTCTAATTTTTTTAATTCGTCTGCAATTGGTGCCCAATAATAAAGTGCTTGAGAGCTTGTTAGAAAACAATCTGATTGGTAATGACTAGTCCAATTTATTTGAGAAAATCTTTCCTCAAACTGACTGATAGCTTTTTGATAAACCTCTTCCTCTAAACCGTTTTTTTTCTCTTCTGATAAAATTTCAAGATAAATGGATTTTGCTAAATCGGTATCTTTGTAAAGATTATGTGCATGCAAATAAGATAAGCAAAAGAAAGAAAGGTCTTGCAATGAGACCACGTATATATTCCATTTAGCAATATCGACTGATTTGGCAAACTGTTCGTCATTAAACATCATGACAAATCTTGTTCCTATTCTTGTTTTTACATACCCATAAAGTGTGTGCTGGGAAACTAAGGCTGATTTTTTTTGGATAAATTCTTTTAGATCGTCGGAGTTTTTAATTTTATCTTCTTTTTTAAAAATACCTTTAAGGGGAGTTACAAAATATTCTTTGAGAGCAGCCAGATATTCTTGAAATTCTTTTTTTTTAATCATTATCCTTCAATATCAAAAGCATGAACATAAGCACCAATTTATTGGCCAAGCTATAAATAAAGCAAAAAAATTCATAAAAATAGAGCTATACTATGCTTCTTTTGGCTTTGACTTAGGTTTTAAGATCAATATAGTTTATCAAAAATAATAATAATAGGGAGAAAACAATGGCATCAAAAAATCATGAGGCACATTGGAGTAAAACTTCTGGACTAATGAAAATTACATTAGCTTTATGGTTTTTCTTCGGATATGTGATTTTTATGTTTGGAAGTGACATAAACAGTATGAGTTTTCTTGGTTATCCTTTAGCGTATTATATGACGGCACAAGGTTCTCTTGCGGCTTTCGTAATAATACTTTTCTGGTCAACTGGGAAACAACAGAAAATCGACGAAGAGCATGGCGTGAGCGATGCAGGGAGGGATGATTAATGTTTAAAGGAAAATTTACAGACAACCTTCCAAAGATCTACGGAGTATACACTGGAGGATTCTTAGTATTCTGTCTATTGATGGCAATACTAGAAAGTCAGGGTGTTACCGCTAAAACTATTGGAGTTCTATTCGTAGCTTTCACAGTATTGATCTATGCATTTATCGGATATTTATCTAGAACAATGCAAGCATCTGCTTACTATGTGGCAGGACGAGAAGTTCCGACGGTATTCAACGGTATGGCAACAGCCGCCGACTGGATGTCTGGTGCTTCGTTCGTTGCAATGGCTGGTGGAATTTACTTCGGTGGTTACACTTACATGGCATTCCTTGTAGGTTGGACAGGAGGATATATCCTTGTGTCTAGTTTGCTTGCACCATATTTGAGAAAATTTGGTTGTTACACGGTGCCGGACTTTATTGGAACTCGATACGGTGGAAACGTTGCACGTTTCTGTGCTGTAATCGTTCTGGTATTAGCTTCGTTCACTTATGTGACTGCCCAAATTAATGCAACAGGAACTATTGCTTCTAGAGCTCTAGGTATACCGTTCGAAACAGCGGTTTATGTAGGTCTAGCAAGTATCTTGATGTGTTCAATGCTTGGTGGAATGAGAGCGGTTACTTGGACCCAAGTGGCTCAATATATCGTTCTGATTATTGCTTACTTGCTTCCAGTTTTTTGGATCAGTAATAAAATCGGAGCAGGCTTCTTCCCTCACTTTATGTTAGGCGATGAAGTTAAGAGAATAGCTGAACTAGAGGCACAATTTGGTTTGGTTACAAACAGTAAAGCTGCTTTAGCAGCTCATCCTGAAACTAAAGGATTGGCATATATTAAAACTGCCCATTCTGCGGTTCCTGGGGGAGCTATGGCTGCTTGGAAGTACATTTCATTAGTAATTTGTATGATGGTAGGAACAGCTTCTTTACCTCATATTCTAATGAGATACTTCACTACTCCTAGTGTAACAGCAGCAAGAAGATCAGTGGCTTGGTCATTGTTCTTTATCTTTTTGTTATACTTCTCAGCTCCAATGTTAGCGACATTATCTAAAATCTCTTTGATGGATCCAAATCTTCCAACCGGAATTATTGGTAAATCAATTAGTGATGTTCAAAGCATTGAATGGGTTAAAAACTGGATGGCCGTTAAGCAAGTTGCAATTGTCGACTTTAATGGTGACGGAATACTTCAGTTAAATGAGTGGTTCATGCGAGGTGGTGTTGTTGTGTTAGCAACTCCAGAAGTAGCAGGATTACCATATGTGATCTCAGGACTAGTTGCAGCCGGCGGTATGGCAGCAGCAATGTCTACAGCAGATGGTTTAATTCTAGCAATTTCTAATGCATTGTCACATGACGTGTATTACAAAATAATCAATCCTAAGGCGGACACGGCTAAAAGACTGATGGTGGCACGTGTGCTACTAGTTATAGTTGGTATTTTTGGAGCATACATTGCTTCGATGAGACTAACTGGAATTCTTGGTTCAGTTGCTTGGGCGTTCGATTTTGCAATGTCTGGATTGTTCTTCCCATTAGTACTTGGTGTATGGTGGAAAAGAGCAACTAGACAAGGTGCAGTCGCTGGTATGATTGGTGGACTTGCTGCAGGAACAGCTTATCTAATCTACGTTGGTCCTAAGTTTATGGCTATGACACCGTGGTTAGGTATTGACCATTTACGTTTTGGACTTATCGGTGCGCCGGTATGTTTGATTCTTATGGTTGTTGTAAGCTTAATGACTGATGAGCCAGATGCGAAGACACAAGCGATGGTTGATGAAATTAGAATCCCTAGCGGCAGAACTGTTACAGGAAACTAATAGTTAATACTTAAATTAAAGGGGCGAATTAATTTTCGCCCCTTTTTTAATATAAAACTCTAAAAATAATGCACCCAAGTATTCTGATTTTTGATTACATATTAGGACTAATTATGTGGACCCTTATTGGAAGAGCTGCGATGAATTTTTTTCAAAAAGAGGACTCTGAATTTTTCTTTATGAAGGCTTTTGTCAAGCTTACGGATCCAGTAATCAGACTGTTTAAAATTATAACACCTAGTTTTCTTATCAAGCCCATGGTTCCTTTATACGTTGCATGGTTTTTTTATATGTTTCGTTTTTATGCGATGCCCTATATCTTAGGTTACTCAGTATTGGGTATGCTTTCATTTCCATTAGAAAGCGAAATTACTGAATTTTTAATTACTCTTTTCAGCAAGCAACACTAACCATCCACAGTTTAAATCTAAGCAAATTTTTTTGTTTTTTTTTGTATAAAGATTATAAGTAATCAAACAAAATATGACAAAATCGATAAAAATAGCGCCTTCTATACTGTCTTCTGATTTTAGTAAACTGGGAGAGGTACTAGAAGAACTAAATCAATCAGGTGCTGAAATGGTTCATGTCGATGTAATGGATGGACATTTTGTTCCCAATATCACTTTTGGACCACCGGTGATAAAGAAAATTAGAAAGTATTCTGATTTGCCTTTTGATGTTCATTTAATGATAGCTCCTGTTCATAAATATATCAAAGATTTTGCTGATGCGGGTGCTGATATTATTACTGTTCACCCAGAGGCCACGGATAACTTGCTTCAAACTATCGAGCTTATTAAGTCTCTTGGCAAAAAGGCCGGGGTTTCTCTTAATCCCAATACTTCTTTGGACTCGATATTTCCTGTTCTTCACTTAATTGATCTTACATTAATTATGAGCGTTAACCCAGGATTTGGTGGACAAAAATTTATGCCAGAAGTTTTGTCTAAAGTAAAAATTCTAAGGCAAAAAATAGATGAAGAAAATTTAAAAGTTGAAATTGAAATTGATGGTGGAATTGATTTTGATACTGGCAAATTAGCAAAAGAAGCTGGCGTAGATATTTTAGTATCTGGAACCACCTTATTTGCGGGTAATGATGATCTTAAAAAAAATATTAAAAAATTAAGAAATTGTTAAGAGACAAATGAAAGCAGGGTTTTTATTGTTATGGCTAACTGCAATTTGGAAATTTCTAAGGAATAAATATAGATTTATTTATTTTAACACTAAATATTATAACCATTCCTTAAAAGCCGAACCGGTCTCGAGAATATACGATCTTCACAACACTCATTTTTTAGGTGAGCTACAAGACAAAAGTAATAAAAACTATTTATTAGCTTTAAAATTTAAAAAAAATATTTGGAAATTAAATAATCTTGATCAAAATAGTATTAATGACTTACATAAATTTTCTTGGCTTAATTATGTAAATGCAAATAAGGATCTTGAATATTCTAAAAATATTATACAAGGATGGTTGGATAATTTTTCTAACTACAATTCAAAAATTTGGCATCCCACTATCATAGCCCACAGGCTTATTTTTTGGATTTCAAATACTTCCTCCACCATTAGAAGTGAAGACTTGGTATTTCGAACAAAAGTGGTTCATAATATTTTAAAGCAAACACTGCATCTTTCTAAAAACATATCTCTCATTAGCAACAAATTAGACAGAGTTTTGGCTATTTTTTCATTAATTTTGGTTAGTACTAGCTTTGAAGGATATAAAAAACTTCTCGATTCTTCTTTAAAAAAACTTAATGAATTAGTTAAAGAGCTGATTGATAAGAAGGGTTTGGTTAGAAGTAAAAGTATAGAAGATCAATTTTGGCTACTCCACCACTTAATTGCAATTAAAGAAAGTCTTAAAATTTCTCAAAATTTAGTTCCAGAAACCTTGGAAGATAACATTGAAATTGTTGGTAAAAATTTTGTGTCTCTTTTATATGCCAACAATACAATTCCTCTTTTTAATGGTTCCAAATTTTATGATTGTTCCAACTTTTTAAAATTTATTAAATTAAAGGGTTATAAATTTGATAACAGCTCTAACGATACTAATTTTTTATTTGGTAAAGTAAATAAGTTAGAAGTCTGCATGGATACCAATTCACCTCCTCCTGACACCCACGCTCGTCATTACCAGGCGGGCTGTTTATCTTTTGAGCTATTGTACAATGGAACTAAAGTTATAACTAACTCAGGATCAGCTAAAAACTTTTCTAAGGAACTTTCTTATTTAGCTCAATCTACCGCTGCCCATTCTTGCTTAACTATCAACGATACTTCTTCTTGCCTGTTTCAAAAAAATTCTTTTATCAAAAAATATTATGGAGATGCTCTATTGCAAAGATTAAAAATAAATCGGAAAGAGTTTGTGCAGAACTCTATCACTGCTACTTTAGGTGGTGGTCACGATGGATATCTTAAAAAATATTCTACTTTATTTGATAGAACTATTTCTATGAATGGTGCAGATAATATTATTCAAGGAGAGGATTTACTAACAGTTTCTGAAAATGACTATGCTTTCCTAAATTTTTCAATTAGATTTCATGTGCTTCCCGATGCCAAGTTAATCAAAACGAACGGCGGAGACGTATTAATTAGTATTAAAAATCAGGGATGGAAATTTAAATCAGAGGGTCAAAATATAAAAATTGAAAGCAGTCTGTACTTTGCGGAACACAATAAAATACAAGAAACTAGCTGTATTTTAATAGAAGGAACTCTCAAACAAACAATAAACAAAATTCTTTGGTCTATAGAAAAAACTAATTAATAATTTATAAGTTGTGAACGCATGGAATTAAAAAAAATCACAAGAGCTCTTATCTCTGTTTCAGATAAAACAAATCTTGTAGACATGCTCCAAATTTTAAAAGAGTTTGATGTTGAAATTGTAAGCACAGGCGGTACTTACAAGGCCATTAAGGACCTTGGGTATCAATGTGTAGAAATATCAAATTATACAGGTTTTCCTGAAATGATGGATGGAAGGGTAAAAACTTTGCATCCTAAAATACACGGTGGTTTGTTAGGAGATGTTGATAAAAAATCTCACCTGGATTCTATGCAGAATAACAATATTCCTGAGATCAATCTAGTGATCGTCAATTTATACCCCTTTGAAGAAAAGCTTTTAGATAAAAAATCTACTAAAGAAATTCTTATTGAAAATATTGATATTGGTGGTCCGTCGATGCTTCGATCTTCGGCCAAAAACTTTAAACATGTCACGGTTCTACCCTCCACTAAATACTATGAAGAATTTATTACAATAATGAAAAAAAATAATGGTTCGATTGATTTAAGTTTCAGAACTAAAATGGCCAATGAGACTTTTAATGAGACTGCATATTATGACACCATGATTGCCAATTGGATGAATCAAATTAACCAAAACAAATTCTCTGAAAAAAAAATAATGGGTGGAAAACTAACAGCTAAACTGCGATATGGCGAAAATCCCCATCAAGAAAGTGCTGTTTATGAAATACCAAATAACGAACCTGGATTTTCAAACCTAATACAACTTCAAGGAAAAGAATTAAGCCATAATAATTACTTAGATAGCTACAGTGCCTATAGTTTAGTAACTGACTTTAAACCACAGGACCAAATTTGCGCTATTATTAAGCATAATAATCCTTGCGGTTGTGCAATAGACCCTGATGGCAAACATGCCTATTTAAAGGCTCTTAGCGGAGACCCAATCAGTGCTTTTGGAGGAGTTGTTGCTTTTAATTATGAAATTACAAAAGAAATAGCTGAAGAACTGATTAAGACATTTTATGAAGTAATTTTAACGCCTCTTATCACCAATGAAGCTTTAACAATTTTGGCACAAAAGAAAAATTTGCGCGTTTTAAAATATAACTATCCCGAAGAAAATAAAATTCAGCATTTAACCTTCCTGCAAAAAACTTTTCTAGCACAGGATGAAAATATTAAGCAACTAACCAAGGCTGACTTAAAAATTGTAACTAAAAAAGAACCCAGTAACGAAGAAATTGAAAACTTATTATTTGCTAACCAAATTTGTAAGCATGTTAAGTCTAATGCCATTGTTGTTACCAAGGCCAATACAACTTTAGGGATTGGAGCAGGCCAAACTAGCAGAGTTGGCTCTAGTGAAATTGCATGCGAACATGCAAACAAATTCTTTTCGGGTAAATTAGAAAATTGTGGAGCAGCTTCAGATGCTTTTTTTCCTTTTGCAGACGGTCTAGAAAATCTCATCGAGCTAGGAGTAAAGTCAATTATCCAACCAGGTGGATCAATTCGTGATCAAGAAGTAATTGATGCGGCTGATAAAGCTGGAATATCTATGGTGTTTACAGGCACTAGGAATTTTAAGCACTAATTTGGTCAATTTTTGCAGCTAGTATAAAATCACTCTCTGTTAAACCTTGGACAGCATGAGTAAAAATAGTGATGTTTGCATAACCCCAACCAAACGAGATATCGGGATGGTGCCCTTCATTTTCAGCAATAGTAGAGGTCTTATTAATAAAAGCCAAACTTTCTTCGAAATTTTTAAATTTAAAATATTTACTTAACATAAAAACACCGTCCTGGTTTTTTATGGAATTCCAATTATTAATTTGTTTATTAAAAGTTATAATTTCTGCCTCAGAAAGCGCAGGGGTATCTCCGCTACAAGCAATGCACTTTTTTTTGTGAAGGTTGCTCATCTTTATTTATCAAAAAAATTTAGAAAATGATTAATAGTATCTTCGGGCTTTTCTTCTTGAATGTAATGACCGCAATCAACTGCAGCTCCGACCACTTCTTTACTACAGTAGTTTTGCCACACGTTTATTACGTCTCCCCAAACAATTCCTGTATCACCTTTTCCTCCCCACAAGACTAAAGTGGGACAATCAATTTTACTTTGGCTGTCATAATCTTTGTTATCCATATCAAGATCGCAAGAAGGTGAGGCTCTATAATCTTCGCAGGAAGCTCTGATCGTTTTAAAGTTAAAACACCTTACATACTCTTGAAAAGTATCTTTACAAAAATCTAATCCTCCGCCTCTTTTGGACATTTTTTTTTCTAAATAAAATTCTGCTGGAACAGAAGAAAGCATGCGCTCCGGAAGGTCATAAGGTTGCATCATTAAAAGCCAGTGCCACTTGCTCTTGGCCCAATCTTTTTTCTGAACGGTCCAAATGTGCCTATTGGGCATAATATCTAAAATAGCTGCTTTAGTGATTTTTTCTTTATGATCGAGGCACATTCTATGTGTGGTTCTTGCTCCACGATCATGGCCTGCAACCTGGAAAGATTTAAAACCGCATTGTTCCATTACATATATTTGATCCATAGCCATCGCTCTAAACGAGTAGTTAATATGATTGCTTCCGCCATCTTCCGGTCCAATGCTATCTCCATAGCCCCTAAGGTCAGCTGCAATTATATGAAAATGTTTTTTCAGCTCTGGAACTATTTTGTTCCAAGTAATGTGCGACATGGGATTTCCATGTAATAATAAAAGAGGTGGTCCATCTCCTCCTCTTCGTAAACGGATTGTAGCCTCTCCATAACCCTGGTCGGGGACTTTCATATCTTGTTTTTTAAAACCCTCGAACATAGTTTTTTTGGAGCGGGTCAAGGGAATCGAACCCTCTGCCTAATCGTTGGCAACGATTCGCTCTACCAATGAGCTAGACCCGCTTATAAAAGA
>ERZ891134.750-NODE-750-length-25224-cov-16.504986_pt1 | contig 25224 bp, 19 predicted proteins | sample MGYA00520888_ERZ891134 | MGnify/ENA primary metagenome ERZ891134 (study PRJEB32303, sample SAMEA104408692) | aquatic metagenome | biome: Brackish water; feature: Coastal; material: water | place: Baltic Sea | collected 2014-10-23 | depth 10 m ... | reverse complement strand
GGATATCCCGATTTTCAGTCCAGCCAGACTGCTGGTACACTTCGCTCTCGAACGGTAAAGAGCATTTTCTAATGCCAGTCCAATTTGTCGCATCTTGTGAATTGCCAACCCAGTTTGGCAAGTTCATCATGCACGGTTTTGAGGATCCCGATACGGGCCAAGAACACGTTGCCCTCACTTTTGGTTCCGTTGCGAATCAGTCTGGCGTGCTGTGCCGCGTACATTCCGAATGCCTAACGGGAGATTGCTTGTTTAGTATGCGCTGTGATTGCGGTTCGCAGTTGCAGACCGCGATGCAGAGAATTTCTGAACAAGGCGCTGGGGTTTTACTCTACCTCAGGCAAGAAGGCCGGGGCATTGGTCTGATCAATAAAATCCGAGCCTATCAGCTTCAAGATGCCGGGGCGGATACGGTTGAAGCGAATGAGCGCCTTGGGTTTGATGCAGACCTTCGAGATTACACGATGTGCCGAAATATGTTTGCGCATCTACAGGTCGGCTCGGTTCGGTTGATGACCAACAACCCGGTGAAGGTTAACGCCTTGACCAAATTGGGTATCGAAGTCCAGGACCGCATGCCAATAGAGACCGGTCATAACGACCATAATGATCGTTATCTCAAGACGAAAGCGGGCAAGTTAGGACACCTACTTGGCCAGTCAACGGCTAGCTAGTTTCCGAAAGCTGCTTGATGATCGAGGATGCGTTGCAAGATGCTGTCGGCGTCAAGGCCGCTGGCTTTAATCATTTCCGCAGGTTTCTCGGGCTGTATAAATTCATCCGGGATGCCTAGGTTTAAAACCAATCCGCGATAGCCCGTCCTCGTTAAGCTTTCATTGACCGCCGAGCCAGCGCCGCCCTGAACGGCATTTTCTTCAAGGGTGACAATGAAGGCATGCTCGCTCGCAATTTGCTTGATCAGCGCTTCATCAAGCGGTTTTACAAATCGCATATCCACAACGGTTGCGTCCAATTGCGCAGCCACCGAGAGGCCGGTCTTCAGCATGCTGCCAAAGACCAGCATTGCAATGGCGCTGCCAGACCGGCGCACGTTAGCTCGGCCTAATTCGATCTGGATCGGCGCATCAGAGCCTTCACCGGTTATGTCGCCTCGTGGGTAGCGGACACAGGCGGGGCCCGAATAATCATAGCCAAATTCGAGCAGGGCTTTGAGTTCACTTTCGTCTGAGGGCGCCATCACAACGACATTGGGGATACACCGTAAAAAACTGTAATCAAAGACCCCGGAATGGGTCGGCCCATCCTCGAGCAGCCCAGCGCGATCAATCGCAAACAGCACATCCAAATTCTGAATGGCGATGTCATGAACCAGTTGATCATAGGCGCGTTGTAGAAAAGTGGAATAAATGGCGACAACCGGTTTCATCCCCTCGCAGGCAAGCCCAGCAGCCAGAGTCACCGCATGTTGCTCTGCGATGGCAACATCAAAGTAACGGTCTGCAAAGCGTTCAGAAAACGCAACCAGGTCTGAGCCTTCGCGCATCGCGGGTGTGATCGCCATAAGGCGGGCGTCTGCTCCGGCTTTATCGCAGATCCATTGCCCAAAAATATTGGAGTAACTGGGCTGTTTGTCATTGCGGCCAACGGGGTTGGTTTCAATTTTTGACATTGAATGGGTGCCAATGGGCGCGGCTTCGGCGGGTTCAAAGCCCTTGCCTTTTTGGGTCACAAGATGCAGAAATTGCGGTCCCTTTTGATCCTTGATATTGGTTAAGGCCGTCACCAGGGCGCGTAAATCGTGTCCATCAATTGGGCCGATGTAGTTCAGGCCGAGTTCGTCAAAGAGCGTTCCCGGCACGACCATGCCTTTCATATGCTCTTCGGTTTTTCGAGCAAAATTTTGCGCGGAAGGCAGGTGACTTAAAATCTTTTTACCGCCTTGCCGAACATTTAAATAAAACCGGCTGGAGAGAATGCGGGCAAAATAACTTGCGAGCCCGCCAACATTTTCCGAAATGGACATGGCGTTGTCGTTTAGGATGACCAGCATGTCGGCATCAACCGAGCCCGCGTGATTCAGGGCTTCAAAGGCCATGCCTGCGGTCATAGCACCATCTCCGATCACGGCAACGGTTTTCGACGGGTTGCCGCGGGCTTTTTTGGCCAAGGCCATGCCCAAGCCAGCACTGATCGAGGTCGAGGAGTGTCCGACGCCAAAGGTATCAAAAGGACTCTCATCTCTTGATGGAAAGGGCGCCAAGCCGTCTTTGCGTCTTAAGGAGCCCATCTGTTCCCGTCGGCCCGTTAAGATCTTGTGCGGGTAGGTCTGATGGCCTACATCCCAGATTAAGTGGTCGTCGGGCGTATCGAAGCAATAATGCAGCGCAACGGTTAATTCAATGACGCCAAGCCCTGCGCCAAAGTGCCCGCCGGTTTGTCCAACGGTATAAAGCAAAAAGTGTCTGAGTTCATCAACCAATTGATCTAACTCAGCCAGACTCAGTCGTCTTAAGTCGCTGGGGACAATCACAGTATCTAGCAGCGGCGTGTCGGGACGCTCGGTTGGGATGGTGTAGAACATAAGACGGATTGATTAACTTGATGCTGAAAGTTTACACGAAAGCATTGAAAGATTTTCTCGGTATTAATGTTTTCTTTCGACCATGTAATGAACCAGCGCTCGTAGATTGTCGGTTTCAAGCTGCGATTGCTGAAGAAGGTTTAGAGCGGTCTTCTTGAGGTCAGCAAGATGGTTTTGCGCCGCCTCAAGGCCCAATAAGGAAACAAAGGTCGATTTTGCCTGAGCTCGGTCTGAGCCTTGCTGCTTGCCGAGGGTTTCAGTGCTGCTGGTCTCATCGAGGATATCGTCTTGCACTTGGAATGCCAGGCCGAGTTGCGCGCCAAAGGCTCGGAGCAGAGGTTCGACGCGCTGGTTGTTCGCGATGATGGCCGCACTTGCGGCTGAGAACTCAATGAGCGCGCCGGTCTTAAGCGCGTGCATCTCGGTGAGGGCGCTCAAGCTGAGCGCTTGGTGTTCCCCTGCCATATCATGGACTTGGCCGCCCACCATGCCTTGTATGCCGGATGCGATGCTAAGTGCTTGAATGAGACGAAGCCTTGCTGCGGGATCAAGTAGCTCGTCCTCTGCGAGCGTTTGAAAGGCAGCCGCTTGTAGTGCGTCTCCTGCCAGGATCGCTAAGGCTTCTCCAAATTGAATGTGGGTGCTGGGTTTTCCACGCCGTAGACCGTCATCATCCATGGCCGGTAAATCGTCATGGATTAACGAGTAGGCATGAATCAGTTCAACTGCGATTGCGGTACTGTCAGCTTGATCTAAGTTAAGTCCGAGCGCGTCGGCGCTCAGATAAACAAGGGTTGCACGCAGACGTTTACCCCCACCCAGACAGGCGTACTGCATGGCATCAAGGAGTGCTTTGGGTTGGTCAAATGTGCTGAGTCGTTGTGCAAGCTTTACTTCGATTCGGTTTTGGAACGGGGCTAGAAACTCAGCCGTCATCGGAAGACTCGAAGGGCTCGGATGCAACGCCATGACTGGTTTTTACCAGCTGCGCGACGGTTTGCTCGGCATCGGTCAGGGCTTTTTGGCACGCGCGGGTCAATGCGATGCCCTCCTGAAACGCCTTCAAGGAGTCCTCGAGAGAGAGTTCACCGGCTTCCATGGTTTCAACCAAGGTTTCGAGTTTCTTTAAGGATGCTTCAAAAGCAAAGGCAATGGCTTGGGGCATATCGGCGCTGTTGTCATCAGTTTGGTGCACCTTACTGCCGCGCTTGCGACAGGTCAATCAACCGCCGCGCGCTTTTTTATTTCGGTCAAGGCCGAGAAGGATGGTGCTGAGCCCTAAAGGATTGTTGATACCTGTGCTCGCCTCAAAGCGGCCGGGTGCACGACCGGTTATGGCAGGCGAGATGTGATGAGCGGCTCCTGCGAGGAATAGCTTGCCGATTAAGCGTCGCATGCGTTGAGATTCAGCCTCAGCGCTCGGGGGCTTGCAGCGCTAAGGTATAGTCGAGGCTAAACGCGCCACTGGACAATCGGTATGGGGGTAAGGTGTCCGGTCCACAACTGGCGCCGCCCAGGCCGCGTTGCATGACATCTAGGCTCAGCCAAACGTGATGATCCGGCGCGACTTCATAGGTGTGAAAGGCGTTTAAAAGCGATTCCTTGGGGTAATGACTGGCGGACGCTTCAAACAGCGGATGCCCCGTCACGATCACCCCCAGTTGACGATCATTATGGAGCCCAAGCCATCTTACGTCTGTCAGGTTGCCATGGTCCTGAGGCAGGATATACGGTACATACTGTGCACCCACCGTACTTTCGTGCACCATTAAGCGGCCAGATTGTTTGCGATCGACATAGGTCTCATGAGGCCCTCGGCCATACCAAGATAGGTGCTCAAAGTCCGGGTTGAGTCGATACCGAACGCCTAGCCGCGGTAAGTCTTCTAACGCCTTGGGCACTTGAAACCGATGAGAAACATGGAGCGCAGCATCGGGTGTCAGATGGTATCGCGTTTTGCAGCGGATTTGCCCGACTTGCGTCACGACTCGAGTGGTATGACTGAGGACAACGCCGTGGGCGCCTTGCTCTGTAATCGATAGCTTTCCGGTTTCTGGTTCAGCGTCAAACAGGCCTTGTGCGCGCCATCGGTCCAGCGCCTTATGCTGCTGACCGGTCCAACCCTTGATGCCATCGTTATCAATTGGCGCCCGCCAGATATTGATCATTAGGTTGCCCTGTAGGATGGCGGCTTCTTTGAAGCAAACGTCAGCCAAGCCGAAAGCATCGAAACAAAAGACTGAATCCATGGCGCGTAATTGAATCCGCCCGTCCTGAACTTGAATATCAGGCGGCGTTGGCTGGTCCTTACGCGGCCGCTTTTTCGCGGCGGCTTGAACGGTTTTTAAGGCGATTTGATCCCAAGCCATCAGATGCCCGGCATCGCACCAAGATTGTTTTTGTTTGAGGGCGAACTCGAACAGAATGCTGTGCTCCCCGGGTTGATGGGTGCAGGATTTGGGTGCGGCAACCACGACCTCGGCCGAGGCGCCGGCGCGTACTTTCGGCAGGTTTAGGACACGTGTGTTTTGAATCAAGCCGTCTACCAAGTAATGACAAGTGACGGTCAGTCCGGCCAAATCGGTAAAGTCTTGTTGGTTGCTAATCTCAAAACGATCTCCTCGGCGTTTGCGGACTTTGATCGGTTGAACCACCTTTTTAAATTCAAGCAACGAGCTATGCGGGGTTCTGTCCGGCCAGCAGAGTCCATCGCACACGAAGTTCAGGTCGTGAATCGTTTCCCCAAAATCACCGCCATATGCCCAATAAGCCTGACCATCGGCGGCCGCGAGAATCCCGTGATCGATCCATTCCCAGATGAAACCGCCCTGCAACCCTTTATGGGTTTCAATCGCATCCCAGTATTCCTGGAGGTTGCCGCAACTGTTGCCCATGGCGTGGGCAAACTCGCACATGATGACGGGTCTTGGATCTTGGCTGGTCGTGGCATGTTCGATTAATTCGGCAACGGACGGGTACATGGGGCAGACGAGGTCCGAGCCTTCAGCGTTGGCGTCCCAGTCGCGTTTGACGCCTTGCTCGCAGATGGCATTTTCATTATGAATCGGCCGGCTTGGATCAAAGGCTCGGATCCAGGCGGCCATGGCAACTTGGTTGGGGCCATAGCCGGTTTCGTTACCGAGGCTCCAGGAAAAAATGCAGGCATGGTTTTTGTCGCGCTCGACCATCCGGGTCGCGCGAGATAAAAACGCCGGGGCCCAGTGACTGTCTTGGCCGAGTTGAGCGTAGTGATGATGGGCTTCAAGATTGGTTTCATCGATGACGTATAAGCCGTATTCATCGCACAGTTCTAAAAATCGAGATTGATTCGGGTAGTGGCTGGTCCGAACTGAGTTGATGTTGTGCTGTTTCATGAGCGTTAAATCTTGCCGCATCAAGGCTTCAGAAATGACTTTCCCGGTCTGGTCGCAGTGATCATGACGATTAACGCCTCGGATCAGGACGGCTTGACCATTGATCAGGAGTTGGCGGTCTTTGATTTCAATGTGTCGAAACCCGATCTTCAATCGAGCGCATTCCAGCACTCGGCCCAAGGGGTCCTTCAGGGTGATTTCCAAATCGTAAAGGTTAGGGTGTTCACTCGACCAGGCATCAACCTTTTTGAGGGACTTTGACAATTCGATCACCGCGCCTTTGCCGGTAACCGGAAAGTACTGAGCGCGGTCAATCTGGCCAGCGAGCCCTTGGGTTAAATTCCGATCTTGCCCGGATGGGTAGAGGGCTGCGCTGACACTGTGTCCGAGCGCGCCGCGTCCTGAGGCAGACAGGGCGATGCTGAGATCCAGCCGTGCGCTCTGATCACTCGGGTCGAAGATTGGTTTGGCATGAATATCCCTTAAGTTGACCCAAGGCCGGCGGGATAACCGGATCGGACGATGAACGCCTGCATGCCACCACTGATCTTGATCTTCGATATAACTTGCGTCACTAAACCTTAAAATCATCAAGGCGATTAGGTTTTCGCCGGGCACCAAAAACGGCGTTAAATCAAACTCTGCAGGCAGTCGAGAGTCTTTGTTAAAGCCGATGGTGTGGCCATTACAAAAAACGTAGCAACAATTCTCAACGCCTTCGAGCACGAGCACGGATTGCAAGCGGGTACTCGATTGATGATTGAGTGTAAGCCGATAGAGTCCCGTTGGGTTTTGGTCAGGGACGCGAGGTGGTTCTTGCCGAAAGGGCATTCTAACGTTGGTGTAAATGGGTTGATCGATTTCATCGGGATCCATGGTCCACAGTGCCGGCAGGGTTACCGCCTTAAAATATTGATCATCGAAATCGGATTGTTCCCAGCCCAAAGGCGCCTGGTCAGGGTGGGGTATCCTTAGAAATCGCCAGCCGTCAGAGAGTTCCGTCTCGCGGCTGGACTGACTGGCTTTGCTTTGTGCCTTGCTCGCAAATCGATGGAAATGAGCGGCTGCCGGTAGGCGACCAAAAGCCAATGTTTCTGGATTTTCCCAATGCGGGTTAGCCACTGATGTCTCCAAACGTCGCGATCGAATTAGGGAGTTTAATCGAGATCGCGATAGCGTGGGACGTTGAATAAAATCACGACCATGATGATCAAACCGAGGGCCGACAAACCAACCGCCCATTGTGGCCCATAAAACTCTGCGAGTAGGCTGATCGGATAGATGCTGACCGATAACAGCGCCATCTCCAGCATATAGATGCTCATCACCCTGCCGCGAAATTCGTCTTCAACATAGGATTGGATGAGCACATTGCTGAGCGACATGCGGGTTGCTTGACCAAAGCCGACGATGGTAAGCAAGGCGACCGAAATCCAAAAATGTGTTGATATGGCGAAGAGCAGCAAACTAATGCCCATAATGCCAGCCCCCCATAAGAGAATCCGAGCCCGACGCCGATTTCCGAACGATGCGATATAGAGCGAGCCGAGGAGCGATCCGATACCCGAGATCGAGATCAATAACCCAAGCCGATCCGGGCCCGCGGCCAGAACATCTTTGGCAAAGCCTGGCAGGAGCATGAAATAAGTTAGGCTGAAAAACACCATGAGGAAGTTGCACCCGAGCAGCATGAAAATGACGGGGGTGTCGAGAACGTAGCGAAATCCAAGGCGAAGCTCGACCAACATTGATCCGGTGGGCATATCGGCGTCTGCTTTATCGTTAACTTGGATAAAAGACATTAGTGCAGCAGACCATAAATACAGACCGGCCATCAGCAGATAGATCCATTGTGCTGGATCAATATTGCCGTTGCCGCCGCCGAGCGCGGCAACCAAGCCGCCTGCCAAGCCGGGTAGCAGCAACCGCGCCGTATTCATGCCCGAGGTACTTAACCCAATGGCATTAGTGAGTCGATTAAGACCGACAATATCCTTTGTAAATGCCTGTCGTGCCGGCATCATCGCGTTCATCACAAGGCCCTGCAGGATCGATGACACCAGCAAGTGTCCAAAGACCAGCTCCCCGCGATAGATGAGCGCCGCAATCCAAAAGGTGATGAGGGCATTGGCCACGCCGCTGATCTGGAGCACAACTTTCTTTTGCCGCACGCGGTCCGCAACAACGCCGCCGAGCGGTGCGGCGAATAAGCCCACTAGCCCGCCGGCGGCGGTCATCCAGCCAAGCTTTTCGTAGGACGCAGTGATTTCGTAGACCAGCCAGCCTCGAATGAACATTTGGATGTTCATGGCGGCAAAATTGCCGCACAGGGCGAGGAAAAACCAACGATAGTTTTTGATTTCAAACGCGGCAAAAGTACTGCGCCAGCGACTTCGCTGAACGGGTGTTGTTAGATCGTCCTCAGCGCTTGGCGAGGTTTTTGGGTTGGCCATTGGATCAATATAGCAGGCTTAGCCCCTGAAACTAGATCCGCGATAATGGTGGGTTATCCGCCGAGTTCAGCCAGGGCCTGGGCTGCGGCTTGACTTGAAAACAGCGCCTGACTTTGCTGAAGGTCTGCCCGGGCTGCGTCGGTTTGGTTCAGCGCTTTGGCGGCCAAGCCTCGACCCAGAAAGTATCTGAAGTGGTTGGGGTTAATCTTAATCGCGGCTGAAAAGTGCGTCTGAGCTTGACGGAATTCTTGTCTGGCCATCGCAATCTGACCGGCGGCACTGTGGATCTGAGCCTCAGATTGGGATTGCTCGAGCGCTGTTTGGATTTCCGATTGCGCCTTACTCAGATCGCCATCTTTTAAAGCGATGAGCGCGGTTTGGGTTTGATGGTAGGCTTGCGATTGCTGACTGAGGCGATTGAGCTTGGACTGATAGCGATCAAAGCCCAAGGTGAGGACCTGGCGCGCGGCCTGTTTTAGGCGCTGCGCGGTATCGCGATTTTTCTCGACCCGTTCTTGCGAGGGCGGGTGGCTGGCAAGCATGCCGTCGAGCCAGTTATTGGATTGGCCCTTGGACAATTGTACGAAGGTTTCTTGCAGCGAAACTGCGGCCTCCGGGTCAAAACCCGCGCGCATCATATAGATCATACCGTAGGCGTCGGACTCTAGCTCCGCCTCTCGACCATAGGAGGATACGATAAATTGCGCGCCCAATTGCGCACCATTATCAAAGATACGGCCATAATTGCCCGCATTTTGATCGATTGCAGAACTGGCGACGCCAATCACGCTGGACAGCAGCATACCGCGCTCGATCGATTTGGCGCTGTGGCGCGCGGCCGCGTGGACGATTTCATGGCTGAGTACGGCTGCGAGCTCCGCTTCAGAATTGAGTTTGGTGAGAAGGCCTCGGTTGACCGCGATTTTGCCGCCGGGCAAGGCCCACGCATTGGGTGTGCTGTCATCGATGATCACAAATTCATAAGGCAATGATCGATCGGCAACCCTTGCTAAGCGTTGACCGATTTCGCTGACGTAACGCGTCAGGTCGGGGTCGCTCATATAGCGTCCGCCTTGGGACTGCTGGCTGGGCTCAAACTGTTTCGCGCCCATCGAAATTTCTTGGGACTCATCCAGCAGCATGAGCTCGTTTTTACCCGTGACCGGGTTGACGGCGCAGCCCGCTAAAAAAACGATCGGCAGCCAAAGCAGGCGTTGCACTGGAGCGGTCAGGGCGCTGAGCATAATTGATCCTTGTTGCGGTTCGGCCAGGAGTGATTCTCCGTCAAAAGCAGCTTCTGATCCACCATGGTATGCTCTTGAGCCTTGATGCCAGCACCTTAATCAGAGCACCCAAAGTTCATGCGTCCGTCATTACAACTTGAAACCATCGAAGCCCGCCTTGCGAATCAAACGGTTACCACCCAAGAAATCGTTCCCGGTCAGCGCGAGGCGGCAGTTGCGTTGGTACTTCAACCAAAGGTAAGTGGATTGCGGGCGTTGTTTATTCTTCGAGCCAAAAAAGAGGGAGACCCCTGGTCGGGTCAGATGGCGTTGCCGGGTGGTCATCGAGAAACGATTGATGCCGACCTGGTAGAAACGGCGCGTAGAGAGACGCACGAAGAAATTGGCTTGGATTTGAACCAAGCCGGACGCTATCTTGGTTCACTGGCGGGCATCCGGGCAAACCCGCGCGCCGGCTTTGACCTTGTGGTGACACCTCAGGTTTTTGCGTTAGAGGATAAAGCCGTCCCGTTGCAGCCCAATGAGGAAGTGGCGGAAGTGCTTTGGGGAAATCTCGATGAAATGATCAGCGGACGTTCTCTGACGGACGCAAGTTTTCCAGAGTTTCAGCGTGAGGGCACTTTTCCGGGTTATCAGGTTGGCGCACAGGTCGTTTGGGGGCTGACGTTTCGAATGATCAATGATTTCTTTGACCTGATTCGTCCAGGCCCAGGGTGATGCGATCTCGCCATCATCTTACCGGGTTGACTTCGTCTCATCAGGAGACCTAATCCGCGCTAAATCTGCACGGATTACGACAGTTTTATGAGATTGCGAGGGTTTTGAGGCCAATCCTGCACGGTGTTGGGCCCCTAACAGCAAAGCGGCTTAGTACCACTTGAAGGCGTATGCGTTTGCCCTGCGTTGCACCCATCCTGCATGGCTCGGTCCAAAATGCGCCGGCATAAGCAGTAAATTGTTTTCTGCACAGTCTTCAAGCAGGTTGATGCGAGTCTCAATTGCCTGCTCAGGCAGCTCGCAAAATGCGCTGTTCATGGTGGGCTCGTAGACCTGCAACGGATGATGACAAATATCCCCACAAAACCGGGCGCGCTCATCACCGCTAGTGAGGGCCAAGGTAATGCTGCCAGGCGTATGGCCCGGCGTCAGGGCGATACTCAGTCGATCGCTGATGAGGTCCATCTCGTCGATTACCAAATCGGTTTGGGGCAGTATGGGTTTGATACTGTCGTGATAGGTTTTTTGATTCACTAAAGCAAAATCATCGTTTGGATCAGCGGTTTGAAGTGCTGCCTGAACATGCTCCAATTCTGTCTTTGAAAAGACATAACGCGCGTTGGGGAAGGTCGGTTGCCAAGTCCCATCGATCAGTTGGGTGTTCCAACCGACATGATCAACATGTAAGTGGGTGCAGAGCACGTAATCGATTTGGGCGGGGCCCACGCCGGTTGCCTTAAGTCTTGCAGGCCAATCGGTCTTCATTTGATGCCAGGCGCGGTACGGGTTTCGATCTTTGTGATTGCCGATACACGCGTCAATTAAGATGTTGTGGTGCGGCGTTTGGATTAGCCAAGAATGCATCGAGGCAATAATTCGACCCGTTTTTGGATCCATATGGTTTGGGAGTAACCAGTCTTTGTGGGCGTCGACTAAACCCTGATGGAAAGTTGGGAAAAACGTCATCGGGTCGAATAAAGGCCCGATGAGCTCCTCAATGCGGGTAACGCGGGTATCACCGAGTTGGAAGGTTTGCATCAGATTTACCCCTTTCGTAAAAAGATAGCATGGCGGAGCGGATACCGTAGCGGTTCAACGGCGAGGAATCAAAAAAGACCCGGCGCCAAAACGATGACCGTTTTGACCGAGCTTTTTCCGCTGGCTGGGCTGGCTAGGCCCCTTGGGATGATCCTGAGCGTGGGGCTTGTCGGCATGAAGCGTTAGGAAGCTGCTCAGATCAATTTAGGGTTATGCGTTGACCCACAGTGAGTAAGATGGTTTGCTAAGGCGCAAGGGTTGAGACTGCTTTTCATCTTTGGCGTTTTCGAATGAGTCAACCCTGAGGGTCCGGGTTGCCCCCAGGCTAGGTGAGCAGCGCTCAGGCTCAGAAAAACCTTGATAGTAATTTCCGGAATCCTACCGAGACCCTAACTTTTAGTTCTTGCTAGACGTTGATCTGGCTCGAGCAAACGCACAGACGTGGAGCGCTTATAATGACAACCCATCAAACCTTTTGCCGGTATTGCCATGCTTACTGCCCGATGTTGGCCGAGGTTGAAGGCGGCAAAGTGCTGTCGGTTAAGCCAGATACCAGCAACGCGATGTATGGCGGCTATACCTGCATCAAAGGCCGGCAGTTGGTTGAGCAAATGTATCAGCCTGCGCGGTTGACCTCCTGCTTAAAGAAAGGCGAAGACGGTGAATTTACCCCCGTCACAAGTAATGAGGCTTTCGATGAGATCGCTGAGAAAGTAAAAGCCTTGGTCGCGGAGCACGGTCCCCGTTCGATCGCGACCTATAACGGTACGGTCGCCTTTCAGAATTCAGCCCAACTCGTCTACAGCCGGGCATTTCATAATGCATTGCAATCGCCGTCTTACTATACGAGCGTTACGATTGATCAGCCGGCAAAGGTGTTTGTTGGCTCACGGATTGGTTACTGGACGGGCGGCAGTCATTCCTTTCACGACTCCGATGTGGTTTTGATTATTGGTAATAATCCGCTGGTGTCGCACTACGCGCCCCCGGGCGGCGTCCCTTCCGTGAGTCCGGCTGATCAGTTGCGGCGTGCGCAGAAGCGGGGTTTAAAGCTCATCGTGATCGACCCTAGAAAAACAGAATTGGCGAAGCGCGCAGATCTGCATTTACAGGTTCGTCCTGGTGAAGATGCGACCTTACTGTCGGGCATGCTGAAAGTGATTTTGAGCGAAGGGTTACAGGATCAAGATTTTTGCGATCAAAACGTGTCGGGTTTGGCATCGTTGCAAGCAGAAGTCTCGGGATTCGATTTGGCGGACGTGGCAGCCCGGACGGGTGTTGAAGACGCGTTGATCATCGAGGCGGCGCGCTTGTTCGCCAGTGGTCCGAAAGGCACGGCCATTACGGGCACCGGTCCTGAAATGGGCGCGCATCCGAACTTGACCCAACACTTGGTGTCCTCGCTCAATATTGTTTGCGGACGTTTTTACCGGGCAGGAGATCGGCTGCCTAATCCTGGCATGTTGTCACCGCCATCGCCTAAAGTCGCGCAAGTTGCCGATGTGGCCGTGGCTTGGGGACGGGGGGCGCGCTGTCGGGTGCGACCAGACTTAGGAGAGTTAGTGACGCCGGGACGACTCGGGCCATCGCGGGAGATGCCAACGGCGCAACTGGCGGATGAAATTCTCACGCCTGGGGAAGGGCAGGTGAAAGCGCTGTTTGTGATCGCGGGAAACCCGATTATGGCGTGGCCAGATCAGGAAAAAGCGCTCGCGGCAATGAAGGACCTAGAACTGTTGGTGTGTATTGACCCGTATATTTCTGCCACGGCGGAATTGGCAGATTATGTGCTTGCGCCGAAGCTCACCCTTGAGCGTGAGGACGTCACCTTATTGTCCGATGCCTGGTATGAAAAACCGTATAGCCAATATAGTCGAGCGGTCATTGAGTCCGAACACGATGTCATTGAAGAGTGGGAGCTGTATTGGGCGATTGCAGATCGGATGAATTTGGAAATCAATATCGGCCGGTCGGTGATTCCAAATCAACCCAAGCCAGAAAAGTTTGATCTGCTAAAAGCTATAACGAATGGCTCTAGGGTGGATCTTGATTGGCTGCGCGATAATCCCGGTGGTCATATCTTTGAGGATGTGGTGTCAGAAGTGCAGCCTGGGCCAGAAGGGTCTGTTAGCAAGCTTAAGCTGTACCCAGAGGGGGTCGAGGAGGAGTTTGCAGAATTGCGCGCCGAGCCTGGACTCAATGCTGATTTTCCGCACCTTCTAATTGGGTTTAGAAGCAAATATGTCTTGAATTCCTTCGGGCATAACTTGCCCGTATTGAAGAAAAAGAGTGGTACTACCAATCCCGCTCACCTGCATCCTGCGGATCTGGCGGCGCTGGGTATTGAAGATGATGATGAGGTTCAGATTGCCTCGGCCCATGGCCAAATATCCGCGATTGTTAAAGCGGATGCCAAGATCAAGCCAGGCGTGATTGCAATGCATCACTGCTGGGGTTTGTCGCCCGACAAGCAGGGTTCGGTGCGAGAGAACGGGGCCAACACCAATTTGTTGGTCAGTAGCGAGTCCGATACCCAGCGCTATACCGGGATGACGCGTTCAAGCAGCATTCCGGTTCGGATCAAGAAGTCTGCCTAGCGCCCGAGTGCGCTAAGTGCTGACTGAAGGCGTGGGTGAGAAATCGTGCCACGCCCAGCTTGGTGTGTTCACTTCGAGGTGAGGCGAAAACATCAAAGGCGTGCTGGGCGCCAGGCACCTCTAGGTAGACAACCGCATTGTCCGAGGCAGCGGCGAGTTCCGCTGCAAAAACCCGCCCCAAGCCAATTGGAACCAACGAATCTTTATCGCCGTGGACGACCATGAAGGGTGGCGCGCTGTCGGTTATACGCAGCAAGGGCGAGGCGTTTTCGAACAGGGTTGGGGCGGCGGCAAGTGTTTGTTTCACGATGCGATCTTCCAGAATGCTTTGCAGGCCAGCGTTATGTTGCAGCTGGTCTCGGTTTGACCAATCAAAAACGCCATAAAAGGGTACGGCTGCCTGAACCTTGGTGTCTTTGGTTTCGAATCCGGGCTGAAACGCCGGGTCGTTGGGGGTGAGGGCCAGTAGCGCTGAGAGATGCCCACCTGCGGACCCGCCGGTAACGGCTATAAAATCAGCATTGCCACCATAATCACCGATATTAGCTTTGATCCAACTCAGCGCCGCTTTGCAATCAATGATGTGATCTGGGTAGGTGGCGCTCGGACTCAGTCGATAAGCCACCGAGCAGCAGATCCAACCGAGTCGCGCCATGTGCTGCATTAAAGGCACGGCTTGGCCGGCTTTGTCCCCGTACATCCAGGCTCCGCCGTGGATGTGCATCAAGACCGGTGCCGAGGCGGGCCTTGTGTCCGCCGCATAGATATCGAGCAACAAGTCATGATGGTCATAAGGGATGTTTCGGGTGATGGTGAGTCCGGTTTTATCGCGTTTAAAAGGCCGCAGTTGGGTTGCAAAGTCAGGCGCCAGTTGGAGTGCGCTCCGGAGATCCGGGTTGATGGCGGCTCGATAATCCACGCCCAAAGCCTTCTGCAGCGCGCTTTCAACGACAGGCCCGAGCGCTTGCCCCTGATAGTGATGGTGCAGCAGGGCCAGCCAATTCACGAAGAGCGCAAGGATTGCAAAAAAACCAATCAAACCGGAAAAACTGCCGTTAATGAGGAGTATAGCGGCGAGTAGCATTTCGATGAGGGCGATTTGAAGGGCTAGTTCGCCAGCTAGCCAGCCAGTGGCAAAGCTATAAACCATGAAGCGGGCATTGCTGAGCACAGGGAAGTAAAGGTTCAGGGTCAGCGCAAGACTTAGGATAAGCAGGACAAACGCGGTGAGGGTCATAGGCACCTTATGTATGATTTCAAATCATTGGGCTGAGTCAGGCGGCGCGCGACCCTTGCGGGCAGTATAGCCCCTAGATTGCGTCTTGGATAAGAATTACAGGGCTGGCGATAAATTACCATCCACGTTGATGGCGGTGCCGCTAACGTAGCCGCCCGCATCCGAGCATAAAAGGCAGGCTAGGCTCGCACACTCATCGGCGTAGCCCAGACGCCCCATGGGCAAGGATTTGCCAGCCGCCTTTATAAAAGCCTTTAATGAATCGTTCGACCCACTCGCCTTGTGCGCTCGCACCATCTGGTCGGACTCAATCCGCCCGATATTTAAAGCGTTCACCAGAACGTTATGCGCGGCGCCTTCGCCGGCTAAGACCTTGGTGAGCGCCATGCCGGCGGCGCGGGTCACCGAGGTCGGGGCCGAGCCTTTGGCGGGTGTCTTAGCAAGGGTATTGAGCATATTAATAATCCTGCCCCAGCGATTGGCTTTCATCGACGGCAGGACCAAGCGGCTTAAGCGAACCGCGGCCATGAGCTTGAGATCTAAATCGTACTGCCACTCATCATCGGTGATGGCCTCAAAGGCGCCGGCTTTTGCGAAGCCGGCATTGTTTACCAGGATATCGATGCGATCGAAGTCCGTTGTAACCGCTTGGTGGAGTCGTTTGATGTCCTCAGCATCGGCGACGTCGCAAACGTAACCAATGGCCTTTTGGCCCGTGGTTTGGGCGATGGTTAAAGCCGCTTGTGTGACCGCCGCCTTAGTTCGAGCGGCGAGCGCGATCTGCGCCCCGGATTCCGCAAACTTTAATCCCATGGCATAGCCCAAGCCTTTGCTACCACCGGTGATGAGGGCAACCCGGCCATCCATTCTAATTTCCATTGGGCGTCCTTAAAACTGGTTGAGATTGACTCGAGGCGGGGTTCGACCACGAAGCTCGCGATCGAACAAATGTTCCTCAACGAGGGCCACCATCAGCGCAACATGATCCTGGGTCGCATTGAGCGCCTTAACATATTGAAAAGCGTCGCCGCCTGCGGCCAGAAAGGCGTCTTGGTTTTCAACTTTAATCTCTTCAATGGTCTCTAGGCAGTCGACCGAAAACCCTGGGCAGATTACCAAGAGATCTTTTTTACCGGCTGTGGGGAAGGCGCGCATTTGATCAATTGTGGCGGGTGTAAGCCAGGCCGCGGGGCCAAATTTAGACTGAAAGGCAACCGACCATTGATCTTTGGTCAACCCCAGAGCGTGCGCAACGCGACGCGCTGTTTCCTGACATTGGCTCGCGTAGGGGTCACCTGCATCACTTTGTGACATGGGGATCCCATGAAAAGAAAATAGTAAGTGAGCGCCCGCTATCAGCTTCTTATTATATTTTTCGATCGATTTTGTTAATCCATGGATGTATTTTGGATGGGTGTGGTACTCACTGATGAATCTGAAATTCGGAACGATTTGATCATCGGTTGCTGTTACCCACTTGTCGAAGACGGCGCCAGTGGTTGCGCCTGCATACTGTGGGTAGAGTGGAATGACGAGGAACTCGCTGCAACCGTCGTCTTGGGCCTGATTCAGGATCGATTTGATTGCAGGATTGCCATAAGTCATTGCCGTGTAAAAGTGCAAATCGCGCTCAGGATATTTCCGCTTAAAATATTTGGCGACGCGCCGAGTCAGCGCGGCCGTGATATTCCTGATTGGGCCATCATGGGTACCCCAGATCATCGAATAATTGTGGGTAAGTTTCTTGGGTCTGGTCTTAAGAATCACCCCGTGCAGTATGGGCAGCCAAATTGAACGCGGTAGATTGACGACGCGGGGGTCGGATAAGAACTCGGCCAAGTAGCGCTTGATGGCGGGCGCAGTCGGTTCATCCGGCGTGCCAAGGTTTGCAAGAATAATTGCGGTTTTAATGGTGTGCACCTGTAGAAAATGAAAAATGTTAACACGGTAACATTGATACGAAGAAATGAGATGACCTGTCTTTTGCGGCCAAAAATGCCAGCTAGGTCGCATCAACAATTAGACGTATACTGATGCCTAGGGGGGTGACTTGGCTTCGACGCTGGTTACGAAACCTAAGGTGCATGCCGAGAGGGTAGTGACTCTCGTAAAACAATCACTGTAACTTTATAGTTGCCAATGACGAAAACTACGCGCTAGCTGCCTAAAAACCTAACCTTCGGGTTACTTTTTATTTAGCTTACCTCGGGGCGGATGTGCCCATGTATTCAAACCGAGGGCACGACTCATGGGACCGCTGTCAGACCCCGCTTGTGGTTGATGCAGTTAAACTTAAAGCAAGCTCGCCGTTTAATCCCTGTTTGCCGGGCCAGTGAACGGTTAAATAATAGACAAACTATGCATGTAGAGCCGAAGGCAGAGAACTGACGGACGCGGGTTCAACTCCCGCCACCTCCACCACATTAAGATCGCCCCTTGATATCTTGGGGCGCGTCTTTCAGGCTTTAATTGGGCTCACTTTTTCAAACAAGCCGTTCAATAATGACAAAGTGATTAATTCCTGGTTGTTTAAGACCTGGAATGCCTGCAGCGCTCGAGCAACGCTAAACGCAGCCAGTCTAAGTATGGTGATGAGAATGGCGTCAGACCTTGATTGGTATTAAGGCAATTTGAACGCAACTTCCTTCAGCATTTCCGGCTTTCATTGATAGGGTCAAGGTAGATGATTGTCGATGCAACAGTGTCCCTGTACGATGGAATCGATCAGTTATCGAAAAACCCGCGATTATGGTAGCAGTCCCAAGTATCATCCATCGGCGAACGTTCCCAATCGTCCTTGCTACTTTTATAATATTAATAGCAGCGTCCTGTGCACGCGCCACGCCTGAGCTAAAAGGGCAAGCTACCCGCTCTGCGGCGAGCTCTGCGGTGAGCCAAGCGATCACCGTGATGACCTACAATATTCAGCAATTAGGGTATCCGAATTGGATCGCGGATCATTTCGAAAAACAACGGCTAGCACTGATTCCAGAAACCATAGAGACGTTTGCACCGCGGCCTGATGTCCTTGTTTTACAAGAGGTATTCACTCAGCACGCTTATCATTTCTTACTGAGCACGCTCTCTGAGGTGTATCCCTACCACACCCAAGTTGTTGGAGAGGATTGCAAGGATCCTCGCTGGAGGAGCATCTCTGGTAATTGCCGGATGAGTTTGTACAAGGGTAATAGCGGGCTACTGATTTTCAGTCGCTGGCCAATCGAGCAGCAGCACGCTTATGTGTTTGATGCCGTGCGGGTCAGTAAGACATTTGATTTTTTAGCACGTAAAGGCGTGGTCTACGCAAAAATCGAAGTTGCGCAGAATGATCCAAACCGATTAGCAGAGCCTATGATGCTGCACGTTTTTGGAACGCACCTTCAAGCATCGGCGGCAGAGCATGATATTCGACTGCTGCAGCTGGATGAAATGCGCCGGTTCATTGATGGTTTTGAGATTCCGAAAGATCAAGCCGTGATTCTTGCAGGTGACTTCAATATCAGTTCGATCGATCAGTCAGGTTTCAATGATATGTTAGCGCATGCCATGGCCAAGGTGACGTTGGAAAAAGGCGGCGTAGGGTCAATTTCTGACAGCACCAATGGATATCGGCGTTTACTCAAAGGCAAGAAAGCGGAAGGCAGGGCTGATTTAACCCTCGACTATGTGCTTTTTCGTCGAGATCATCTTCAGCCAATGAACAAACCAAAATTGCAGGTGATTGATTTTAAATCTAGCGTTGCCTGGCGAGGAGATCGATTATTTAAGCCGAACGTCGAACTCAATGATCTGTCGGATCATTACCCTGCGATCATGCAGTTAGAGTTTTCGGTGAGCGATTGACGAGCCTTGTCCGTTATCGGATGGTAAAGGTACCTGAAGTGGTCATTAAGGCCTTTGTGCTGCCGTCTGATAGGGTTACCAAGCCGGTGTGTTTCATTCTATATTGGCCTAGCCGTGTATCTTCCGCAGTTCCCCAAGAGAGGTGCGCGATTAGCGCATTTGATTTTTTCGCTTTCACCCAACGAATTTTAGTTGACCAGTCATGGTCGTCACTGACTTTCACCCAACGATCGCCCTGTAGCATCTCGACACTCATAAAATAGGCATCACGATTGTAATGCGCGGTCGGGTTGCCCGAATAAAAGCGGGTGGTAACGCTGTCACCGCGGGTATAGATTTTTTGTTCTAAGGGTAAAGGAAGATCAAGATTCGCGTCCTCGTTCATTCGATCGAGGCTCGCATCATGCAGTCTCAACATTGACGATTTGCCGCGCCAATCATCATAGGCTAGCGAAGAAGTTAAAATCGTTTGCTGTTGCAAGGAAGTGGCAAGTTCGGCGGCAACCTGCTGGTAAGCCGGCAAAGTCCAGCGACCATGCAATGTGTGACCCGCTTCATATTGCTGTAGATCGTATTCCTCCGGGGTGGTGACGTAACCGGCGTAACCGTTTGAATAACCCGCAAGCACAACATCCGTCGCCCAGTCGCCTAGCTGCGCCTTTACGGTTTGTCTAAGCCGTCGGCCTGCCATAGTCGTAACCTCAGCGGGTAGCGCGAGAATCGCAAGCTGGCCTATTCTGGCAACTGTGACCGAGCGTATTTGTGACTGCAGCGGTGGGTTGCCTGATCCTGTTTCAAATAAGATCGCTTTTGGTGACTGGCATCGCCTTACAGCCTCGGTTGATTTTGGTGGGCCAACGATTAGTTTGATCAGAAAGTCGAGGAACAGACTTTGCTCGGTCATGCCTTCTTTAAATAGAAAATGACCCCCGCCATCTTCGCTGGATCCGCCTGCAAAAGAATATCCATAAGCCGATGGACAGGTGTGTTGTGTGCCCTGTCCAGAATATTTACCCGTTACTTCAAAGTGCGATAAATCGACATAAATTTGGCGGTGATCGATGCGCCCTTTTAGCAATTCGCTGGCATCGTTAAAAAGCGCCAGGGCAACCGCAACTTGTCTTTCGCCAATAATTTTTGTGCTGTCAAAATCATCCTCTCCAGGGCCGGTATTGTTGAGGTTTAGATTCGGCGTCACATCACCCGGATTTGACTGGGCAAAGGCGGCAACAAAGTCATTCTCTTGCTCGTAGGTTACGCCCTTCTGTCGTTCTACGCTCAGGGACGCATAGCCCTTGTTGTCGCCTGAAATCAGTCGATTGAAAAAGGTCATGGAGGTTGGGTGAACGGGCAGCCAGTTTAGTAAGCCAATATCACCGCTCTGATCGACAAACTTCAAGAGCGTCATGTCTTTATCAATCGAGTCAGCGTACTGCGCCCGTTCTGACTCGGGGTTTTGTTGATAGGCGCTCAGCGAGCGGTTAATGCCGGCGTTTTCTACCCGCCCCCGATTAATGTAAATATTGCCGGGTTCTAAATCTTCATGTGCTTGGTCGATCGACTCAACGATGCCATCAACGATATTGTTAAAGTGTTCAGGGTAAAACCCACCGTCTAAGGCAAGATCTGTACGCGAGTGCCAGTAGCCGGTTGGCGCTGCGTGGGTGTGGGTGGCGCTGATAATAACGTTGTCTATTTGATATTGATCGCGGTATCGCGTCTTAAGACGACTTAAGACCTCAAGCGTAATATGGTGTTCAATACTGCCAATATCGGCGCTCACGAAAACAAGGCGCTTCTTGAGTTGAGCATCGGCAATGATAAAGGCTCTCGCCTTTTGGCGGATATGAATACCCTCTGAAATCTGGTCTTCTCGACCAAACCCCCACAATTGAATCCCAAAGGCCGGGCCGGTAATGTCCGCGATACCACGACCGACGTGGTACTCATATGGCGCGTCGCCAAAGGCGTCTATCGACATAAAAAGCAACGTTAAGAATAGGCTCAATGCTTTTTTCATAAAGGCCAGACCGTTCAATCGTAGGGCTTAAAACTGAATTTTTGCCCTCCAATGCTTGCTTCATACATTAAGCCGCCTTTTGCCATCGTGAAGACTGCAACCCCGTTGCTATAGGCAGTCTCGACGGACACACCCTGTTTAATCAGCACAGCACTCGCCTGAGCGCCAAATTCAAAATGTCCTTCCGTAAAGCGATCCGTGTCCTGTTTTTCTTTGAAGAAAATAATCTCTCTGAACGCTTGGCCACCGAACTGAAAGCCAAGGGAAATTTGCTTCAAAGATGCCGAACCAAGGACTTGTCCGTTTTGGAAAACCTCTCCTTTGCCACTCGCGCCACCAATGCCAATGCCGCCCTTAGCGACATTGTGGAAAAGCGCGAAACCATTGGCTTGTTCAAAGAAAGCCTCGAGTTCGGGAACCGCTCTAAACGCTTTAAGGGCAATCATTGTTTTTTTGCTGGCCCCGGTGTCCGGATCTCGACTTTCCTTCATTGGATCCCAAGCCGCGCTTGAAGTGATCGAGCACGCCGAAAATAGTAAAAGGGTGAGTAGTCTTTGGATCATGGCTCGGCTCAATTTAGGTATAAGTTTTAGGCAATGGTACCGCACAGGAGGAGAATTGCTTGCCAAGACCCATAATGTAAATGAATTACCAGCAAGCATTTTTAAATTGGGCGGATTCATGAGCGTTGATAATCATTCGATAAAGCACTCAAAAAGTACCGACCCGCAAATCAAACGTTCTGTCCGCACAGCTTCGCCAGTTTAAGTGCCAAATCCGTTTATAAAAAATTAAAAGAGGTCTTATGCAAAGCACATAATGGTTTCCGACCTGATTAGGTTTTGAACACCGAATTGTTTATCCACGATCACATGCTGGCTTGTAAGCCGTCGCACTGTTTTAGGGATTAAACTATCAGCTAACCACGCATTCCGGATCGCCGATGTGGCGGGTCACCATCGATCGAAACGCGGCGCGACCGATACCGAGCTGCACCAGATCCTTCTGGGCGAACAGGGCAGCCTCGCGGCTGATGGGCTTGGGGTCTCGAGCTTTCATATGCGCTTCAGCGACGCGTTCCATTTGAATAAAACTGCCAACGGCTTCGGCAACGCTGTTGCCAACGGCCAGCAGGCCATGGCTTCTTAGAATAATCGCACGGGTTTTACCCAGCGCATCTGCGATGCGTTGCCCGGCTTCCAAGCTTTGCACCTGCACTTCCTCGTCATCAAACAGGGCATGGTCTTCAAAAAAGATACAAGACTCCTGGGTAATGGGTTGGAATAGGCGCGCTTCAGCCGAAAACGGCGTGCCCCAACCTGTGTGCACATGCACAGCGCTCACGGCATCTTGGCGGGTCTGCAGGATCGGTTGGTGGATGTAGTAGCCGGCAACATTGACGAATCCGGTGCCGGCAGCAAGGCTACCGTCCGGTGCCACTAAAACCAAGTCATCCGTTGTGGCCAGATGGTAGGACACGCCATAGCGTAGCATCCAAAAGTGATCGGTTTGCTCGGGATCGCGCGCGCTGATATGGCCGTCTCCAGCATCGCCCCAGCGGTTCGCTGCCAGAAGCCGATACCCTAAGGCGCAGTCCCGTTTGCGCCGAGCGCGGACCTCTTCAACGGTTCTTTCTTCTGGATTGCTGCCTTTAATTTGGTTCATCTGGGATGTGCCTTGCGCTGTGATTGGCTTAGAAGTGTTTATGCCTTGTGCGGGTTGCGTTGTCCAGTGCAGCTGGTAATCACAAAAACTGAGTCCTGAGTTTAAGGCTCGTAGACCGTCAACGAAAAGACACTCGATAACTTTCCGCGGCAGCCTTAACCCCTTATGTGAGGTAAAAAAAGGGTGCAGGTGCCCTGCAACTGCCCAGGTAAGTAGTTTTGCCGTGCGGTGTTGGGCAGGTCGGTGGTCGAGTCGATTTTGTTGCGTTGCTATTTTTTGAATTAAAAGACCCGGGTAGTAGTGTTTCCTAAGTACGGCAGTACATTATGAAGACGTGCTTGGTGCGAAATTGACTGGCCAAAGCAGGATTCCGTCTTGGGTCGTCCTGTGCGACGATATTGGGCAATCCACGGCTGTTATCAATGTGAAGAAGGTCCAATTATGCAATCGACGACAAGTGCGCTCAGCGCTAAGTTTTTCTATCGTAAACCCCTCTTAGTCGGGGAGCCGAAACCGGTTTTTGGATTGGCACCAAGTGATCCTGACCGTCCTGATCAAGAAAGCCATTTCAAGACCGTAAAAGATGCCAGAGGGCAGAATCACAGCCTCTCTGAGGCCGGCTTTGTGTTGCTTGAGCACGAGACAGCGGTTTCAGATTTTTATAATGACGGCCACGTTGCAGAGATCTACTACCCCGAAATGCAGGCGTTGGCGCAGCAAGAAACGGGTGCGGACAAAGTGTTTGTGATGTCGCATATCACCCGCAATGAAGCCGACGCGGCCCTGGGCAAGCGGCTGGGTGCCCATCGATTGGTCCACAACGATTTCACGCCTAATTTTGAAAGCACCATTGCGCCGTTGCTTGAAAATATTGAGCAGACGCCGAGCCGCATTGCGGTCTACAACCTCTGGCGGCGATTTGATGCAGACGGTCTGGATGCGCCCTTCGCCGTCTGTGATTCGCGATCGGTTGCCGTGCCGGAGCTGGTGCCGACGGATCTTCATAATTATGGAAGCGGTGAAGGCTTTGCGGTTGAAATCTATCAGTCTTGTTTTTCTGAACAGCATCAGTGGTATTTCTATCCGAAAATGATGCGGCACGAAGTATTGATGTTTAAAACGTATGATTCAGCAGAGCAGCCCTTTTTACCGACCTTGCACAGCGCGTTTGATGACCCGAATTATGAAGCGGGTTCCGCGGCCCCCCGAGAAAGTGTTGAAGCCAGGGCAATTTGCTTGTTCTTTTAAATCCTGGGCGAATTAAGTGCCCGGCGAACTTCGGCATTAACCTGATGCGGCGGTTAATGCGCTCATTGCACGAACAATGCGTACCCAGCCGCCAGACCGCCAACCGTAAAGCAGTAATAAGAAAAGTACCGCAGCTGCGCTCGGCGCACGAGAGAGATCATCCACTGACAGGCAACCAGACCGGTCACAAATGCGGCAACAAACCCAGCGGCAAGCACCGTCATTTCACCAGATTCAACGTGAAAGCCGCCATCAATGAGGTCTTTGGCGATTTTTCCAAAGATTAAGGGCACCACCATCAGAAACGAAAATTTGGCGGCGCGCGTTCGGTCAATCCCTAGAATAACAGAGGTTGATATGGTCGCCCCGGAGCGCGAAATGCCGGGCAGTATGGCGATGGCTTGGGCGAGGCCAATGACGAAGGCATGGCGGTAGGTCACGTCACGCTCGGTATTTTGAGCGCGATCGGCAATAAATAATAAGATGCCGGTCAGCCAAAGCATGGCGCCAACCAATAGGATTTGGCGGTCGAAAAGCAGCTCGAGTTCCTTTGAAAATAGAACGCCGACAAGGGCGGCAGGAATCATGCTGAGAACGATTTTCAGACTGAATTGCCATTCTGGCCCGCGCAGGTCGCTGAATAAGCCCTTGGTGATTTGAAACACATCGGCCCTGAAGACAACGAGCGTGCTGAGCGCGGTCGCGAGATGCACAACGATCGTGAACATCATGCTTTCTTGCGGCAGGCTGGTGTCCCCCAACAGCACCTTGCCGAGCTCGAGATGGCCGCTGCTGCTCACCGGTAAAAATTCGGTAAGGCCCTGCACGATCCCTAAAACAATTGCTTCAAAGTACGTCACGTAAATCCCCCATGGTTCGACGCCCATTCTAAGGGATTTTCGGAGCGGATCCTTAGGAAATTACGGATGCTGCGCGATCGATCGGCGTCCTTGCTTTTCGCTGGGCTTGGTCGACCTAGCGCCCAATAGTAACTGCTCTTATCAGATCAAACTGATTTTGAATTCTCTCTGACATCTTCTTGAAAACCATTTTGGCCAGGGTCTTGGCGGCTCCTAGATGAATCGCTTTCTGGGTTCAATGCAAGGTGCGGCAGGGTTAAAAGAGCGGTTTGATTGACGAGGGCTCCCGTTGTGTGGGGACGCCGGTGAGCCACAATCGGCTTGCGGGTTATTCCCTAACCGCTGGTTTGTCGTATGGTTGCCCGGATGAGCTGCGGCTGCCGCAA
>ERZ891134.748-NODE-748-length-25315-cov-6.147506_pt1 | contig 25315 bp, 29 predicted proteins | sample MGYA00520888_ERZ891134 | MGnify/ENA primary metagenome ERZ891134 (study PRJEB32303, sample SAMEA104408692) | aquatic metagenome | biome: Brackish water; feature: Coastal; material: water | place: Baltic Sea | collected 2014-10-23 | depth 10 m ... | reverse complement strand
AGTTTAGACCATATAGAGACAGGTGTAATGGGGGTAATGCTACGTGTATGTATAGTTGCGTTGATGATGGCAGAAAGTTTGCTGAACCCGGATCAAATATTGTAGACCACAAGTATACAACGGTAACAGAAACTAAAGAAGTTAAATATGATACATATATCAGGGACACAACATACGGAGAAGGCAATGGTATAATTTGTAGTTCTGGATTACTTTTTGATGGATGTCCTAATACATGGTTTACGGTTTCTTATACCAACAACAAAATAGACCTTACTTTTCAAAGCGGTACTGTTAGTTGGATAGAAAATAATGAAAGACCGGGAGGAGCAGAAAAATGTAGTGGTCCAGCACTTACTGCGGAAAACGTAACAATATGTGAGACTGTAAGATATCAAGCAAACCCAGATGTGTCGGCTTCATTTAATAATGAACTAGGACATTTAGATAATTACGTTCAAACCACAGACTGTAATTGTGGCGAAGATATATCAGTAGGTGTGCCTTCTCAAACTCCTAAGTGGGCTACAAGGACGCTAGAAGGCAAATGTTATGTTTCTCAATGGATGGAGGAGCATGTACATGAATCGGTTTTCACAGCAGGTTACAACTTTAATGCTGTATGCCAAAGCAACCAATCTTTAGGACGCTCTTACTTTGGATTTTTGCAAGGATATAATAATGGAGACTGTTACAATAATGCTGCCGGTTCAGATTGTCCTGTTGACAGACCTTGGTATGGGGTGGCACAAGCCACACTAAACGGAGTTGATTGTAAAGACAGTGAATCTTGTGCGGCTGGTAGAAAGAATTGGGAGGAAGAACAAATCAATTATCATGCAAGAAAACTAGAACAATACAGAAACGCTAACGAAAGTATTCCTGAAGAAAATATTTTGGAAGGCTTGGTTCCCGGTAGCATGACAGAAATCAAGTTTAAAACTTATAGCGTTGAAGGAGGCAAGGCTGTTAGAGCCAATAAAGATCAGTTTGGTGCATATACTGAAGATATAAATGTAAATGTTACTATAGCCTACTATGAATATAAATATAGAGTAAGATGGGACATTAATGATGCTATTGCTCAAACAAGAGGAGGGGAAGGTTTCGTACCATCAGAAGGAGGAGGAGCAACTGAAGATGATTTCCAAAGTTGTTTAGGAGGTCGTCCTTTTGGGCCTGCTGATGTATCTGGCCTAGAACCAATAGAAGAGTTTTTTGACAGTTCAACCAACTCTCTTATGTTTAATAAATTAAATTATCGTTGTGACGGAAGCACAGGATTTACTTACGGTAGACCATATCCAAACTGGTATGACTTTGAGGTAGCACCTCATGGATGTCTGCCTAGATATGGAGAATATTACGGAAGATACGATAGCCCACCTGATAATTTTATCTGGACAGTACCTACCATCAGTCAAGAATCTTGCACAAAACGAAGAACTTGTTATTATAATGATAAGCAGTGGCCTGCTGACGAAAGTGACGCTTACTTGCTCAGTAGTCAACCCACATTTTTACACTGCCATAAATATTTAAGCAAAAACTGGATATATGATTATGTTCGTGGATCACCATTCGGATAAAAGGAGAAAATAATGCATTGCGTAATGATTCCTATAGGAGGTAAATTTTTTAAGGGCAAGCCTGTATATAAATGTACCCATTGCGGTATGACTGTAGGCTTAGAGAATCCTGAAACAAAAATACTTTGTCCCACTAGAGCCAAACTAGATAACATGCACAACCTTCACACCAAAAGGCACTATCAAAAACTACTAGAAGATGATCCATCAGAATTGCCTCATGATGAAGACTTGTCAATGAAACCTAATATGAGCGTTAGGGATAGAATTATATTAATTACTAAAAGCAAATTACTTTCTCAAGCCAAGCAGAGCAAAAAACTTAATCCTCTCAATCCAAACAATGAACTGGTAATGGAAGAGATAGAACGCGAAGCGGAAAGAGCAGCAGATGCATATTTGTCAGGAAAAGCAGCAGAGAAAGCAGATAAATTAGACAAGGTAAAGCAGCAAGAACAAGCAAAGATTAAGTGTTCACAAGAACAAATAGATGAAAGACTCGCTATCTGTAATACTTGTGAGTATTATGAGAACGAATCATGTCTTCAGTGTGGCTGTGCAATATCTAGAGACCGTGTTTACGGAAACAAACTAGCATACAAAAACAAATCATGTCCTATTGGCAAATGGGGACCAATCTTTGATCAAACTCCTACAAACGGAGAAAAAGGTGCTTCTTCTGGAGATGAAGACTCTGGTTCTGGCTCTGATGGAGTTTGAAGCAGACTTGATTTATCGTGCTTAATCCAAAAAGTATGTATTCTTTTAGAAGCATAATTATGTTCTCTAAAATTAACACTACCATGAAATACCCTAGGTTTTTCGCCTTCTTCTTGATAAAGTACTGTATACTTAACAAACTTTGCACTTGTGTGTCTTCTGTACCAGTGTACGTACACTCCGTATCTTCCCGGTACAAAGTTTTCTAAATACATATTTTCTACAGCATCATTGGTTTCTGGAGCCACGTTCATGTCAATATCCAGTTCTGCAAAATTTGTTTTTCTGTTACCAAAACAACACATCCCCTTAAACCATCTACCTTTGGTTGGTAAGTCTGTTTGTTTAACCAGATGCAAGTCTAGATCGTCCATTGTATTCCAGAATAGAGATACAGTCACTTTACCTCGTTTTGCTCCTAGTCCAGCAAGTTTCTTTAACATGCCACCAACCTCACCCTCACCTCCTGTTCCACCTTCCATCATAGTTCCTGTCAAAGGATTACCCTGATCCAATTTAGGTTCACTGTCTGATCCTAATTTGAGTGCTGAAGAAGAGGTCATCAGATCAGTAGGATTTGCCTCTGAGAGGCTCATATCTCCCTTCTGAGGCTCTGGATTAAAAATAGGGTCTTCTATAGGGCTAATGTCCGCAGGTTTAAAATCTGGCTCTAATATGGTTTCAGCCAGTTTCTCTGCTTCTTGTTCTGCTTTTATTTCAGCGAGCCAATCTATCATTTCTTGATTTACATATGGTTCTTCATCCATGATAATAGAGTCTTCGTCGTCCTTGGCACTAGGGTTCATAATAATCTGAATAGGATTTAGTTCTTCAGGGACGGGAACGTAGATAACCATCATCATAACAATGATGCCTATATGCACTACTACACTCGCCATCCATCCGGGCGAGTCTCGTTTAGATAGATTGTCTATATCTTTAATATCCATAATATTTCTCCAAAAGTTTAACCAATTATACCATACAAAACTAGTTTGTCAAGAGTATATTTCTGTATGATTCGTAGTTTTCTTTTGTGGCTTCTGTTAGATTGTGCGGAGCACATCGCCAGTAGTCACCGTTGCCTTGCGGCTCAAACCATTCGTTATAATCCTCACGCTTGGCTTCAGGCGGTATAACTACAAAACCTAGTACGTCAACCTGTCGCCATTCTTCACAAGGAATAAAACAACCAAATAATATTTTGCCTCTATCTGTAGGACGGATCGCAGGCCCAACGCCCTTTTTCCTAGACCTGCGAACCTCTATGTCTAGTCCAACATCAGCATCAAATTTTTTCTCTTGGTGCTGGTCAGAGTGCCACAGTGTAGGCACGTAGTATATGTTTAGTAGTTTTGCAACTGCCATTTCGCATAGAATAGCCGCTGGCTGTGCTACTCTATCGCTTTCCATCAGTTTACGATCATAATAAGACTTGTCACTTTTACCTTCGTTGGCAAGTTGACGCATCAAACCGTACTGATTTGCAATCGCTATTTCTACCAAATTCATATCTACCAACATAATTACTTACCTTTCTTTTTACCTTCCCACTTATACCATCCATTATTTTCGAGCCAGTTACCTTGCTCGTCTTTACGTTTAGGAAAGAGGGTGTCGCCTTTCTTGTGTTGTCCAAACGATAGAACGGCACCGCAATCCATACAACGACATTCATAATATTCATTGCCGTCTACATTTCTAACGACAAACTTAATATTATGTGAACCACAGATACCACACTGTACTTCACTAAACACTTCTTGCACAATAGAAAGGTTCTTAAAAAGTTCTTTCTGTCCTGCACCTTCAATATGAAACTCTAATTTCTCGCTCGGTCTAAAAATTGCTTTATTGCTCATAATTTATTTCCATGATTCTTCGTAGCCTAGTAAATTTGCAGAAATATTGGATGTATCAGTTTGCAGGTCTGTAAGTTCCCTAACAAGTTTAACAGCATCCTCATGCTTAATATTATAAACACCTTCTGCTACAATGTCAAGTGCTTTAATAACATTATGTACATTAATATCGCATCTTTTTGCAATTATATCTATAAAATTAATCTGATTGGGAGTAATTTTAGATACACTGTCGAAATCTGGGTTGTCTTCAGCGTCTTCTACCAGTTCTTCAGCAGCCACTACTTTTCGTAGTTTCAATGCTCTACGCAAGGCACGACCCTCTGCTCTAGTCTCTGCTACAGCCACAGGGTGATTACGAAATACCTTATCGCAGTTCCCCCAGTATACATCAGCAGAACCAGTAATAGAACGTGTTCTAAGAGCATCTTCCATATCTTCATCGTTCATTATATAAGACAATGTATGCACAACTGTAGCACGTTTCTCATTATCTGGACTAGGCGACTGTAGCACATCAGATAGAGCCTGTATTACTGTACAATCTAATGCAATCTCAAATACTCTACGTAGACCATCTGTTGTAGGATTTCCCTCAATCAGTTCGTCTTTATTTAACAATCCTAGCACATGATCAGTCCACCCTACATCATTAGGTGTTACACTTGTGCTTACTTCTTCAACTTTTTCTTCAACTTTTTTAGTCCTTGGCATAAATTAATCCTCTATAGTAGTAATCTTAGTTTTAGTATTCTTAATATGTTTTAACACATCCAAGAGATTTGTCAATACCCTTTTTGCTCTCGCTTCTGAGTATTCATGTTTTTGTGCAACACGAATCATCCTGTATCCTTTTCCTACGATAAGCCCTGACTTTTTTTTATCATACCTTTGTGTCCTTTCTAAGGCTTCCTCTCCCCATACAGGAAAGAAATGTGAAGGGCCATCAACTTCTATTGCTACATTTATAGTAGGCAGGAACAGGTCAAGATGCAAGTTTGTTGTCCCTAAAATTTGCTGCTTATGCGGTTCCACTTTGTAACCACCCTTAATTAAACCGTTTAAAAGATAGTGTTCCAATTTAGAGCCTGTTTTACTAGTAGCACGAACTGCCGATCTTGCCTTAGCAAGTCTTTGTTCCTTGACTTCCTCTGGTATACTTTCCCATAATGCTTTGGCTGTATCTTTGCGTTTCTTTAATTCCGCTGGAGATAAATTCTCCCATGTGGTCATTAGCGTTTCACCAATTTTTTGTTTTGACTCTTCGCTATGATGTTTGCCTTCTGTTGGATGACTAGCCGAACCAGTTTTAAGTGCATTAGATTGTGCAGAACTTTTATCTCTTAATTTAATTCCGTACTTTTTAGCATCACGCCTAATTTTGTTTGCGTAAGTACCTAAAACCTTAGCGGTATCTGCTAGGCTCTTTTTTTCTTGACAATATATTTTTTTAATAGCAGCCTTTTTATCGTTGTCTGCTAGGTCACTGTATTTCTTCGATGACATTATTAAATTCCTCCGCTGATAGTTCTGGTAGTAGTTTTACAGGCTTTTTCCAGCAAATATCCAGTAGGTCATAAACTTCTTGACTATGTGCAATAAATTCTAAATTGCTAGAGCCATATTGATTTTTCCACTGTGTATACAAATTTTGAGTAGTATTTTCTCTACCCCAAGGTATTTCTGCAATATACATAACTTGCTTTGCTGGTGTTTCAAATGTCTGGGTGAGCAGTCTAGATTTATGATCGAATAAATACAAACTACCTTTAAAAAACTTAGCCTGACTTATATGCAGCATGTAATACCGATTACCTTGTATAATTGCATTAGGAGTATTGCTAAACACAACTATATTATCCTTGGGTCTCAAAACACAAAGATCGTTAATCATTGCTAGTATTCCAAGACAGTTTTGATTTTGCTGATCAATATCTAATAGGTAAAATCCTATGTTCATATGTTCTTCCTTATATATGGGACAACTTCATGTTTTGTAAAATACTCAAATGTTCTCTTGTCTAAAAGCGGTACTTCTGGTGTTGCTTTACCAGACTCAATGGCTTTCTCTATACCGTCTGATAAATCTAAATTTTTGATACCACAGGCTTGGGCTTCTAAAGTTAGATCATCAGTCAGGTCAATAAAATAACTATATTCGTTTAGCACAATGTTTAAACTTCTGGGGTCTAACATGCCTAAGTTTTGATGGCTATGAATACTAGTATCATTAAATACATTAATTTTATGTTTAGTATTAGGGTATAACACAGGAGTAATTGATTTCTCTATGGTTTCTGTCTTACCATCTGACATAAGAGCAATTTTGCCATTGCGTTCTTGGCTCAGGTTTGCAAAACAGGTATTGTCATACTTATTATCATACGTCAAATATATAGGTGGCACTTGACGTTTTACAACTTTGGTATTGACAATTAATTTCACCTGAGAGTTTGTCAAATAGTTCCACAGTTCATCATTTTCTGGCCCTAAGTCTTTGTCGAATAATAAGAATATTTTACAGTCAGTCTGGTGTTCGGTAATGAAGTCGTGTACTTCTTGACTATAATCTAATATTGACATAAGAATAGCATCTGGTTTGTATCTTGCATAGTAGTCAAAAAGTCTGCCATATACATTGACGACTTCTAAACTTGTATTTTCATCTTGTAATGTGTTTTGCAAAGCAACAGATACACATCTATGCGGAACACTTTTTTGACTGAATGCTGTAGCGAATTTTTTCATGTTTTATTCTTTTCCTTTTTTACAATTATACTGTCACTATTCTTATTAAGTTTTAAAAATGTCAAAGATATGAGGCCATCTGCTATTGCAGCGTTCAAAATCTCAAACAAGAACATATTATCGTAATATCTATCGTTTATTCCTTCTCTTAAACTTTGCCAATCTTTTTTACATATGTATATACCTTCGTTCCAAACATAGTCTCCTATACCATAAAACATATAAGATATTTTATCTGTATCTTCTTGCAAAGTAAAGCCTACAGGCTCCTCATGTTTAATTTTGCTGTTTCTTTTCTTTGCGAGAACCCAAGATTTGTTGTAGTCTTTTGGTTGAAATTTTTTAGGTAAAGTGTCTCCATTTAATATAAACAATCCGGGGCTATCATCAAGTTTAATTTTTTTTAAAAGCATTTTAATAGCATAGCCATGATTCTTTTCTAAGAACATTGGATTATAAATATCAATTACATCCTCGTTGACAATCTTACGTAAAAGTTTTTCTGACCCAAAACCTGTACAGACGTATATTTTCCCATCGAACAGTTTGTCCAATATTTTAATTTGTTTATTAATAAGTTCGGTAGCATTAGGGGATGTTTTAACCAGCCCTATAGGGCCAAAGGACTTCATTCCTTTTTTAATCTCATATGCTAGTATACATGATTTTACTTTCATTTTTTCCTGATCGTGGCAACAGTGTAGATTCCTTCATAGTGCTGACTATCTAAATCATAACCAATGCTGTCTAACCAAGAGTGAAAGTCTTTCTCAGACCAAACGGATTGTATAGTGGGTAGTATAGCAGAGTATTTGTCGCTGGTCAAGTCACCACTAGCGATCTGCTTCTGAACCAAATCAAGGTTAGTGAACCTCACAAGCATTTCGCCTCCTACCTTAATTTTTTTCGCTGCTTCACTACAGACTGTCATGCGGTCTGATGCTACCATATTGTCCATACAATATAGCGTCATTTTTTCTACATAGCCATTACTGATTATCTGTAGTTGATTCACAGGCACATTGTTAACACCGTCGATTTGTTGAGATTCGTGATAGATCACATTCATTTCTTTAATCATGCTATATATGCCTCTCTTATTTTCTTGTTAAATATTTCTGTAACTTTAGTTTGGAAAGTACCAAAATTATAATTCTCTTCCAAATACTTTCTATTTGCTGCAATATCTTGTTTTGTTGATAATAGGCTTTGTACTGTTTGTAGCATCTCAGCACCATTATTTTGTATTGTAATTCCCGGTGATTTTTCAATAACACTGTTTGATCCTATTACTGATGCACCGCAAGCAACCGCACACAGAGCCTCGTAATTACCGTTTAAGGTGGTTGTTATAAATACTTTGTGTTTCTTCACTTGGTTACTAAAATCCTCTAATGTGTGAAAATGAGGAGTTAGGTTGCATGTGAGACCTGCTTGTTGAAACTGACCAGCCAGTTGTCGTCCCAACATACTAGTATCATGTATAAGAACATCTTCTGATTGTGTAATATCTTCATCTGTTAGTATATCAAGAGGTATGCCAAAGTTAACAACCTCAGAATTGTTAGGCATTCCCCATGTATCTGCGATGCCCTGAGATGTGTAAATTTTAAGCACATCGCTACTTCTTTGAGCCAAAATTATCCAATCCTCTTTTTTAATATTGCTGCGAGGCATATTAAGAATTAAAACCCTGTTAACATGGCGAGACATGGCTTCTTGAGCACTGTTGTCGTTAATATTTCCTGTTACAACAAGACTGTATTTTTGGTCGCTATGATATGGCTCTGGCAAAGTAATAGCAGTTCTGCTAGAAGGATTTTTAAAATTTGGGTTTTGCATAGGCCTTAAATAATACCTAAAATTAGTTTCAAAAAAAGCACAGTCTAGAAGTGAACCAGTAGGGTTCCAAGCGATATTATGGTTATCATCAATTAGACAATGCAGGATATTTGTTGTGGCTCTTGCTAGTTGCATATTTTCTTTCCTATATTTTCGTAAGTAAATTGATCAATAGAGTCTATACCTAGTTGCCTTTTGGCTTCATAGGCTTTCCTGTCTTTTTTATACATTTGATAAGCCTTTTGCATATGGTCAATCAGTACATAAACATTTGGTCTATACCAATATGAATTTGCATTGTATATATCAAAAGATTCTGCAAGAGTTCTAGTATTAGAAATTACAGGATATTTTTGACTGCTAATAATAAAGCCGTTATCTTTATTTACAAAGTCTACCATTCCAGTATTAGCGGTCACAATCGGTGTTTTGCCTAATACTAGTGCTTCTGCTGCTGGACGACAATATGCCTCACCAAAAGAAGGCATTGCAAAACAATCAGATGCGTTGTGTAAACCAATCATATCAACGTCGCTAAGTCTTTCTGTAACAATATATTCGTCTCTACATTTGCCTATATTCAACCTCTTCTTGTGTGCTTCAACAGCACTCTTAACGATATTCATTGCTTCTCCAGTATTTTTTCCGGGTACACTAGTTTTTATAACTAGAGAAACATTCTCGCTGTTGCGAAAAGCAAGATTGTAGGCTGTGATCAAATCTGTTAGATTTTTTCTTTCCACGAACTCTCCCACATAATAAAACACAAAAGACTTTTCTATTTTAGGGTGAATATTCAGTTTATGGTCTTGGTGTTTTTTAATGAAGTCTACATCTAAAGCACCAGAAATAACCTTGCATTTTGTGGTGACACCGGATGCTTTTACGCTTTTTGCTTCCTGCTTGCTGGGTACAAGGATTAAGTCCATATTGTTTAAAATATTTTGTGATACAGACGATGAGAGATCAGTGATCTCCATGTTAAATATACCTACATTTTTCTTGACTCTACTTGTTACAGTCATATTATGGGGTAGTAATTCTTGGTAGACTACATCATACTTATCGAATGTTTTATTCTCACATTCAACAATCACAGGATCAATATTCTTCTCAGACTGACCAGTATAGAAGTAAGGTCTGGTTGTTAGATTTTTGGTTTGTGTCAATATGGACTTGATATAGTCTCTTGCTGACATTCCCCAACCATCATTTTGTCTATACGGCCCGATAAATAATGCGTTCATTAAGATTGACCTTTCATGTTTGCGTACTGTATAAAGTCTTCTTCTGTAAGTTTGTCTTTGTTTTGCATTGCATCAGCAGCAAAATTGTTATTTTTAATATAGGCATTTAGATTCTTTAGTACGTCTTCCTTTGTAAAACCCTGATTCTGCATACCTACAATCTTAAATTGATAATCTAGGTTTTGCAGCAGGTTAATAATAACATTAGAAGTAATCATTGTTTGACTGTTGGCAAAACGAGAACCAGCCACAGCAGTCACATAATCATAGCCATGCAATTCTGGAAACTCATTAGGACTAATCTCTGCTATTTTCTGTATAGGCTGATCCCATCTGCCTTGATTTCCAGTAAGTTTAACACTGTCTAAGTATGATTCCCATTTCTTAGCAATATTGTCCCAGTTGTAATGCTTTTCAGTATTCTGACGGCTTTCAATACATTTTGCTTCCTGTAGCAATGGAGGAAGATCAATGTATTCATGCAGAATCCTGATAAGGTCATCATTGTCGGGATAGACGCGAATGGCTTTTGTCTCTAGTTCTCTAAAGTACTGTTTGACCTTAATGGGGTAGCCGTTTAACTTATGAACCACATCTTGCATGGCACTGTAATCGACGCTCGCTACAGGTAAACCTGCACTTGATGCTTCAACCTGTGGCATCCCGAAGCCTTCACAAATTGCATACTGAACATAAATGTCCATGATGTTGTAAATTACGTTTAGATCAGCCTGTTCCAATCCGTTCGCTACATTGGGCATACTCATTGATTTATTGCCACACTTGGGACAATAAGCAACTGGATGCTTGAAACGGCTTATGTGATAGTGTCCACATTGCTTGCAGTTATATGTAAAGAACACTTTGTTTCCTACTTCATATTCTTTCAGATACAAAGGAATGTCCCAGCCTGCATCTGGGTAACTAGTATGAACGTGCAGATACGTTTTAGACGCTAGGGGATGATTTGCTTCGTGCAACTGATCCACAAATTTCTGAAACGCCTGAAACAGTTCTGGTATCAGTTTACGTTTTTGATTACGACAGACTGTACCGACTATAAAAGCATCTTCTTCTATACCCATTGATTTTCTGATTTGTTTCTTGGCTTCTGCTCCTAGAGGCCTAAACACATCAAGACTCACACCCGGACTTGTTGTATCAATGTAATTAATTTTATTATTGCTTTGTTCAGCAAGTGTGTCTCTACCAAAATCACTATATGTCATAATGGCATCTGCTGAAAGGAATGTATCAATCCAATCTTCTTGCTGTGGTGCTGAGTCTACTGTAGGCATCAGAATCCAGTGAAAAAATGGTCGCAATGGACTATGTTGCTGATACGCATTCATCCAATAGTCACGCACATCAATCACTACATCGGGCTGGAAGTCTAACAATACACGTTCAAAACGCCATCTTCCGAACTGATTTTCGGGTGTACTCATATATTGTTTGTGCCTAGGATCACCGGGAGGCACAGCATTAGCGTAGTATCTCCATTTAATAATCCCATCTTTAGGGTCGTTGACTTTGCCATAACAAGCAAACTCTGCAATCTCGTATTTGCCAGTAGCGTGTAGCCTTGAAAGAATTTCTTTTGTGTAAGTCCCAAAACCCGAACTTAGATAACTAGCCTCAGAAACCATTAAAACTTTTAATTTTTTTGCCATTTTATTTCCTTAGTGTAAAAAATGGAGAAGGCGGTCTCTGGACTTCCCGCCCTCTCCTCTCTCGCTCTCACCCCTATAGAAGACACTCTAAAATGCTGCTACTTCACCTGTTGAGGTTTGCTGCTGCTGAGTGCCGTTGCGAGACAACTTAGTAATCTTGGAGAAATTATTTACTCTTACTTTAAGAGTATTATGCTTCACTCCGTCCTTTTCCCATGAGTCATTCCTCAATGACCCTTCTACCATCACAAGATCGCCCTTTTGAAATGAAGCACCGATGATTTCAGCACCAGTATCCCATGCTTCACAAGGGACAAATGTAGTAATCTTATCCTTTTCACCATTTGACTTTGTATATTCGCGTGAAACAGCAACGGTAAAGTTAACAACAGAAGTGCTTTTACCGTTTGTGTTCACTTTGCGAACATCAGGGTCTCGGGCCAGATTACCTCGTAAAATATTAATATTCATTCGTCACTCTCCTAGTTTAGAAAATCCAAAACCAATCATACTTTATAATAAACCTAACACAACGAGTGTCAAGCCTAATTCTTTGGAAGATATGCTTTTTCTACAATAAGACTATCTCCATCCCTATTTTTACTGCCTTGTACTACAATAATATTGTTCTCAAACAAAATACTGCTATAAGCGGCATATTGCTCTGGGAAAAATACTATACCATCTATAGAACCGCTACTGTCGCTGCCCTCTAGAAAGGCCATTTTTGAGCCGGGATTCTTGCCTTTTTTAGTCTTGATCACACTAACATTGTCTATCTGTATTGCGACGACAATCTCATTGCGAAGACAGTTATTAAAATCTCTACATACTATATTGGTCATTGATACGTCATACATATCGACCTTGCTGCAAGTTATACTACAGCCTAAACATTCCTCTTCTTTGTCTGCAATCCATTCTGGACTGTCAACAAGTGCATATGGAGGGTTGTTGATGCTTTGTATAAATGCTTCTAATTTATCTTTTCTTCGACTGCTCATTCTGGGTTTACCGATAACACAATTTATAATATCTATCAGACTACCGCTGTCTAGGCAGTTCTCTATCGCATACTCTAGTTCTTTTGCTGTTAGATCAGACACTATTTCATACTCAAACAGCATCTTGGTTCTGCTAATACCATAAAAGTCTAAAGCACCACATTGAATAAGTGCTTTAACAGCAGTACTGGTAATATTAGTCAGTACTTTTGTTACCATTTGATACCATGAAAGTTCCCCTAACTCAATATTATTATCTGCTATAAGTTTGGTCAATTTCTTGTACATGGATGAGCCGAACCCTTTTACATCCGTAAGTCCGAAATATATCTTCTTTTCATGCAGCACAAAAAATTCATTCAATACTCTAATATCTGGCAGATGTACTGTGATATCCATTTCACTAGCATTCTGCACCAGTTGTTTGATTTCTACTTTGGGGTCAATCTTATCTTTAGCAAATCGTAGATATGACGCGAAGAAGACTCTAGGGAAGTGAGCCTTCGTGTATGCAGACAGATAAGCATTCATGGCATAGGATACAGCATGACTTTTATTAAAACTGTATCTCTGGCTTTTTTCAATCCAGCCAAAGATTTCTTCTGCCTGTTCTTTTGTCACTAATTTTAGTTTTGCAGCCCCTTTAATAAACTTCTTCTTTAACTTAGCCATTTCCTCTGGCTTCTTTTTACCGATTGCTTTACGTAGATTATCTGCTTCCTGCAAGTCAAAGCCTGCAACCTCTTTGGCAATCTGCATAGCCTGTTCCTGATAGATCATTTCTCCGTATGTGGTTTTTAGAGATGGCTCTAGCGTAGGATGATAATAATCTACAGACTCAAAGCCATTTTTCCTATCAATGTAATGATTACTAACATTCTTGCCATCACGGTAAGCCTGCAAACATCCCGGTCGCAGAATACTAATCAACGCACTTAACTGTTCAATATTTTCTGGCTTTAGTTTCTTAGACATGGTTCTACCAAGCCTAGACTCCAACTGGAAGCAACCCTTTGTGTTGCCCCCAGATATCAAGTCCCAAGTTTTTTGGCAATCCAAAGGTATATCTTGGTTTACTGGATCAAAGTCCACTGATGTCTTGCCGTCTTTTTCTACGGCATCAAAACAACAGCCACAATTAAATTTTAATACTGTCATGCTGTAAATGCGTCCTTAAATGTAATCTTCTTTGCCAAATTCCTATGCAGTCTCATAAATCTTGTAAGGATTGCTGCTGTGTCTTTAACGTCTTTGATGGCATCGTGAGCACCATCTTTATCTATACCCATGTAATCCCGCAGATTATCCAGAGTGTAACTCTTCAGGTCTGCGTTGTGTTCGAACCAATAAAATACAAGGTTGAGCATGTCCACTACGTCTCTTGGGTAAAAGACCTTGCTGTTGCCTTCTTTGTTTGTGTCGCCATACTTCTTTGCCATTCTTTGAATTATAGGTAGATCAAATCTGTAGATATTGTAACCTGCTGCAATCGGAGCAGTAAACTGGCTCTGCTTCTTTGATCTCATATGATATTTGTCCAGATAGCCTGTAAACATACGCCATGATTGTTCTTGCGTAGGATACTTTTGCCATTCAGCACGAACATCTTCCTTTGAACATCCTTTAACCTTGGCATGAAAATCTAAGATGTCTGTCTTATATTCATAGTCAGGGTCTTTTTCCATACACTCTGGTTTAAAGTTAGCATTAAACTCAGAGTTAGGTATGATCTCAAGACTGACGGGATCGACCATGACTGCGGCAATCTGCACCGGACTGCACTTGCTTGGGTTAACCCCATCGGTCTCAAAATCAAATACACAAATCTTATTATAGTTAATAGCCATAAAAATCCTGTTCTAAATCCTAGTATCAATTATTGTTTAATCACTTTTTCTAACGGTTTGATTCCTTGAGTGTAACCGGGGCCAACGGCCTTAGCGTTTTTGTAAGAGCAGCAACTTTTTCTCACTTCTCTGACTTTCTCAAATACTTGATTAGGTTGACCGTCTAATACGAATTTGTCACCAATTTTCAAATGACGAAACTCTGTTACTTCTTGTTCTGACATAATTCATCTCCATAGTTATAGTTTATTATACCCGATAGTAGATACACCGTCAAGCCCCTTGCTTCATGAGATCACTAATACACATAATTTTATCTAGCATAGCAACACCTAGAATATCTAGTTTAATCATCCCAAGACTTTCTAAGTCAGCCATTTCCATACCAGCAATAACTTGCTTGTTTTTACTGTCATAAACCATAGGACAGATACCGGCAAGAGGTTCTGCACTAACTGCTATGCCAGCAGCATGTTTTGACTGAACTGATTTGGTTCCTTCCAATCTCATAGCCTGCTCAAATCTTTTTGATAGCGGCCCTTCCAACTCACCGTCCTTGCCTATGTGACACCATTGCTTTAGTTTTTCAGGGTCGTTCTCTAAAGCCCATCTAATAATAGACGAGCCTCCTGTCGCCTCTTTCATTTCTTGTAAATCATCTGCTACCTTAGATTCTTCAGGGATATTTCTTGTGATATCATTCATTTCTTCAAATGTGATACCTCCAAATACTCTGAGTACATCTTTCAATGCACCACGACCTTTAATTGTACCAAACGTAATCATCTGTGAAACTTTATCATCTCCATAAGTATCACGAATATATTGTATAACCTGCTCACGCTTGTCAATAGGTACGTCTACGTCAATATCAGGCATAGATGTGTGTTCTGCTGTATTTCTACCAGCATTATAAAATCTATCAAAAATAAGACCGTACTTAATAGGATCAATAGTGGTAATACCAATTAGGTAAGAAACCAAACATCCTGCTGCACTTCCTCGTCCCGGCCCCGGTAGCCATTTATTATTACGCACATGATTGACTATATCTTGTACAATCAGAAAGTAACTAGAAAGGTCTGCACCTTGTAGCACACTCAGTTCATACTTGATTCTGTCTACATATTGTACATGCTGTTCTTTTGGTATATTGTCTGCTATTTTATCTCGCCACCCATCCCTGCAAAGTTGACGCAAATACTCTGCATCATCTTGGGCTTCTGGACAGGGAAAAGGTGGAAGGTTTGGCTTGCTGAGAATATCATATTCTTCGCACATATCTGCGACAAAGTTTGTATTTGCTAGTTCTTCTTCTGTGTGTAGTGCCGCCATTTCTTCTTGGTCAAGGATGTGGAAGTTGTCAGACTTAAAGAAAGCATCTAGTCCTACAGACTCATTGTTCTGTATCTTCCTATTTACCTCTAAGAAGGTGGTTTTTAAATTATTGCACAAAAGCACTCTTTGGTCAACAGCATCCGTCTTGCGGCAATAATGAGCGTCAGGAGTGGCTACAATCTTGTTGCCTGTTATTTTTGCTAGTTCTCTGATACAGTCTGTGAGTTTGTCTTGCAGCGGGATATTTTCATGATCCATTAACTGTGCTTCCAAGAAGAAATTTTCTTTGCCAAATACATGGTTAAGTTTACTGACTAGTCTAGTACCAACATTTTTCCAATCAGGATTAATGTCGTCTCCTTGCACTAGATGTCTAGCCAGTGTTGAACCTAAATGACCACAAATACCTACGATGTTGCCGTCAATAAACTGAGACAGTGTATCTAGGTCAAGTCTTGGTTTACGATAGAAATGTTCTGGAAGATTAGCCTCTGACGTTAATCTAATTAGTTTTTTCCATCCTTCAAAATTCTTAGCCAGTAGGAGGAAGTGGCTAAGTTTAGCATTTTCTTTATCTTTAATCTTTGCATCTTGTTCACAGACATATATTTCTTGGCCCAAGATTGGCTTGATACCGTTCTTACGCATCTCTGAGTAAAACTTGATCGCACCGGCTATGTTGCCATGATCTGTTAATGCACATGATGTCGCACCGATCTCTAAGCATCTTGAGGCCATGTCTGCTGGCTTGCTCATGCCATCCAACAGGCTGTACATACTGTGACAATGTAAAGGTTGATAATTCATCTATTCTCCCAATTAATATTCGTCTGAAAAGTTTCCATCAAGTTCACCATCTGATACGTAGTCCATCGCACCAAAAACCATAATGGTGTCCATTAATCCGTCGTTATCGTCGTTGTCGTCATCATCTTTTGTTTGTTGGTTATTGTCGGGTTTTTTATCAGACCTAAAAGCATAACTCGCACAAACAACAGCAAATAAAATCCATAGTAACGATTCCATAGTCTATTCTCCAAAAGTAATTTGATCTCTTCTATTGTAACACATTCTGGCTGGCTGTCAAGTGGAACCCGGAGCACGATACTTCGCTACATTATAACCTTCTACCTGATAGAGTTTAACAGTGTCAGCCATGCCATTCATGCGAATGTCGTGTTTAACCTGTTCGCACATGGTCATTACCTCTCCGACTTCTGTTTCTTGGTCTTCTCTATATTCTACCATAGGCTGATGTTTAGTTCCTGCAAATGATTTTTTGCCGAAATCACAAAGTTTTGTACATTTCCAAGATTTTTTAAGTCTTGGTACTTTGCAGTTTTTAATTTCTTCAAATCTAGCACGTAGCATCATCTCTACCTTAAATAGATCAGGCTTATCAAAACACAATGAGAATATACCGCCGTCATTAATAAAATTAATTGTTACAATAATATTTTTTATATCAGGATACAGATGTTGTATAGCATAATAATATAGCATCAACTGCGGGTCTCGTTGTAATTTTGCTATTGTTTTTTCTTGTCCTGTAGCCCAATCAAGTCTACGACCTGTTTTGTAATCAGTGATTTCGTATGTGTCATCATCTACTTTTGTAATCAAGTCAATAGTTCCCTTGATTGCAAGTTGTCCCTGTACACGTTCGCCGTTAGCATCTACAAAATCATAATGAGCCCAAGGTTTTTCTATAGCAATATCAAATCTTTGTTCAGGCTGGATGATGTGCTGATTTCTAGGGTCAAGCATACCGTTGTTTTGTTCTAAACATTTTTGTATCCATTTTCTGCAATCACGGTAGTCTACATCAGTCCATCTATGATGTGTAAACGCACTGGTATAATAATCATAGACTTTCTGTGTTAGATCATCTATACTGTAATTATGTACGTTTACATAGCCTACAATGTCATCTTCAAAACTTCCTTCTTTATTTTGTTGTGCTAGTTTTACGAAGGCTAATATTTCCATGACCTTATGCACAATAGTGCCTTTGTCAGCCTTTTTGTTTGAATCGCCGTTGTAACCTAACACATATTGAAAGAAGTATTGTTGTGGACACATAGACCATGTGCCATATGAACTACTTCTTAAATACGCTATATCCATAGAATCTCCTATCGAGTGAAAACTCCACCGTCTCTTGAAAGCATGAGTTTATCCCACGCAGACAGAGCATTAGGGGCTGTACTAGGCAGCACCTCGATGTTGTCATTAATAAAATGTGTTGATCCATCAACAAATACTACGCCAACACCACCGGGATGCAGGCTCCTAGAAGTCGCTTCATTATTAGTGTTATCAAAGCAACTCATACCCTGTTCATTCATGTCATAACTTTGTTTTAAGTTGTTGCAGTTTACAATGTTGTCTGCACCTGATACAGTATTAGCATTAGGCCCAGCAGCGTCCAGACTGATACCATTATAAGTTATGCCACCGTGACCCCACAATGCACTACTACCAGCACCAGCCATAGCCCAGCAACCTCTAGAGTCACGTTCGTCAATACCTGCACGAATTTCTGCAAGCAGACACGTATTACTTGAACCGTCTTGTATGTGTGCAAAAGTACTGCTAACTCCATAACCCATTACGCCTCTAAGCATAGGGTCTTGCCAGTTTTTACCGTCGTTGCCTAGAGCATTTAACGGAGGATGTAGAGTTAGAGAAAACATACCTAAGCCTGCATTAGCAGCATAATTACCTCTAGCCCAGTTGTCACCCCATTGTGCTGAACGTGGAGTAGACGTACCATTAAAAGGTTGTCTGTTATAGGGATCGCTAGCACAAAGCATAATACTTAGTTCTGTAGAACGCAACGCCTCATTGCTTGGTGCTGCTATAGTAAACCTTGAGTCACTCTCATCATGTAGGGTTTTAACTGTGCTACCTTCCATGTAGTCTAACAGATCAATGACCCAGTTTTTAGTTCGTGTGTACGAACCAATGCCGTCTGGTGGCAAGTTGGGATCACTGGAATTAATCTTGTGACTAGCATACGGAAACCTGCGATGTGCGGATTCGTAATTGTGGCAGGCTAGCCCTAGTTGTTTCATGTTGCTGGCACATGACATGCGACGAGCAGCCTCTCTTGCTTGCTGTACAGCAGGCAATAGAAGGCCGACAAGAACTCCAATAATGGCAATAACAACAAGTAGTTCGATTAAAGTAAATGCTTTCTTATTCATAGTAATTTCTCCAAAGTTAAAAAGTTGTCCAATTCATCCAAAGTTTCCTGTACTGTTTTGTTAGTGTTGTCTATAACTAGATCAAAGTTATCTCTTGAAAAATAAGTATGATCCAATGCAGTCTCACTAGCATGGTTACTATTATACACGTTACGTTCCAGTTTGACAACTACCCCACCAGCATTTTTTATACATTCTACTTCGTTGGGAAACCGACAGTCTGCAACGAGTGCTAAAAAAGGTGCGTCTTTTTCTATACGATTAATAGTTGCTGCTGACCATACATCGTGTTTCATAGTTCGAAAAATATCTGTGCCAACATACTGCATAACTTCTCTGGCTGTCATAGGACTACCTTTTAAATTGCACTTAGTAAGCGTGTTTTTGTCGGCATCGTCACCATAGCATTGTGTGTATGTTAAACCTAGAACATCCATACATACCGCCCTTTTTAGTGGGTCAGCAAAATTGTAAAGTTTACATACATTGTCTCCTGTACACTTAGAAGCAAGGTGTTCTGCACAGGTGGTTTTGCCAGATTGTTTTCTACCAGCAAATGCAATAATCTTAGTTTTCATATTACGTCCTTTATATACTGTTTGATTTCCTTGTCTATTTCTTCACTAGTCATCTCACCAATGTCACCCTTAGATATTTCTGGAATAAATACCCTATAAGTGTTTTGGCATTTGTTCTTAATGTCTTGTGCCGCCTGCTTACCGGCTTCGTCGTTGTCGGTCAATACTATTATAGCCATTGCTCCCGAAGAGTCCAGTATCATTTTCTGTCTATCGCTCAAATTACAACCAAATATAGCAACACTATTATGTATACCATTTTGTTCTAGTCTCCATACGTTGCCGGGACTCTCTACAATAATGGCTACATGAGATTCTGCTATATGCTCTTTGGCAAAACCTTTCCAATAGTTGTACAAATTATTTTGACTCTTAAAATCTGCACTATGTTTCCACTTAGAGTAGGCCCATCTGTATTCTGGATCAGGACAGTCCTTGTTGGGATCATGATAAGCACCACACTTTGGACATTCCTCAAAAATACTCCTGCCTGTGCAGCCTACCATATTATCGCAATCTAAGTTGTAAATAGGTGCTACCACTCTATTATTCATTGGTTTACCAGCAATATTACAAAGTCCAACATCATATTTATCTAATATTTCCTCAGAATATCCTCTGTCTATAAAATACTGTGCAGGATAATTTAGTAAACCTCGCACCTGCTGTCTAGAGACCTTGGGTGCTTCTGTTTTTACTTCTTCTCTAATGTGGCTTATAGCATTAGTAAACTTTGATTTCTCTTTATTAATTGTGCTTATTTTTACATCTTTCAGGTCTTTGTTGACAAACTTTTCTATGAAACTAACTGCTTCATTAAAAGAAACCATTTTGTCACCCTTGGCTAACCAGCCATGTTTTCTGTGTGACAGTACGCCACGAACAAAACCTATAATAGAACTTTTAAAACACTTCTCGCAACCATGAGTTCTGCATTTCCAGTTACCTCTATAGTTATCGTAGTCATCGTCACCGACATGGTACAGGTTGAGTGCCGTGTCGTTGTCTCCGTCGTGAATAGGACAAGCCATGCTCATCATCTTACCCTTATCACGGTAGTCAAGATCAAAATAATCAAAAAGTTCCTCAATGTTATCGCAAGCCAAGTCGCATAAAACTTTGAGTTTCTTTTGATCAGTTGAACGGTATTGCTTCGCTGTTTTCATCTGCTTCCTCTACCAAAAAACCATCTTGTTGTTGTTCACGATTATTCATTAATTCTAACTTAGTTTTACCTTCGGTAATTTTTGCACACCAACCCTTCATATTGCAGTTGATGTAGTCATTATCGTCCAATCCTCCACCATGACGACTGATCAATGGAACGAGTTTACGGTTTCCGTTATCTGATCCATCTTCAGCAATCTCTTCAGAGGACTTGCGTTTAAAGATACTGAAGTTGCTACAGAGCCAGATGATTCTGTCTGAGCCACTAGCGGTATCTGTGCTTTCTTTAGTAATACCGTCACGGTTCAGTTGGATAAACGCCATGATAGGTATCTTATATTTACTGGCAAAATTATGTAATTGTGTCATCATAAATCCCAGCAGTTGATATTCTTTTAGGTCTGCACTCATGCCTTGCGTATCCATCAATTTTAGGTAGTCATAGAAGACAACACAATCTTTGGCTGTGCCATCATCATTTAGACCTACTTCTTTTACTAACCATCTACGCATAATAGACACTTGATCCTCAAAACTTTTACCAGCAATAGACTTGTGGTAATACGGAGTATCTTTGAGTTCTTTCATTGCCGCTTTGATCTTTTCTTTTTTAGCGGGTATTTCTGCGAACTTGCCTGTTTCAATCTCATTGATCTCTACTTCTGTCATCATAGCAAGTACTCTGTTAATATGATCTTCTTTAGTCATTTCTGTGTCCATGTTTAATACAGGTATTTTTAATTGATTAGCGATATAAAAACCCATATTGTCTGATAGTAAAGTTTTACCAGTTTTAGGTCTTGCCGCAATCACATTCACAGTAGACTTACGTAATCCTCCACCGATTGCTTGATCATAAGCATGAAAACCTGTAGGTATACCAACTTGATCTACCTTATTTACAACAAGGTCTTTCACGTATTCATCTATATCGCTACCGATAGTTTCGGGCTTATTGTCTGTGTCATTGAGAACATTAGTGAAATCAAACACAGCGTCTTCAGCAACAGCCAGAATAGAACCGATGCTCTCTGTGCCATTAACATCCAGAAGTTTGTCGTTTGCTCCATCTAGTTGTTTTCTCAGCAGTCTGGTAATTTCCAGTTTACGAATTTTTGCACCAAATTTTCTGACATTATCTAGATTTACAGGAAAATCTATAATAGCCTTGAGATGCTGTACTTCTTCTTTTTTCTGAATTACGCTGCTTAAACCTAGTTGTTCTGCCGCAGAAAATATAGAAGCAACATCCATAGAGGTAGCAATCTCTTCCCTGTCGAAGATTGTTTTCAGACATTTGTATACAACCACATTGCTGTCTACAGTAAACGTAGACTCTGTTATAATGTCTGCTACTTCTAGGTACGCATCATGACCGAACTTGCATAATCCTGCAAGAACTGCTCTTTCTGCTGCTGCATCGCTTAAAACTATCATCCACTTCCCCTTGCACAATCGTTACACTTATATCTTTCAGCACCTTCATGTAGGAGTTGTGCTGATACTGTTTCTGTTTTGCCACACATACGACACTTAGCATCAACCATTGTTGTTTGTCGTGTTCGTGGTACAGGATCATACTGCGACAGTTTCTTCTGTATCTCAGTGTCCTGTTTATACATTTTTCTTTCTGGCATATCTTCAAACTTATTATAGTGCTGTCCGCTTCTGTAAGCAGGCCCAGCATTTTTAATAGGTACTGATTTAGTAGCCTGCGGTGCTGCTGTTGCAGGTTGCTCTGTCTTTACTTGATCTTCTGGCAACATGGCTTTTAGCATACCGATCATTTGTTTGATTTGTGACTCGCTTAGTTGTTCTTCAGCCATTTTTCACCATACCCTTTGCTCTTTGAATGTTAATTAAAATATCCGATAGATTTTTCAGCGAACTGGAAAGATATGTTAATCTATCTAGTCTCTGAGTTGCATACTTTTTAATCATGTTTAACTTGAACGCCTTTTCGTTGTGTTTAATTGCTTGGTACGATTTTTCAAGATAGCCGTAGCCTTTGTAACTATTGATTTCATCAGCAATTACAATCTTGATTTCATCATCAGCCCAATTAATTCTTGCCTGCTCACGGTTTATAGTTCGCTGGATATGGAAACCAAATTGTCCAAGACTAAATGCGATTTCTGCACAGTGAGTTATATCCATCTTTTCTAACACATCTCGCGTCATTGTCAAGTACTCATTTAATTCTTTTTCTGGTAGGCTGTCACCCTTGTATGATGGCATACCTAGACCTTTTTCATATTCGTCTAGTACCGTATCCCAGTATTCTACTTGTTCTTTAGCAGTTTTCATCCTAGTATCCTCTTACGCCACTGTTCCTCATCTTCATCATATGGTAACTCAACATACTCTATGCCATTTAGTTCACACCATTCTATTTTCTCTCTGTCTCGTTTTTTATGTTTTGCAAAATTCATAGGTGTCTGATGGAAATGTGGTACAAATTTATAGTGCTGTTCTCCATGCACCTCAATACATTTACTATTTAGAGGTAGAAAAAAATCCAAGTATACTGTCTGACCCTTTTTAATCGGCACTGTTACCTCTTCACAAATTTGTAAAGTAGGAAAACAGTCCTTGATTAAATCCCTAGCCGCTGTGTGATACTTTGACTTACCTGCTCTAGTGGCTCTAGTCAGGCCTTGTCCTAAGTTCAACTTTATTTTGTTTCCGTCCAAATCGTATACAGTTCTACTCATCTACTTCTAATCCTAGCATTTGTTTCAGTTCTTTGTCAAGTTGTTTTGCATGTTCAGGGTTTTCTAGCAAGTGTACTCTGACCTTCTCAGCACCCTGAAATTTGGGCTTACCTTTAATACTCTCCAGAGTGTACCAAGCACCACCTTTTTTAATAACGCCCAAGTCGCTGCATAATTCGACCAACTCAGACATCTTATCAATACCTTGTCCATATCTGAGAAAACTGACGCTCTTGACTCCCGGTGGTCCCAGAGCAGACGTAATAGTTTTCCATGTTACCTTCTGACCTACTTGTGGGCCAGTTGCAGGTATATGCCATGCTTCTACTCTCTCAGCCCATAGTTTTACATCTGTTTGATATGCTACTGCTTGTCCTGATTTTTCTTTAAACTCTTTGCCATAGCCGGTAGGATTACCCATAAGATGAGTGATACCAATAACAATATTCTTATTAACAGGAATAACATTGGCTACCTTTCTGCAAAACTTGGCTAGTAATTTAGCACCGTCAGCCCGCTGCATCTTACTCATCTCTGAGGTGATCTCTGCTTCTGTACAAAGTGCTGAGTATGAATCAATAATAAGTATAGAACCCGGAATCTCATTAATAATACGTTCTGCAATCGCAAGATATTCCTCGCCATGTAAAATCTTGCCTTGTTGAGAACCTACGATTTCAAATCGCTCCAAGTCTAAACCTTCGATGCCTTTTAAATCACGCTTCTTCAGTCTACCTTCTATGTTTAGGTAATACGCTTGTCGTGGCTTCTTGAGGTCTCCCTGATATTCAGGTTTGAGTGCTGTGGCTGTAAAGTCTAATGATGATGTTGTCTTACCACATTTAGGTTGTCCAGTAAAGATGACAAAACTACCTTCTGGTATTCCACCGCCCAATCCAAGATCAAGTGCTGGACTAACTGGTATGATAATCTGCTTTTGGTCTACTACCGCATTTGCCGATATCACAACCTCGTCACCAAATTGCTTCTTAATATCTTCTTTTAATGCCATTAATCTAACTCCCTAAGTTTACTAATAATGTTGTCTTTCGTTTTGTGTTTTGCAAAAGTTTGCTTCTCTGTTCTGTCAATCTCTTTAGTCAGTTCTGTGTTCTGTGCTGCAAGTTTCACTTCTTCCTCTTCTATTATAGCCACAAGGTGTGGTGCTCTCAAGGAAAAAATTCTTAAACCTGCCTTTGTGTTTAACGCATTAATAATAGCCCTTGGAGAAAACCTCTTAACGAGTTTATTAGCAGTTGGTATCTGGTTCTTAAAGTACTTTTCCCACTTGTCAGTTGTCCAGAAACGATAGTGTAGATCGTTATTGTCCGTTTTGGCTTTACGTTCACATATCATCTCTGTGATAAATTGAGCCGGGGTGACTTCTTTACCATTAGAATATTTTGAGATATACTTCATTATGTTGTTTCTTGTTTGTTTTTTTCTTTTTCTATATTAACATAGGAAGTATCTATTGATTTGTCAAGGTGATCTAGAAAATCTTTTGTGAGATTTATCGGGTCTATTCCCGGCTTGACTACTACATGGTATTTGACATCTGCTATCTGATCAATATCCAATAAGTTTTCGCAAGATTCGTCCATATAATGGAGTTCAGTTTTGACACTAAGAAACAAATGACCAACCCCTGAATGATTAATAAACTCAGGATGTGTTTCAGCATAAAAGTACTCTGGGTCTTCTATTGCTTCTTTAGGGTTTTGATTAAGTCTTTTGTCTCTTTCTGCTTCTAATTTTTTATTGATTGCGGCGAACT
>ERZ891134.746-NODE-746-length-25332-cov-6.191834_pt1 | contig 25332 bp, 15 predicted proteins | sample MGYA00520888_ERZ891134 | MGnify/ENA primary metagenome ERZ891134 (study PRJEB32303, sample SAMEA104408692) | aquatic metagenome | biome: Brackish water; feature: Coastal; material: water | place: Baltic Sea | collected 2014-10-23 | depth 10 m ... | reverse complement strand
ACCCGTAAATGTGCTCGAACTTGTACGATAAAGACCATGCCCTGGGTACATATGCCTCTCGTTTTCATGCGCTACATCTGCCCACCAATCGGCTAGTGCACGATAATCCTGACCGACAGAATACCATCGCTCTATTCCCCAATATAACTGAGGGGTAATATAATCAACGGTGCGTTGCTCTAACCAAGCTACTCCATCTCCATAAATTGTGGTATAAGCATTCATACCCGAAATTCCACCTGGAACTCCGCTCTTCCAAATTCCAAAAGGACTAATCCCGAACTTAACCCAAGGTTTCACCACTTGAATACTATCGTGAATCATTTCGACCAGTAAGTCTACATTGGCTCGTCTCCAATCGTCTTTGTCGGTAAAACCACGCGGATATTTAGCGAAGGTTTCATCGTCCAACTTTTCGTTGGCGGAAGAACTTCCCATATGATTGGGTGGATAAGGATAAAAATAATCATCGAAGTGTATTCCATCCACGTCATAGCGATTAACCACGTCCATTACAATGTCACGATTGTATTCTATAGCCTCCTGTAAACCTGGGTCAAAAATAGCTATTTTATCATTCATTACTAATAACCATTCGGGGTGAGTGTTTGACACATGGTTCTCTGCTCGCTGTGAGGTGCCAGATACTTTCATTTTACCCTCTTGGTCAAATTCTCTATTCAAGACCACTTCGAGGCTAGGGTCAATTTCTTGATTCAATACACTTTTCTGGGAAAAGTCAGATGGAATTGTTCTCATTGCTCTATATGGATTGAGCCAAGCATGTAATTCCATTCCTCGTTTACGTGCCTCTTCTATCGCAAATGTCAACGGATCCCAATAAGGGTCAGGAGCTCTACCTTCTTCACCGGTTAAATACTTTGACCATGGCTCAATCGGAGAATCATATAAAGCATCACCTTCGGTTCGAATCTGAAAATAAACTACGTTGATGCCTGCTTCTTGTAAACGATCCAATTTTATCAATAGATCATCTTTCTGAAAACGCGGAGGTAAACCACCAGACTGAGGCCAATCTAAATTAATAACCGTAGCAATCCACGTTGCGCGAAATTCATGTTTAGGGACTTGATATTCTTGTGCCTGAAGTGAGCTGTTCGTTAAAATAAATACCGCAAAGAGTGTGACAACACAAACAGAGTTAAAACAATTGTGAATCGATTGTGACATACGTGTAATACAAAGAGTAAGTGTTAAGAAAAAAAAAGCAGCCCTGATGAACAGGGCTGCCTTCTAGATAATCAAGAAATGATTATTTGATAAGTGTCATACGGTTCGTTAAACGTACACCATTAGCTTCCAATGCATAAATATATACACCTGAAGATAGGTTGCTAGCGTTAAACGTAACGGTGTGTGCACCGGCATTCATTCTACCATTAACTAAGGTAGCAATCTCACGGCCAGTCATGTCGTATACCTTAAGGGTAACATGACCTGCGTTTTGAAGGCTGTAGTTAATGTTGGTAGTCGGGTTGAATGGATTCGGGTAGTTCTGATCAAGAGCATAACCATTCGGAAGTTGATTTACCACTTCGTTCGAGTTGCCGTCAGATTTCATGTGCTTTTGTACACTATTAGGTGCTGAGAAAGTTGATATATACGCCGTCATTCCATCCGCAGAGAAATCTAACCCACGAGGACGAGCTGCGTCAAATGGCGACCCATCTTCGGTAGTAGCTGCCCATCGGATACTATCCACAGGTATTTCGTTTTCTGTTCCAATAGTAGAAACATCAAAGGCATACCACGTTTGTGGAGTCCAAGGCGAAGCAGGAACATCATTCAATGAACCAGATCCAGCCCACAAGTGACCCGTAACCGGATGAATATCAAATACCTCTGACTTCATACCAACTAGTACGGTATCAGCATCACCAAAAGATGAAAATTCATCGTCTCTGGAATAACGGAATACCGATCCATTTGTATAACCTGCCCACCAAATGGTATTTCCATCAGCAGAAACCTGCATGTCTCGTGAGAAACTACCGGCGATGGTAACAACGGCTTCTTCACCCGTTAGATCAGGTGCAAACTTCATTAGCGGTCCAGCTGATCCAACCACACATCCAACGTAGATGTTATTAGCCGCATCCGTTGTAGCTTCGGTTAATGAACAACCTGCACTCGGATCTACCATAGCTATACCAGAACCGTCAGTATGGTCTACTTTATATAGACGGTTATAAGAGGATACAATTATATCACCATTTGCGTCCGCAGTAATACCACGACCGGAATATCCTTCGTAAGATCCACCGTCAACCGAATCGGTTTCATCAGGATACCATACACGGCCTAGGGTATCAGCTGATCCATCCGCATAATTTAATACATAAAGCGGCGAAAAAGACGCTTCCGACCCATCCGCATTGTAAATGTATAGCACTCGCGTACTTAGTGTATCTGGAATACCATCCGCTCCGACGTCGCGGTTCATAACAATGGTTTCAGAGGCATAATAGGGTTGCACCCATACTTTACCTTCTCCATCCACTGCGATTCCATGAACACTAGAAATCGAGTCTAGGTGTGCAGGATATGTAGCATCATGTACCCACTGTGCATTAGCGAGTACAGGAACTAGCATCATAGCAACTAGGGTAAGTAGTTTAGTTGTTTTCATATGTTCTCCTTTGTATCTATTTATCATATTATTTGTCATTCTATTTGTTATTTGTTGTTGTTTAGGTGTGAGTCTCGTATCAATAATTGGTTAATCGGGCCGTCTTAAAACTTAAAAATCGGGTGCACTTTTCTTCTGCATATTAATCTTTATCACAGAGTTTATACTACCTTCTACGGTTGTTTGTATTGTGTTTGCGTAAAGAAAGTCCCCATTATCCCAGTCTAGTGATTTTACACTTGGATAAAGCACTCCTTCATATAATGCGCCAACGGTAGATCCATCGGCTGAAATTTCTAAAATACTCTCGGTTCTGTTCGTTGCCACATACAACATACCATCTTCTGCGATTACAATATCGGAAAAGGTGTCATCTGGTCCAACATCACCCAAGGCAGCGCCCAAATCGGTAAATTCGTCTACACTGGTCACTTCTGAATTCCCATTGAGGCTGGCCTTCCAAATTTTTGGTCCAGCTTCGTCTTTTCCTACTAAATAAAGGGCTGAGTTATAATAGCTAACCCCTCGCACGTCTGCTTCAAAAGGGAAGATTACTGTGTTATCGGGTAGTGAATTTATGTTGCTAATGTTCACACGCTCAGTTTGTGGAACATGACGTACTATATGGGTATTGTTTCCCACTAACCACATATATCCATTTTCATCCATATCAAAGTTCATAAAGGTAAAAGGATTCGGCATAATAAAATGGGCCCCTTCTTTCTCTCCTTGAGTACCCTGGAATACCGCTCTAATTCCTAGGCAAATGTACATTCTGTTGTCACTGCTAAAATCTATGGCATCGAATCGAAATCGATTATTAGCTAAAATAAAATTACTAACCTCTTCCCCAGTGGCACTAACATCTACCTTATTAACGCCTAAAGGCGTCCCTGACTCGGTGATTGCCACAAACAAGTCCCCATTATTATCAAGACCCAGTGATACTGGCGTTTGTGAATTAGGAACAAATCCAGGATACACTTCTACAATTGGAGGTGATAACTTATAGATTAAGGTATTAGAAAAGGTCTCAGAGCCAGTAACTAACGCCTTCACTAGAATAGTATCACCAGCAATGTTTGGTGGTCGTACTTCCAACTGGGTAGAACTTCCCGATAGAATGACTCCGGCAACTCCTTTGTCCTCTGAACTCGAAAAATATATTTTATTGTCTGCCAAATTGGGTGAGAAACCCGTGCCAGTTACGGTAATAGCGTCCACTCCTGATAAATATCCGCCCTCGGGCGTTATACTTGTCAACGTTGGAGCTGTGCCGGAGGCTTGTTCTTCGGGATTCCAAATAGAGGTAGCTTGTTCATCGCAGGCAGTGAACAGACCGAGCACTAAGAAAAAGGTTAGAATATATGTTGGTCGCATCATAGCTTTTTGTATTAAATGTCTTTTACTATCGTTCATAAATAAGTTTATATCGCTATTCTAAAGGTCAAACGATTAACATTACTAAATATCCCAAAATCGGAGTAAGAGTAATCCACCAATAGCATTTGGTTATTTCTCAAAGATCCTTTCACTCCGAAGCCAACAGAGTATCCTTCTTCATCGCTTGGCAGTACATATCCGCCACGTAAGAAGAATAAGTCGTTAAATCCATACTGTGCCCCAACCTGAATTTGCTCGTTGTAATCTCGTGGCCTGTTTGCGTCCACGTTTACAATGAGAGAATGACGCTCTTGACTTAAGTCTGTCAAGTCTATTACGTCCATAGATAAACCCATTTTAAACGTAAGGGGTAATTCATGGTCTTGAGAATCAAAACTAACATCGGGTGAAAAGTTGGTCACCGACATTGCAAAGTTCAATGATTCAAAACCAGTGCGATAAAAAACACCGAAATCGACTACCGTTGTTGAAGCCGAAAAATTCTGTTCAATAAGGCTGTTTTCATCTCCGATACCAACGATACCTGCCCCTAAATCTTGAGTTACAAATTTAACATTCGCTCCAACAGCAAATTGATCGGAAATGCTTTTGGCGTAAGATAATCCAGCAGAAAAAGCAGTAGGACTAAAGGTACCTACATCGATATACCCACTTTCATTATCCGCCCGTATGGTTCTTTGTAAATCACCATACTCCACATTCACCATATTGAATCCTATGATTCCAAAACGACCTTCAAATGGTTGAATAGTAGCTGCTACCGAAGAATAGTTGATGCCTGCAATCCATTCGTTTACCGAACCAGTAAGATCTACTCTTTGTGGACTCCATGCCATGGCTGAAGGATTATAGAACTGATGCCATGCCCCACCCTCCATTGCCGTAACGGCATTAGCCATAGCCGAGGCGTTAGCATAATTAGAAGTGGATAAAACTTCATGGTGGTTTGAGCTCTTTTTCTTTGCTGAGCTTCGGCTCCATTAGCGCAGAAGAGAACCATTAAAAGGGTTAAACTGCTTAATAGCGTTAGATGTCGTGTTAGCTTCATGTTCATATTCATAATGCGCTTAGAGGATTACAACAAATTTCTTGATGGTTTTTTCACCAGCTCGTTCGTCATCGCCCGTATTTTCAATAACGGCAATGTATACACCACTGGTAATTTTTTGGCGTTCATCGGTGAACAAATCCCAATAATCATCACCTGAACCATCACTATGTATAATGGTTTTAACCTTTTCACCTAATTCAGTGTAGATAGTAATGGTACATTTACCGGGTATATCAAAGAAGGCGATACGATCTTGACCTGACTGCTCAAAACTTAGAGCATCAGAAGTATTTCGAATGTAGGGGTTGGGGACTATTCGAATAGCATCTTCGGTCTCTCCCTGTGGGCGTTTCAAGCGGGCTGGATCATAGGTCTGTGTGTAGTAACGATTACTACGTAATGCACCTGCTGGAGTTAGTGCAGAACCATCATTATCACCCGCTTTGCCCACTGCTTGTATGTAATAGTAATAGTCTAGTCCTCTAATAGGTCCACCTACTGGATTAGCATCATCATCCACATATTCTCTTGCATCAGGACCTACTGTTCCAACTAGATTGTAGGTACTATCCCTACGCTGACCTGCTCGATAAATCTCAAACCCATCAATTTTGGATGCATCCCCTTCATAAACCCAATCCATATAGATGCCATCACCACCACCATTTACGTTGAATACACTAGGTGGCTGTGGTGGTTCAGGAATTTCTAAACCATTTTGGTATGCGGCTTTAGCGCGGCGGAACGACTCAAAAAGCACATCGCGACCTTTAAAAAATTCTTGGTTTTTCTCTTTATCATCTAAATCACCGCTTTTATACGCTTGACCCACTTCAATACCCTTTTCATAGCCTATTCCACCGGCGGCCTCAGCAACGACTACTTTAATGTCGTCACCTGGAGCCAATGTCCATGGCCCAAAACCCATACCTGAGGAAAAACCACCAGATGTACCAAGACCCGGATCACCTGAAGGTTCTTCAAAACCATCTTGTCCTGTAGGCTCAACTATGTATGCGTGTCGGGCAATTCTCCCTTGAGACATCAAGTCATACTCCTGGGCCATTTTTGCTGAATTAAATGGATCATTACCAGAGGTTAGCTGATCATCCGAGCCAATATGATTCATGGTGAAAGGTTGATTCGGATCATCTGTCTCGTCATCTGGTGAGGTGTCTGCATGAATTTTCACCGTACCAACAAATTGCCAAGCAGCTAGCCGCCCAGTGGTATCGGCAGGCGTTAAACCACCTCTTGAGATGTCTGTTGCACTTGGCTGCCAAATAGGAGCACCAACATTGTTGTACTGAGTAAACTGCGGGAAATATCCATGCCATGAATAATTGGCAGTAATATCATCAAACCCATAGTTTGGACCTACACCGTCTCCAACCCTATCGTTCATCGTATTTATGCCCCAACCAGTAGCATTACCTATGGTATATCGAGTTGATCCATTCACCGACCATCTTCGCTGATTGTAAATCATAAAGTCTTCTACGGTGTTATTAGGTAGTTCAATATCAGCGTCCGCATCGGTGTTACCTGTGTTGGTAAAGGTGTATTCTATGATGTGATAATTCTCATGATGTTCGTTAGCGAATGCTATTATTCGGCGCTGCATGGTAATGCCTAATGCAGTATTTACCACATTATTAATGATCTTATCAGGACCAATAGTAGGATCAACTTCATCTACTCCAGGGTCTTCCAAATAACTTAGAGCACCTTCCACGTTAGCTTCTGGTGATGGGAACTTTGCAATAGTTTTGAATTCAGTCGGAAAAAAATAACCTTGGCCAGAGACTCTAGGCCCAACATGAATCACTCTAACTGGATATGGATTACCGGCTTCATCGACCACATTTTTTGCACCCATCCAGAATCCTTTGGCCGCTTGCATGTCCAAACGTGGATAAATCGCAGGATAACGGAAACCATCTTGCTGACCTAAGCCACGGGCTATTTCAATTTCGTTTCCTAGGTCTACATAGAAATTCTGAAGTGCCCCAACTTCCATCCACTTAGTTTGCTGTGCCTGCAGTGCAAAAGGAATCAACAACAGTGCTATTATGGTGGATGCTAAAGCTGAACTAATCGTTTTTTTCATGTTCTTTTTTTGGCTAAGGCTATATTTGTTCATTTTATGTCGCATTCTTACTGACCTCTTGCTTAAAAGCTAATTCTGATACCGTAACGTACAGCACGAGGATTGAAAAAGGTGAAATAAGGTTGATTTGGCATATCTATGTATGCTTTCGTATCCAATACTTCTTTCACATAATCATTATCCGCTGGATTGAACGTACCCGTAGCTTTATCGTATTGGTAGTAATCTTGAGAAGCAGAATGCCAATACAGTGGACGCTCATGTGGATTGGCTACTGTTTCAAGATTCACCACACTCACAATAGGTACAAAGTCTACATCAAAATCACGGTAATCGCCTGGTTTATCATTACCTGCAATAGGTGGTGATGGATACCCATTGCCAATTTCATCCAATGTTTCTTGTGGCAAATGTAGAGAACGCATGTAGTTTAATCGGTCGCTTCCTATAACAAAGCCTGGAGTATAGGGTGAAAAGTATCGGTGATTAAGCACGTTATTTACATCCACAAATAGGCTGGCTCGAATACGATCTGCAACCACTACATTTTTTCTAAGACGTAAATCGACATTCCAGTAATCTTTCCATTGAACGTTGTTTACGATACCAGGAATAAATCCACCCCCTGTCCAACTTTCGTACGCACCTGAGGTCCAACGGTAGATGAAATTAACATTCCAACCACCAATTGGATAAAAATCGGCAAAGCTCGGCCCTATTTCCTCCGGCACTAAAAACTCTAAACTAACATTTGCGTAAGGCTGTGGTACCGATGGAAATACATCATTCGCGGTGGTTGTACGCTCGTAGTCACGCTGTTGAGCCGGATTTTCATACGATCTGGCAAATCCAAAACGACCACTTCGACTCACTTGGTAGGTGTAGTTAGCGAAACCTCTGACATATCGGCCTTGTGATTTACGGAAGGTTAGCTCAACACCACGAATATCAGAATACCGGTTAGCTTGATTTAGACTGTAATTGACCGATGCGTCTCTGTTGGTATAGGTTACACTGAGTGGCTGGTCCGTCACATCGCGGTAAAAACCAGCTACTTTGATCAAATATTGATCGAAGAGCGATTGCTCATAACCTAATTCATAGGCCACTGTTTTGGGTAGGGCTTGGTCAGGGTTAGCAAGTGAGGTAACCTGCTGTGACTCTGGGTATACCCGAATATAATATAAATCGTCCGGTGTAGGTAGTCGGTAAAAATGGCCGTAGTTGAAGTAAAATTTAGAAACTTCTGTTATTGGAAAAGAAACACCAAGACGTGGACTTAACCGCAATACTCCATCGGGAGTAATGGTTTGAAGGGTGTCTATCATACCAGCATTACCAATTCCCAAGGAGGCATCATAATCACTAAACGCGTACCATTTCTGCCCCTGAACGTAGTCCATTCTAAGACCAACATTGGCAATCATTCCTTCAAATTCTAACTTATCCTGCACATACGCTGAGAGTCTCATAGGACGAGTATCCCATTTGTTAACTAAATTCGAAGCGGTTAAAAACTGGTCTATCCTAGCGTTGTTTGTTTTGTTGTCAATAAGCTGGAAATCAATCCCTGCTTTAACCAAGTTCACTCGGTTTACCTGAGACGTAAAGTCGGCACGAACATTATATAAGGTATTTCGAGTCGTATCCCGTGCATTACTGAAACCCAGTCCCATGTTCAATCCAGAACCAATAAACTGCTGGGAGAAACCATAGTAGCCGAAAGGCGCTTCGTTAGTGAATTGACCATCTGCGAATTCGATATTCTCTTCTAAATCTCTAGATTGACCGATTAGACCGTCAAAACGCTCATGATTTACAATAGCCCGTACTTCATAAAAGGAGTTATCAGTCAGACTATGAGTAAAGTGAAGCCCCCCAACAAACTGACGCTGTTCTAAGGGATTAAAATAATCGCTTGAAAACATGATAGCCGGAGAACGCTCATTCAAAGTGACGGCTCCTGCAATACTCGAAGCACTTCCTCCAAATAAAGAAGCAGAAGCTCCTGTACGACTAGCATTAGTACCAGTACTGTATCTATAAGAACCTTCAACGGATAATTTCATACCCGACGCTACATCACTCGTCAGTTTTACTAAGTGATAATTCATTTCGTATCGGTCACGGCTAAGCGGGACAATGTACATTCTTTGTGTTGCTCTGGTAGAATAAGCAAAACGTAAGTTACCCAATGATTCCCCAATACCTGGGACGGGACCTGAAATGGTTGCATCTAACTCATAATCAGGCTCGGTAATCCCTAGTTCCTTACGATGCTGGAATCGAAAAAGGCGCTGAGCCGCGTAAGGTGTTAAATCATTGCTTGGGTCATCATCAGCCAGTAATTCTTCAGAAACTGCATTCCAACCACGGAATTGTGGGTATTGAATGCGCGTCCAATAGTCCCATGCACCCTCTTGGAAGTTTTCGCCGGTACCTGTGAAAGCCACCTCGGGATCTAGATAAGGTCGCAAAAATGGGTTGGCCATAGGGTCATTGATATCAGGACCAAAATGTTTGTCTTGTGGTGGTAAAAGACGGAAAATAACGTCCATGTTGTATTTTTCTCTGTCTCCTTCTTTTGTTGTAACGCTGATGAGTCCAGATTGGATGTTACCATATTCTGCGTTGAAACCACCCGTTTGGACCTGTACAGAATTAAGGGAGGTAAAAGATATTTCTTGTGAAGCGGAGTTACTACGGGTCGATCGTTGGGATATACCATTCACAGAAAATTCCAAATCGGAAGAAGAACCCCCACGAACACTCGTACCCCTTATACCAGCTCCCAGACCTATCACTGAGGCCACATCGGTCACAGGCAAACTTGCAATTTCTTGTGCTTGAATAGAGGTTACTGAAGCAGAAACGTCCGGTCGTACAACAGGCTGTACTGCGGTAACTACAATCTCTTCCCCTTCTATTGTTTGCTCTTGTAAGGTAAAATTAACTTCTGTGGTCAAATTTTCAGCAACGTTAACATTCTCTATAATAATAGATGCGAAACCAATGTAAGTAGCACGTAAGGAGTAAATACCAGGTTTTACGTTTAATATTTGGAAGAATCCATCTTCACTTGAAGAAGCCCCTTGCAGGGTTCCGTCTATAATGATGTTGACTCCGGGCAGTACTTCCCCGTTAGCATCCGTTACTGTACCATTTATTTTGCCAGACTGGGCGTAGAGTGCCGTTGAGTGGAGAGCGCTCGAGAAAATAATGATGGAAAAGAATACAGCAATGGACTTGAAAAGCTTTTTGGTTCCCATAAACTCTTTGTTAGACTTCTGTTGTTGTTGTGATGGATTTAAAAGTAGACATGCGAGGCGGTTAGTAGCCCGGACATTTCATACTTCATACAAAATGTGTACATATAACATAACTACTTAATTGAAAGAACGAAAGATAAAATCAAAAATTCCACTTCTGTTACCCTATAGTTTTAGGAAGCTTACACGTATTTTTGATAATTGTAAATTAATGTAAATTCGGCATGCTTAACAGCTCGCTATTGCTGATAGTCTCGAATTGATTGGAAGCGTTTTCAATAAGTCTATGATTTTTTACACCTAATGGTTAGAACTAAAATAAAACCGTTTTTAGCGTTGAATTAGATAGATTCTTTACCAGCTTTGTTTAGACTCTATATGCGGCTTCAGAAGGCATTTAGAGAAAATACGTTAACAATTATTTACAAATGCAGAGTGCGAAGAATGTTGAGGTATTGCAACCTATCGAATATAAAAGTGGAGGTGCGGGGAGTCGAACCCCGGTCCGAAAAGGCAGTCCTGCACATGTCTACATGTTTAGTTACTGATTAAATTTCGCCATAGAACGAACCCAGTAACCCAGTGAACTATAGCTAGTCTGAAAAATTTCATACATACTAGACAGACGGCCAGTATATACTATCCTGTCGGAATCGTCGCTCCGAATGGGCACAGACAGGCGTGCCACCCATGGAACGGCTTAGGCTGTTAGGCTGCTAAGCGGTATGAGTAATTGTTGTCAATTACATTTAGTCCATAATGGATGTTTAACGAGAACCATTGGACATCCTCGACATGCCACGTACGGATTTACTCTTCCCGTCGAATCCAGTACACCCCCAGTAAATCATAGAACAGCTACACATACATCATCGAATATCATTCTCGAATATCATTCTTAGTCTAGAATGATCTAATTAAAGAACGAAACTAGGCTGATTCTTGTACGTATATATATGGCAAATATACCAAATTTACGGCCGAATTAATACCTTCAAATTTCCCTGCATTCTCCCCGTACACACATTCAACGAGAGCCCCGTTTTTTCTAAGACCCCATGATTTATTTATTCCGATTTTCTAACCTACTTCCCCTGCTATTGATGGCAAGCCTTCTACCGTTTCACCCTATTCAGGCTCAAAACAATTCGACAGCCCTCTCAGGATATATTAAAGATGCGGATACCGGGGAAACCTTGATTGCTGCAAATATTGCTATACTAGAAACCAATCGGGGTACCACAACCAACACCTTAGGATATTATACCCTAACAAATCTACGTCCAGGCAGCTATACCCTCGCGGTAAGTTACATTGGCTACCGTCCATTTAGTACGGAGCTACGTTTGGAGACTGGAGAAACCAGACGACTCGATATCGAACTAGAACCGGAGATTCTTTCTGGGGAAGAGATTGTGGTTGAATCGACCAGGGAGCAAGAAGCCCTAAAAAATATCGGCAGAGCTCAAATTACTACCCAAACAATCAAAGAATTACCTGCCATCTTTGAAGCGGATGTGTTCCGTAGTATTCAATTTTTACCAGGCGTTAAAGCAGCGTCCGATTTTTCGTCGGGGCTTTACATTCGTGGAGGAAGCCCAGACCAAACCCTCATACTACTTGACCGAACTACGGTATACAACCCCTCCCATTTTTTCGGTTTTTTTTCCACTTTCAATCCTGATGCCATCAAAGATGTGCGGCTTTACAAAGGTGGATACCCACCAGAATATGGGGGGCGCCTAGGGTCGGTTCTTTCGATCTATAATAAAGATGGCAACCGAAACGAAACCCAAGCTACTGCCACCCTTGGCATGCTAGCTTCAAGAGCGGCTATTGAAGGGCCTATTCCCAACGGATCATATATGTTTGCCATGAGGCGTTCCACTCTAGAACCCCTACTTGGAGCACTTCGAGCCAACAACGACAACATTCCATCCTTGTTTTATTTCCTAGACACCAACGGTAAATTGAACCTCGATATAGGGGCAAACGACAAATTTTCCTTGGCTTTTTACTCTGGAAAAGATCGGGTCGATTTTCCCTTTGGAGAGGATGCCGAATTCAAACTTCATTACGGAAACCAAACGATAAGTGGAAATTGGACCCATATTTTTAATGAAACTACCTTTTCCAATTTCGTAGTAACCGGTTCGCGCTACTTTAACTTTCCTACCTTTGAAGTCGCCGGAACACCTTTTAAACGAGATAACAACATTTATGATTTATCTGTAAAAGCTGATGTAGAGTACCTTCCCAACGAAAAACATACCGCTAGTACGGGTATTTGGGCAGGAGTATTCACCTTCCGTATTCAAGATCAATTTGACGGTCAAAATACCTTTGGTCAACGAATACATGCTCAATATGCCTCCTGGTATATTCAAGACGAATGGCGCCCCAATGATCAGTGGAAACTTTTAGGTGGATTACGCATTAATACCTTTTCAGATGGTTCCTACCTGCGATTAGAACCCCGCTTATCAGCTGAATATCTTCGATGGAATCGACTTAGACTTCAAGCAGCCTACGGAAGATACAATCAATTCTTCACCCTAATCACCAACGAAGCCTTCTCTGGTTTTGACTTGTGGCTTACCTCTGACGAGGGTATTAAACCTGCCTATGGGGATCAATTTATTTTAGGGTTAAAGACGATTCCCTTCCAAGGATATGGCTTGGATATTGAGGGGTATTACCGAACTATGAATGATCTGTTTGAACTCGATCCTTTTTTACCCGATGCTGCAGGATTAGCCTATGCCGATCTGTTCCGCTTCGGGGAAGGCAGCGCCTATGGGCTGGAGGTACTATTTGAAAAGCGGCAAGGGCGTTTAACGGGGTATCTAGGATATACTTGGGGATATACGTGGCGCAAATTCCCCGGATTCAACACAGATCCTAGCACTCAATTAGCACCAGGAGAGACCGCTCCAGCCCGATTTTATCCTCCTAAGTATGATCGCCGCCATGACATAAATCTCATATTAAACTACACCCTCTCATCTAAGTGGAAACTCACTGGAGCTTGGGTATATGCCACCGGTCAGGCGTACACCCAAGTACTCGGACGCTACGCCTTACTCGATGACCCTTTTGGAGCTTCTGAATTTATCAATGCATTTACCGTTGGTAAGGTCAATGCCTCTCGCCTCCCCTCTTACCATCGCATGGATTTCTCAGCTCAGCGTAGTGGCTCACTTTTTGGGATGCAAACCTTACTTCAGCTTCAAATCATCAACGTGTACAATCGTCGGAATGTCTGGTTTCAAAACTTTGATTTTGACGAAAATCCTGTTCAACAAACCGATGTCACACTATTGCCCATCATTCCAGCTATTTCGATCACCTTTAATTCTCCTAACTAACATGAACCGAATTAGTCGTCTTATGAACCCAACAATCACGCTACTAGTCGCATCTGTTCTTTTAGTCACAGGAGCATGTGACCCATACACTCAAGATAGCTACACCGAACAGGTGGTGGTAGAGGCGTATTTGACTGCAGGGAATCTGATGCCCCCCGTGCGCCTATCGACCACAGCCGAAGCTACTGTGTTCTACAATTTTGAACAGCTTGCATTAAGAAACGCCCAGGTGATGATTTGGGAGTTGGACGAACAAAGCGAGCAAAAAGAGTCCCGAATCACCTACGAAGAAGAGTCTCCTGGGATATATCAGCCAACGGAGGAGCATCATGTGATTCCGGGTGCTAAATACCTTCTCGAGGTCATTCATCCAGATTATCAGACTATTTCCGCTCAAACACAGGTGCCAAAAGATTTTAGCATACTCAATGGCATTCCGGATACACTCCGGTATCAATCAACCGAACAATTACGCCTTGAGCTGAGCGCAGAGGCTGCAGAGCAAGGCCAGAATTATTATATCATCAATACGGTGGCTAAACACCCAATTGAAGAGTTATTAACGCCTTTTTATAGGGAATTTCTGGATGATGAAAACGAGGAAGAAAAAGAACAAAACCTACAGGAATTACGCATTAACTCATCCGGCATATTAAACGAAGGTAACTTTGAACGAAACCAAGCAGGGAATATTGAGATCCGCTACCCTTGGCTTGCGGTGGCTTTTTTTGGTGAAAATGCTATTATTCCTTCCGTCATCGACAAAAATCTCTATGATTATATTCGCTCAGAATCTGTTCAACTCGGAGGCTCTACCTTATCGCCCGGTGAGATTCAAAATGTACTCACCCCTATTCGTGGTGGTGTTGGTATTTTTGGCTCTATGTCCAGAGACACTGCAAACACCCTCATACTTCCATTGGAAATTAGTTTTCCTTGATGTGTATATTAATCCTATGAAACATATTTCTGAACACATCCAACCGCAGATCCTCTGGTTATTCATCGTTGCGCTGGGCTTTTCAATGAATCCCTACTACAGCTATCTGCATGCTCAAACAAATCCGGATGATGTGCAAATAGCTCGAATAAAATATCGCGGTGGAGGAGATTGGTACAACGATCCTTCTTCATTGACTAACCTTTTGCGCTTCACCGCAGAAAGGGTTCCATTGGGCTTATCCACGCGATATAGAGATGTGGACTTGGGAAGTACCGATTTATTCCAATATCCATTTGCCTTCCTAACCGGACATGGAACCATCGCTAGTAACGCGAGCGAGCGAAGAAATCTTAGGCGATATTTGGAGCAGGGTGGTTTTTTGTATGTGGATGATGACTACGGACTAGACGCTTCCTTTCGGGCGCTTATTGCCGAAACCTTTCCAGAAGAAGAATTAATTGAACTCCCATTTGCTCACCCGGTATTCAATCAGGTTTTTACTTTTCCAACGGGTGTCCCAAAAATACATGAGCATGACAATCAAGCGCCCAGAACCTTCGGATTATTTCTCGATGGGAGATTAGCGTTGGTGTATACCTTTGAATCAAACTTAGCCGATGGTTGGGCAGATCCAGCCATTCATAACACCCCAGAAGATAAGCGAACTCAAGCGCTACGAATGGGTGCTAACATACTGGTGTATGCCCTGAGCGCCGCACCTTAGGTTCTAATGCCATTATCAAGTACCCAAACAAATATCCTAAGGCACTTTTTTGAGCCTAATAGATTCAAATAAACAGGCTATGTACGGGTATCCACAATAGGCCGTAATGACCTAATCCTTTTTTCCCCGGTCTTTTTTCATCACATAGTGAAAACTCTTTGGACTCAGGCTTTCCCCTTTTTTACCAACCGGATCGGGATATAACTCCTCAGAATCTCGTTGCTCACGATCGGTTATTTTCTTCTGTATTTCACTTTGAAGTGCCACTATTTCCTTTTTTTCTTGGGTATCGGCCGATTTAAATCGTTCTGCCAAATCCGCTCGTTTTCGTTTGAAATAATTAATTTCCAACGCTTTTAGGCAACCTTTAACACTCCGATAAGGGTCTTTATCTTTTTTAAATTCAATGCCTGTTTTTTCGTGATGACGAGTAGAGGCCGTATGGATTTCTAAAAATATATCCCCTACCAGTTCTGGGTACGGGGATTTTTGCCTACTATAATATTCTATCCCAAAGGATTCCTCGGCTTTATACCGCTCTATGATATCCAAATAGAATACACGTAATTCCTGGTCTTCGAACAGCTTTTCATTGGCTAAACCGCCTACATAACCCACCATATCGCGTCCAAAACTTATCATAATCCGAATTAACTCCTTTTCATAATGAGGCTTTGGCACTTGTTTAATGACTGCATTCCGAAATCCATCCCCATCAAATCCCCTTGGATCCAACTCTGCGTACCGCCCTGCATCTTCATCACGGTAAACAGGGTGACCATATTGCAACGCATCTGGCACCGATCTTCCTAATTCACCTCTTCCTGCAATATCATCGAAACGATTAGAGGCTTGTTGATTTCTGCCATGTTGATTTCTAGCTTCTTGATTTCGCAGGCGCTGTTGTGCTCGCTCTTTTTGAACCGCCCGTTCACGAAGTGCCCGATCTAACTCTTGGAAAAGTTCACGATCTGTACCCTTTCGATATTGCTGTGTCTTTTGGTGTAGATGCTGAATGTACACCTGCCGCTGAATGGTATCGGGTATGTGTGCAACCGCTTCAATAAGTTCATTAATCACTCTAGCTAATGAAATAGGCGCCTCCAAACGCCCCTCCGTTGCCGCCTTAGCTAGTAAAAAATCAACGAAATCTTGGCTTTTCTTATGCTTAAAATCATCAAAAGATTCTTTCCCAAACTGTTTCACAAAAGAATCCGGATCTTCTCCATCGGGCAGTTCCAGTAACTTAACCTCTAGTCCTTCCTCCAACGCAAGTAAAATTCCTTTTTTCATCGCATTCTGCCCAGCCGCATCCGAATCATAGATCATAGTTAAGGTATCTCCAAAACGATGTAGCGTACGCAGCTGCCCAGGTGTTAAGGCCGTACCAGAACTAGCCACCACATTATCTATTCCATGTTGGTGCAAACTTATTACATCCGTGTACCCTTCTACCAGAATCATTTCTTTGTTTTTACGAATTTGATTCTTTGAAAAATTAACTCCGTACACCACCTCACTTTTGTTGTACACCTTAGTTTGGGCCGAATTAATGTATTTAGCCGTTTTCTCATTACCTAATACTCTTCCCGCAAAGGCAATCACTTTGCCCGTTGGGTTAAAAATGGGAAACATCAAACGCCCTCTGAACGTATCATACATTCCCTCAGATTCTGTGCGCTGCTTAACCAAATCCCCTCCTAACAAATACATCGGATCAATTCCAGCTTGCTGCGCTGCATCGATCAAAGCCTGACCTGAACTAGGTGCATACCCAAGTCCGAATTGCTTGATAATGTCGCTGCCATAGCCCCGTTGCTCTAAATAACTTCTAGCCTTTTGCGCCTCATCCAACTCCATTAGAGAACGATAAAAGAATACACCCGCAAACTTCAGTGCATGCAAAATACCTTCTTTTTCCTGCTCAAATACTTGCTCCTCATAACTACTTTGCTCTTGAGGTAGGTACACTCCAAAACGATCCGCTAAGGTGCGAAGCGCCTCATTGAAATTGAGTCCTCCCTGATCCATGATGAATTTGAATACATCTCCAGACTCTCCACAACCAAAACATTTGAATATCCCTAGTCGAGGAGTCACATGAAAGGATGGGGATTTTTCATTGTGATATGGACATAATCCAGTAAAACCACTCCCCGAGCGCTTTAAGGTAACATAATCGGAGACCACCTCCACGATATCGGCTGCGTCCCGAATTTCTTCTTTTTTAGCATCACTTATCATACCTTGAAAATAGGAGTTTAAAGGCAGGGCGAAAATATATTTTTCGAAGTATTTTGAAGATCCTCCAAATACCTTACCACTGCCTCGTTTACATCAACCAGTAGTATTCATGTTATCCTATTTAGCATCCCCAAAACTAGCGCTTCAATCCTTATTGATCTTAGGTTTATTCCCTTTTTTGAGTACGGTAACCAACGCGCAATGGTCTGTTCATCTCGGGTTGATGAACTCCCAAATCGCGGACCCACTTGTTTCGTATCAAAGCTACGAGGGAAATGGTCTTCAATGGCATCTAGGGTATAATTGGACCAAGGAAACCCGGTCGTCTACCATCGCTTTGGAAACCGGGCGTTCGCGTCTAAGTAACCGGCATGATAATTTTTGGGACAGTCGCAGTCTTAGTTTTTTTTTGCACTCTGAACTTCCAGCTACTCCGTTTTTTCCCAAGCTGAACATCCAAAGTGGATTAGAAGCTCAATTGCTTCAAATAGAATCCTTCTTTTTTATGGAATCCAACGCCTACAATGGAAGGAAAAGTGGATTCGGAGCCATTCGTATTCCACTGCTTATTTCAAGTAATTATTTTCTTAACCAAGCCCTCCCCATAACATGGACGTTGAACCTACCGGTGCTACAATATACCCTTAGACCCGGCTACAGTGTTTTTGATCCTGAGGAACTATTTAATGAACAGCCCACGCTTGGGAACATCCTTAAAACAGGCCAATGGAGCCCCATTGCAAGCCTGGGACAATGGCAATGGGAGCTTAAATGGTCTCCTAAATCACAAGTAATAGAAAACAACTATGTCGTTTTTGTTACCCATAATTACCATAGAATTCCCTTTCCACAGGTCTTCAAAAGTAGCACCATTCAGTTAGGCGTTGGAGTATATTTATGAATTGGTTCAAGGGGTTTATCAGTCACCGGGATCTGAGACTTATTGGATTCTCAGGCAATAGATTCATGAAATTGTTGTGCCTAACCGTGATTCTTGGGGGACTTATTTCTTGTGATAGTTTTATGGGAAGCAGTTTTGATGCCCCGCGAGATACCGTTTCAAATGAAGAAGTCTTTGACCATTTTTGGCAGGAATTTTCTGATTACTACCCTTATTTCCAACACAAAAATGTGAATTGGAATCAGTTCTACGAGATTTACCGCCCTTTAGTAGACTCTGCAAGTACACAAGGGGAGTTATTTGATTTGCTTGAACAAATGATTTATCGCCTAAAAGACGGGCACATAGTGCTTGAGAGTCCCTTTAAGCGATATCAATATTACGATTGGTACCAAACTGATTACAATGGGAATCTGATTTTCGCGAACTATTTAAACTACCAGCTTCAAGAGGGTGAGTCAGGTGTGTACAGCTATGGTCGTATTCGGGATATTTTATATGTACACTTGGGAAGTTTTAGAGGGCCTGAGAAGCCTTTTAACGAACTGGCCCAGATCATTTCATCTTCAACTAAAGACACCAAAGGACTCATATTAGATGTACGCACCAATGGCGGTGGAAGCGATGTAAATGCCCATATTATTGCACAAGAATTTATGACTAACCCTACCCGTATACGTTGGATTAGATACAGAAATGGACCTGAACACTACTCATACAGTCGTTGGATATCTAATGAATTAACTCCTAAACAACGTAGCTATCAACAACCTGTAGTGATCATCACCGATCGCAGTGTGTTTTCTGCCGCTGAGGATTTTGTACTAGCCTTACGCCATTTACCTAATGTATACGTAGTTGGTCAGTTTACTGGGGGTGGATCCGGGAATCCAATGACCAGAGAGTTACCAAACGGATGGATCTTAAAAGTACCCCGTTGGCAAGTGGCTGATCCGCTAACTAAAATCCTCTACGAAGGAATTGGTTTAGAACCAGATTCAGTGTTAGTGCAACGAACCCTCGATACCACTTTGGGCATCGACCGTGTGTTGGACTTTAGCTTACAATACATCAATGAAAATGCTAACTAAACTGCTCTAATTTTTTCTCATGATGACTCGCATATTGTCCGTGATCTAAGTGATACTGGCACTCAATTTCATCGAAAATAAGGGCTACATTTTAGTGTAAAGCATACTATATTTAACGCCTGTAAATAGGGTTAATACTATAAAGAGACTTAAAACGGCAAATAACCCAATAAAAAGTAAAAATTTATATCCATGAGCGTACTTGTTGGCAAACAAACTAGATTAATCGTACAAGGTTTCACCGGAAGTGAAGGAACCTTTCACGCAGAACAAATGATTGCCTATGGGACTCCTGTGGTAGGTGGTGTTACACCTGGAAAAGGTGGCCAAAAGCATTTAAACTTACCCGTATTTAATACCGTAAAGGAAGCGGTTGAATCCGAAGGTGCAAATACCTCGGTCATTTTTGTGCCACCGGCCTTCGCTGCGGATGCCATTACGGAAGCTGCTTTCGCTGGAATAGAAGTAATTATTTGTATTACTGAGGGTATTCCTGTTAATGATATGATTGTCGCCAAACAAATCGTAAAAAGTCATGGGGCTACACTTATTGGTCCAAACTGCCCCGGAGTTATAACTCCTGGCGAAGCTAAAATTGGCATTATGCCCGGCAACATTTTTACGCCTGGTACGGTCGGAGTAATTTCTCGGTCAGGCACGCTCACCTATGAGGCTGTTGATCAGCTTACAAAAATTGGATTAGGTCAAAGCACGGCCATTGGTATTGGTGGAGATCCAGTGATTGGAACCACACACTTAGATGCGGTTAAACTCTTCCAGAATGATCCAGGTACCGAATCTATCGTACTTATTGGTGAGATTGGTGGGTCTGCTGAAGAAGAAGCAGCGGCGTACATTAAAGAGCATGTAAGTAAACCAGTCGTTGCCTTTATAGCTGGATCAACAGCGCCTCCTGGCCGTCGAATGGGCCATGCTGGGGCTATTATCTCAGGTGGAAAAGGAACCGCTCAAGAGAAGAAAAAAGCATTGTCGGAAGCGGGTATTACCGTTGTAGAAAGTCCAGCTGAGATTGGAGCTACCCTAAAGAGTATACTCTAGGCAACATTTACTTTTCGGGAAAAAACTTAGCTACTACAGGTGTGTTCCGTCGGGTATAACCGTGCCTTTTTTGACGATAATGATACCTTCCCGCACGTAATGAAATGGATAGTCGCCGTCTTCTAAATGCTCTCCACCCACAATACGCACGTCGTTTCCTATACTCACGTTCATATCAATGATGCAATTGCTAATGTAGCATCGCTGGCCAATTCCCATTGGTGGTTCTGTAGGTGCTGCCGCATCGATAAACGCTTGACTCTGGAAAGAATCATTACCCATTATAATGGAATTTTCAATGGTTGTACCTTTGGCAATGCGAGAGCGAATACCAATGACTGATCGAACTATACGACTCGCTTCAATGATACAGCCTTCGGCCATCAAGCAGTTCTCCATGGTAGTACCCATTATCTTGGATGCGGGTAATAATCGAGCACGAGTATAGATGTAGGCATCGTTATCGTACAAGTTGAATTCAGGCACCGTATCGGCTAATGATAAATTAGCTTCAAAGAATGAACGTATGGTACCAATATCTGTCCAATACTTACCGAATTCAAAGCTACAAACTCTCATTCCTTCGTTTAGTGTTTTCGGGATAATTTCTTTCCCAAAATCAGTAGCATCTGGATTTTCGTTAAACAATCGTATCAATGTCTCCCGATTAAAGATATAGATACCCATTGAGGCTAAGTAGTTTTTACCTTGACTTTTGTACGGCTCGGGTACGTCAGATTTCCACTTCTCCAATTCCTCTGTTGCGGGTTTTTCTACAAAAGAATCTATTAAACCCTCTGAATTTGTTTTCATTATTCCAAAGCCCGTAGCATCGCGATCTATAACAGGGATGGTTGCAACGGTTAAATCTGCCTGCTGTTTGATGTGTAAATCAAGCATTTCACTGTAATCCATCTGGTAGAGTTGGTCACCTGATAGAATCAACACATATTCATAACTGTGGTTTTCCATATGATGGATGGATTGCCTAACCGCGTCTGCTGTGCCCTGAAACCAATCGGTATTTTGAGCGGTTTGCTCGGCAGCCAAAATATCCACGAAGCCATTGCTGAATACATCAAAATTGTAGGTATTCTTAATGTGTCTATTAAGAGAAGCTGAATTGAATTGAGTTAAAACATAAATGCGTTTTACTCCAGAATTTAGACAATTAGAAATAGGAATATCCACTAACCTGTACTTCCCTCCTACGGGAACCGCTGGTTTGGATCTATGATCGGTTAAAGGAAATAGCCTTGTTCCTCTACCACCACCGAGAATGATAGCCATCACTGAATTATTCATGAATTACCTTTTTTTCGTTGACTAATTTTTTTGTGAAGCAATACGTACTCCCGTTCAGATGTACTTCCCATGTTAAGTAAAATAAACTACTATTGTTTATACAGCCTTTAGGTCTTAACAAAAAAATATTGTTACCACTTTATAACTAAGAAACTATTTCCTTATCCAAGTTCCAAATAGAATCAGTCTCGATAGGACTGTAATTGGATATAGAGTTCATCGTATTCTTTGGCGACTTTCTCCCATGAATGATCCTGCACCATAATTCGCTCGCGTAGAGAATGCATATCGCCTTTATTAGTAAATAAATCACTGGCTCGTAGAATGGCTTCCTCTAATGCCTCATAACTAAACGCCTCGAATTGTATACCAAGTCCATTTGAACTAGAAATGTCAGGAACAGAATCTTTTAACCCACCAACCGACCGTACAATTGGGATTGTACCATAACGCATCGCATACAATTGATTGAGTCCACAAGGCTCTACCCTGGATGGCATGACCATAAAATCTGCACCGGCATACATTTGCCTTGCTAAGCCTTCGTTGTAGGAAAGTTTAGCGTTAAAATAACCCACATAGTCCTGATCTAGTTGGCGAAACTCCGCTTCCAACTGAGCGTCACCCGTTCCCAACAAAATAAAATTAAGTTCTTTGCCTTTTTCACGTAGACCGCGGATTACCGAGGCCAATAAATCCGCCCCTTTTTGATCTACTAATCGCCCTATGAATGCAAAAAGCGGCCTGTCTGGGGATAGCTGATATTCTTGACATAACGCATGCTTATGATAAGACTTCCCTTCTTTGACATCTAAACAGTTTGGATGCTCTTCAGAGGAGCCTGTTAGGGTATAATGCTGATCTAAATAGGTGTCCGTTGCAGGATTCCACACCTCCGGGTCTATTCCGTTTAATAAGCCCACCGATTTTCCTGCTTCCAATTCAAACAAAAACTCCAACCCATTACTGTCGGTTCGTAATTCTTCCATGTAGCTTGGAGATACCGTACTTATTTTCCAAGCGCACTTTAACCCACAGGCCAGTGGATTTAATTCTCCAGCCCATTCTAACAAGCCTGTGTGTATTCCGTCAAAATCTGGCAATAACAATCGTTTCCCGATATCCTGACTTCCATGATATTCGGCATTGTGAACCGTAATAATGGTAGGGGTATTGGATAATGATTTAAATGCGGTACACTGCTGAGTCATAAAGGGTATTAATCCTGTGTGATGATCATGACAATGAAGTACATCAGGCTGTAGATCCCAACGAATCAAGGTATCCAAGACCGCAATTTGAACACTTAAAAATCGTTCAAACTCATCCCAATATCCATGTCCTGAGTTCGGGTCTAAGTAAATTCCTGGTCTATCTGTGTAACCCGGTATATCAAAGGTATAGAGGCTGAAACCTAAGGATTCTTTGACTTCATACACATTATAGGGTACCTTGTTAGCACCCATTTGGCAAGTAGCAGTATCGATTAGGGTTTTATTGGCCTTCAGTAGCCATGGTGTATGATAGTGAGGCATGCATACCATCGCACGGTTATTCCCTCGATTTTGATATTTAGGCAGGGCACCAACTACATCACCCAGTCCACCTGCTTTGGCAGCTGGATAACATTCTGCACTTATATGAACAATGGTCATAAACTTGTAACTTTGTTACTAATAATTACGTAATCGAGATATCTTATAACCAATATAACCAATTATCATGTCCCTAGTTATTGATGTTCAAAATGTGAGTAAACATTTCGGAAAGGCAACAGCAGTAAATCAAGTTAGTTTTGGAGTAGAAAAAGGGCAAATTTTTGGATTGTTAGGTCCCAATGGTGCAGGTAAAACCACTACGATCAGGATGATCAATCATATCCTGAATCCAGATACAGGGCATATATCGATATTGGGAGAAGCGGTGAGTCCTAAAAGCCAGGAACGGATTGGATACCTGCCTGAAGAGCGTGGTTTATACAAAAAAATGAAGGTTTTTGACCAACTCATGTATCTTGCTCAACTCAAAGGCTTAAGCCAAACGGCTGCCAAAACAGCTATTGAATTTTGGCTAGATCGATTTGAAGCCAGTAGTTGGAAAAAGAAGGAAGTATCAGAACTCTCTAAGGGCATGTCCCAAAAAATACAGTTCATTGCTACCGTTGCTCATGACCCAGAAATCTACATATTTGATGAGCCTTTCAGCGGGCTTGATCCAATCAATTCAGAAATGCTCAAAGAAGTCATTCTAGAGGAAAAAAAACGAGGAAAGACCATTTTGTTTTCCACCCATAGAATGGAGCAGGTTGAGCAAATGTGTGATGATATTTGTCTTTTTAATCAAGGAAAGGCCGTTTTACAAGGTAACCTACAATCAATAAAACAAAGTTTTGGGAATAACACAGTGCTGCTAGATTTCATAGGTGACTCAGAGTTTTTAAACCAATTAGAAGGGGTTCGAATCAACAACCGTTCTACTAATTTTGCCGAAATACGTTTATTAGAGGGAGCCTCTCCTCAACATATATTAGAAATCGCGATGAAACACGCGGAGATACAACGATTCGAAATTGTACAACCTAGCCTACAGGATATTTTCATTAGCACCGTCAATGATACCAAAGTCGCTGTTTAGTCAACGAACCTAGATTAAATAACCCAATTACACACAAAATAAATCTGATATGATTAATTTTTCGAAAATCTGGCTCATCATTAAACGAGAGTACAAAACACGGGTGCAAACGAAATCATTTCTGCTCTCTACTTTCCTTACCCCTCTATTGATATTAGGCTTCATGGGCTTTGTTATTTTTATGACCGTGTCTGATAATGAAGCTCCTAAACAAGTCATTGTGATTGACGAAACAGGACGAATGCTGGAACCATTGACCCAGCTAAACGCAACCAGGTACCTGCCCATTGAAGCGGACCAGTCTATTGAGCAAATACGTGATCTCATTATGGAAGACGAACTCGATGGATATGTTTTCTTTGATCAAACTTTTTTAAGCGAAGGCACCCCTGCCACCTTTGTTCATAATGGCTCTGGTGGTATTACCTTTTTTGAGTCTCTACGGTCCGATGTTAGAGATGTTACCCGTCAAATTCGACTAGAGGATAATGATGTATCAGATGCTGTTATTGCTATTTTCGAAGAAAGACCTGCGTTAGAAAACAGGCGATTGAATGAGGCTGGTGTTGATGAACAAAG
>ERZ891134.743-NODE-743-length-25346-cov-23.114349_pt1 | contig 25346 bp, 29 predicted proteins | sample MGYA00520888_ERZ891134 | MGnify/ENA primary metagenome ERZ891134 (study PRJEB32303, sample SAMEA104408692) | aquatic metagenome | biome: Brackish water; feature: Coastal; material: water | place: Baltic Sea | collected 2014-10-23 | depth 10 m ... | reverse complement strand
AGGACTTGAGCCAAGCCAACCACCAGACCATCGCGTCCTTCCACCTGTGTGAGCTGCTTCAATCGCGGCCCCAGCCGTTCAGCGAGACCCAACAAAAGCGCCATCACAATCGAGACCACAGCAATGGCAGGAACACTTCGCAAAGGGGAGGTTGCATAGCCAGGCCAAAACAACTTGATGCAAAAACCAGCAATCAAAATGGGCACGGTGCCGATCGCCATCGCAATCCCAAGCCGGGCCTCAGGCTCACGCCATTGACCGCGCCTGACTGCTCTACTGATGCCTTTGAGAACTCCCGCCAAATCAGCACGGAAGTAGGCAATGACAGCCATGATGCTGCCCAGTTGAATCACCGCGGTTACCGAAACGCCAGGGTCGCCCCATCCGGCAAGAACAGGAACAACCTTGAGGTGGGCCGTGCTGCTAATTGGCAGAAATTCCGTTAGGCCCTGCACGACACCGAGCACAAAATCACGCCAACAGGCCTCAAGCAGTCCAGGATCTGTCGACAAAGTGCTCTTCGGCGTGAGTGATACGACTATGCGCCATTACGCACAAAAAGACAGGTGTTTAAGACCACGAGATAGGCGACATTTTCATCATTACTTGGGCGCCAGATCCCGAAGATGGCTTCAAATCTTCTAATCTTCGAGTCCTTTCGTTACCTCATCCGGGGAAGCCCTTTTGCTGAGTGGTCTGATTCAGACGCCATCAACAGAGACGAAGACCCTGGAGATGTCCCAGGGTCCAACGTTTTCGTTTCCTCGCTCGCTGTCCTTATGGGCAGGGGCTTTGGTTGTTCTACCAGTCTTTCTTCAGGCGCCCTGGGTGCGCGTTCACCCCTTTAGTTCTTGTCTGTTCACCGCAATTCTCCTGACAACAGGGATCGTGGCGGTACAGCTTGGCAATACATCTTGGAAGCAATCCGGAACCCTGCTGGTTGGATTCAGTGGGAGTTGGCTTGCTGGCACGCTGTTTTGGGGATGGCTGCGCATGCATCCGGTCTTGCATATCCCTGTGGAGGCCATTGCCCTACCGCTAGCCATTGGCGGGCTTAACAGTCGCTGGAAGTTGAGCTGCTCTTTTTACCTAGCTTCACTTCTAGGCACAGCCATCACTGACATCACAATGGCTCTGACCGGGGTGATGTCGTTTTGGCCAGAAGTTGTTAATGCCGCATCAAACGAGGCCCCTCATCTCCTCAACGAAGCAGCAAAGTTGGTTTTGCAACCAACGTCTCTCTTGATCCTTGTTTCAGCCGCAGGGCTTGTTCTGTGGTTGGCAAAGCAGTTTTGGACCCAAGCAGCAAGGCCTTCAGAGCATCAAAAGGCTTGGAGCGTTGCAGCTGCTGTCCTCTCCACCACCATCTTGATCGATGCATTGTTTCTCGTGCTCTCCCTGTCAGTTCCAAGTCTGAGCGGTCTGATCTGAAACGAACTGCGAACGCCTGACAGTGCTGAGGCAGCAAAAGGGTTCTGCACTTGTAAGGTTTCCGTACCGGCGCTGCCGGAAGTTCAGTTCCGAATCCCGACGGAGAGTTCAGATGAAGCGCCTGTTGTCCTGGCTGACGGGCTTGGTAGTGATCGGTGGCCTATTGATAGGCCTTCTCGTTCCCCCCAGTGTTTCTGCCGCTGAGATCAGAAATGTCGCAGACGACAAACTCGCCGAACGCGGCGACAAGGTTGATTTAAACAATTCCTCGGTGCGTCGCTTTCAGCAATTCCCTGGGATGTACCCCACGTTCGCGGGAAAGATTGTTCTCGGTGGTCCCTACGAGAACGTCGATGACGTTCTGGATCTCGACCTTTCAGAACGTCAGAAAGAATTGTTTGAGAAATACCGCGACAATTTCGTGGTCACAGCTCCATCGATTGCTCTCAACGAAGGCTTCGATCGCATCAACGACGGTCAGTACCGTTGACGTTGACCCAAGCTTGAACCGCCAGGAGCACTGGCGGTTTTTGCTCCCATGAGCAGCCACGCAACCTCTATCGATCCGATTGCGCCTGGACCCTGGGATGTGATCGTGATTGGCGCCGGTGCTGCCGGACTGATGACATGTTTAGAGCTTCCAGCGGGTCTGCGCGTTCTGCTCCTCAATCGAAACACGAGCAGGCGATCGTCTAGTCGCTGGGCTCAAGGAGGAATCGCAGCCGTCACCCGTTCCAACGACAACGCTGGAAGCCACGGCGAAGACACAGTGCAAGCAGGAGCTGGGCTGTGTGATGGCGATGCCGTGCGTCTTCTGGTTGATGAAGCTCCGCAAAGCGTGCTCAGACTTCAAGAGGTCGGCATGGAGTTTGATCGCAACCCGGATGGGTCACTCGCGACCACCCTCGAGGCAGCCCATAGTCATCGAAGGGTTCTCCACGTGCAAGACCGCACAGGCAAAGCCTTGGTGGATGTCTTGAGAGACCGGGTGGATGCTCGTCCTGGTTTGCAACATCGCCGTGGCGTTCGGGTGACCCAGCTGTGGGTGCAAAACAATCGCTGCTGTGGCGTCCAAGTCCTAGAAGGCCCGCGGCTTCACTGGATTCCGGCCCGTGCAGTGGTGTTAGCCACCGGAGGTGGAGGCCACCTTTACACCAACACCACCAACCCAGCACAAGCCTGCGGCGAAGGTGTAGCGCTGGCTTGGCAAGCCGGAGCCGCAATCGAAGATCTGGAATTCATTCAGTTCCATCCCACAGCCCTCAAGCTTGAGCATGCACCTTGCTTCTTGATCTCTGAGGCCGTCCGCGGTGAGGGCGCTCTCCTCGTCGACGCCTTGGGGCAAAGCCCCGTCCATGAACTAGTAGGGAAAGACTTAGCCCCAAGAGATCAAGTCAGTCGCGCTCTGGTTCGTTGCATGCAGGCCCAAGGGGTCGCGCATATGGGGCTGGACCTCACCCCCATCAACACTGAGACGTTGCTGCGGCGCTTTCCCACCATCCTGGAACGCTGCCACAGCTTTGGGATTAACCCAGAACAACAGCCAATTCCAGTGGCTCCAGCAGCCCACTATTGGATGGGAGGTGTTGCCACCAACTTGAAAGCTGCTACCAGCCTGCCTGGCCTCTACGCCGTTGGTGAAGTGGCCTGCACCGGTTTGCATGGAGCCAATCGACTCGCCAGCAACTCATTGATGGAATGCCTGGTGTTCGCAAGGCAACTGCGTGACATCGACCTTGGCAATCCACTCCCTAAAACAACCACAACGGAACAACAAACAGAAGCAACTTCAAACAACGATCACGATCATGGAGCGTTCAGCAAACAAGAACTCACCCAATCCATCCAGTGGCTGAGATCAGAATGCTGGCGGGTCGCGGGCGTTGATCGATCAGCCCAAGGCATGCAAGACGTGTTGAAAACACTGCAGAAAGCCACGCCACTCCTCGAAGCGATGACTCCTCTCAAGCTGATGCAGCAACAACATCCTGAGCGGAGCACCCTTCTCGATGAAAGCAGGCGTGCGGAGCTGAACCTGATGTTGGATCTTCTTCATCGCCAGCAATCGAGTTCATTGCTACTGGAAGCTTGTTTGTTCCGGAAAGAAAGCAGGGGTGGACATTTCCGTAACGACACCCCTGCTCCCATGCCTCAATGGTGCCGTCATAGCCGCCAAGTGAAAGGCCAGGCCATCGGGACGAGAGCTGTGACCTCTTAAGCGTGGCTATGGCACTTAGAAGTCCTCAGGTCCCTGGTATCCGGAGAGACGAGCAAGGTCAGGAAGTTTTTTCACGCCAGAGTCGAGCTCGCCGTTGATCTCCCACGTCGGGAAACCCTCAATGCCCTTGCTCTGACAGAGCTTGGCATCGTTGTTTTGACCTGTTGGGGCGCACTCAACAACCTTGAGGGTTTTTGCAGCCTCCTTCCCAAACATCTCCTTCTGGTCATGGCAGTGAGGGCACCAAAAGGCGCTGTACATGACGGCTCCAGAGGCCGTGAGGTGTTCTGCAAGGGAGATTTTGGCTGGGTTGCTCTCCGAAACAACCGCTGGAGCTACACCTGGGCCTGTTGCTGCGGCATCCGGACGTGCAGGATCAAGCACTGAAGCCCAAATCAGGCCACCAAGCAACACTGCTAGGGCGAGCAAGAAACCGCGAAACAGCAGTTGAGAGGGTTCGTCCCATCCTCCTCCGATTACCGACAACACCAACAAGGTGAGGGAGAGAAGAGCCGAAAGAACGCAGAAAAAACAGAAGGCCTGGATCTTGATCACCATCAGGCCCACCAACACCAGGCTGAACACAGCCATGACGAGTGAGACCGTGAACAAGCCCCACCAGGTGCGACGCGACAAGTCAGCTTTGTTCTCTGACAAACCTGGAAGCAAGGGCACAACCGCCATGACCAGAACCGCGAGATACGCGATCAAGCCGGCAAAAGAGAGGGGAATGCTGAACCCATCCCCCTGAAACAAAGTGCCCCATGGACTATTCAGGACCTTGTCACAACCACCAGCGCCCATCGGGCAGGTGAGATTCCCCAGCACTCCCCAAAACTTCAGAGTGATCGAGCCGGTATCGATGACGCCGACCGTGGCCAAAACGGCCATGACAATCCGAACCCATTTCGAACCTTGGTCCTGCCGGCGTCGGCTGGTGAGACGCTGAGTTGCCATCAAGGCTGATCAATTACCCATGATTTTGACAGCAAAGCGTGAGCAATTCAGCGTTTAAACATGGGTGTCATCCGTTCATCCGCTCCTAAAGTGGGGGATTGCAGGGTCATGCCATGGCCGGGAACGCCAAAACAGGCAACAGCCTCTCGGAACGGCCCACGGTGGCCTTCGCCCATTTGGGCTGCGAAAAAAACCGCGTGGATACTGAGCACATGCTCGGACTTCTCGCAGAGGCCGGCTATGGGGTGAGCAGCGATGAGAACGACGCCAACCTTGTGGTGGTCAATACCTGCAGCTTCATTCAAGACGCCCGGGAAGAGTCAGTACGAACTCTTGTGGGACTTGCAGAGCAAGGCAAGGAGCTGATCATTGCTGGATGCTTGGCCCAGCATTTTCAGGACGAGCTCCTGGAGTCGATCCCAGAGGCAAAAGCGATCGTTGGCACAGGCGACTATCAGCACATTGTGGAAGTGCTGCAGCAGGTAGAAGCTGGCGAACGGGTGAACCGCGTGAGTGAAACGCCAACCTTTGTGGCCGACGAAAACCTGCCTCGTTACCGCACCACTGGTGAAGCCGTTGCCTACTTGAAAGTTGCTGAGGGCTGCGACTATCGCTGCGCGTTTTGCATCATTCCGCATCTAAGGGGGAATCAGCGCTCACGAACGATCGAATCGATCGTGGCTGAAGCCCATCAGTTGGCAGCACAAGGGGTTCAAGAACTGATCCTGATCAGTCAGATCACCACCAATTACGGCCTTGATCTCTATGGCAAGCCTCGGCTTGCAGATCTTCTGAAGGCACTAGGCGACGTAGAAATCCCCTGGATCCGCGTGCATTACGCCTATCCCACAGGCCTCACCCCAGACGTACTCGCGGCCTACCGCGATGTTCCCAATGTGCTGCCCTATCTCGATTTACCGCTTCAGCACAGCCATCCTGAAGTCTTGCGAGCGATGAATCGCCCTTGGCAGGCTGATGTGAATGATCGATTGCTCGATCAGATTCGTGAACAACTCCCTGAAGCGATCCTGCGCACCACATTGATTGTGGGCTTCCCCGGCGAAACAGAAGCCCAATTCGAACATCTGGCCGGTTTCTTAGAACGTCAACGCTTTGATCATGTTGGGATTTTCACCTTCTCGCCAGAAGACGGCACGGCTGCAGCAACACTTCCTGATGCAGTACCTGACGAGATTGCCATCGCGCGCAAGGACAAGTTAATGACCTTGCAACAGCCCATTTCTGCCGCTCGTAATGCGTCCTGGATTGGCAAAACTGTGGATGTCTTAGTAGAGCAACACAATCCCTCCACCGGAGAAATGATCGGTCGTTGCTCCCGTTTCGCTCCGGAAGTGGATGGGGACGTGCTCGTACTACCTGGGGAGAACGGACTGCAAGTGAATCCGGGAACCATGGTGCCCGTTCAGATCACAGGAGCAGATATCTATGACCTCACCGGCAGAGTTGTTGGCGCTTCGCACATGGTTGCCGCAGCACGCGCTGCTACGTGAACAGAAGCCCTAGCTGGCATCAACGTCAACGCACTATTTTTCTTCTTGCTTCCGGCTTGAGCACAGCGGGATCCTTTGCTGGGCTCACCGCAAAGGGCTGGATCCTGATGAGCGGCACAGACAGCGCCATGTTGCTCGCCCTGCATTTCGCCGCACTCTCCCTACCAACTCTGTTGGTCAGCGGTCCTGCGGGTGTGCGAACGGACCGAATCGGCTGTGAGAAGGTTTTGATTCAGGCGCAGTGGGCCCTACTAGGAGCAGGCCTACTTGGTGCCCTTTCCATTCCTCTCCTTGCAGGCACCGCCCAGGTTGCAATGTTGCTCGCGAGCACACTGCTCATGGGGATTGCCAGTGCCTACGAACTCACTGCCCGCAATAAGTACTGCGCATTGCTTGTGGATGATCCACGCACATTGGCGCCCTACCTCACCAGCTTTTCGGTGGTTTTCAATGTTGGGAAATTAGTCGGTCCTCCCCTGGGGGGATGGCTTGTAGCTTTGACCGGGCCAGCCACAGCCCTCAGCCTCGATGCCCTCACCTATCTCTTACCGATTGCCAGCGTGATCTGGTTGTTAAAGCCCAACAGATCTCTCGAACAACTGAGTAGCAACACGCGTGCCGCCACGTTGAAGTCCGCATGGCAAGAGTGCGGTCCAGTGTTGAGGCATGTGCTGAAATTCACTGGCTTGATCTGTGTTGTTGGCTTCTTTCACCCAGGCCTGGCACCACTCATTGCCGCAAACACGCTTGGACCAAGCCCCCAAGATCTTGGACTCTTCACCAGTGTGCTGGCCGCAGGAAGCATCACCGGTGGAATCGTTCTGCAAAGGAACAGCCACAAATTCAGCAGCCGGCCTGGTCTCACGCTGGGTTGTTTCGCCCTAATTACAGCGGTGGCTCAGCTTGGAATGGCAAGCAGCACATGGATTCCCATCGTGCTTCTGATGGTTTGGCTCATTGGTGCTGGAACTGCTGGTCTGCTCAGTAGCGCCAATTTGATCACCCAGGTTGGCTCGAAGCAGGTGATTAGGGGCCGTATGGCCGGGTTAAGTCAAATCGCTTTTTTGGGTGGTGGAGGCTTAAGTGGACTGATCGCAGCTCAGCTCACGATCACCCTTGGCCTCCAAGCAACATTTGCAATTGCAGGGGGAATTGGCCTGATTCTCTCCGTAGGGGAGATCTGGCGACGCGGCGGAATGCCGATGAACGAGGTCAAATCAGCTTGATGCCGCGCAGGAGAGTGCTGAAGACAAAAGCTGCGACCAAACCGGCGCCCACAAGACCCAAATAGATAACGACGCCCATAACAGACACAGGTTGCAGCAACCATTAGATCAGAAACAGTGCCGAGATACGTGCAAACGCGCTTAAGCTTGTACGCATCGAAATCTTCGGATTTATAACCGGTCTGCATTGAGGGTTGGCCGGCCTCCACGAACGCTTAGCTCTCCCGATACCACCATGCGCACTCTTTTCGTCTATCCACAATTTCCCAAGACGTTCTGGAGTTACGAAAAAATTCTGGAACTGGTGAACCGAAAGGTGTTGCTGCCGCCTTTAGGCCTGGTAACGGTTGCAGCCCTGCTGCCCCAGGAATGGGAGATGAAGTTGGTCGATCGCAATGTGCGCGAAGTCGCCGATGCCGAATGGGATTGGGCAGAGCTGGTGGTGATCTCAGGAATGATTGTCCAGAAGGACGACATGCAACAGCAGATCAATGAAGCAAGGCGCCGTGGCATTCCAGTGGCGGTGGGAGGCCCTTACGCCAGTTCCACCCCTGATGCGCCTGAAATTGCTGACGCCGACTTCAAGATCTTGGATGAGGGCGAAATCACCCTGCCTCTATTTATCGAAGCCATCCAAAGGGGTGATAGCAGCGGTCGATTTAGCGCAGAAGGAGAAAAACCCGATGTGACCTCCACCCCAATTCCCCGGTTTGACCTGCTGCAGCTCGATGCCTACGACTCAATGAGCGTGCAGTTCTCTCGGGGATGTCCGTTTAATTGCGAATTTTGCGACATCATCGTTCTCTACGGTCGCAAACCACGCACAAAAACACCTGAGCAATTGATTGCTGAATTGCAATCTCTTTATGACCTGGGCTGGAGACGTTCGATCTTCCTGGTAGATGACAATTTCATTGGCAATAAGCGCAACGCGAAGCTTTTGCTCCCGGAAATCAAATCCTGGCAGGAAGATCGGGGCTACCCATTTAGTTTTGCCACTGAAGCCTCAGTCGATTTAGCAGACGACGACGAAATGATGCGAATGATGCACGAAGCTCGCTTTGAAAGCGTGTTTCTGGGCATCGAAACTCCTGACGAAGCAAGTTTAGAAATTGCGAGAAAAGTTCAAAACACTCGCAACCCCCTTGATGCTGCTGTTGACCGCATTACCGCAAACGGCATTCGGGTCATGGCTGGATTCATCATTGGTTTTGACGGAGAAAAAGATGGTGCTGGTCTACGGATCGTTGATTTCGTGACCCGTACAGGTATCCCCGCAGCAATGATGGGAATGCTTCAAGCTCTTCCTCAAACAGCCCTATGGCATCGCCTTGAGAAAGAAGGTCGTTTGATTCAAGACGAATCAGCAGCCAAAGGAGTGAATCAAACCAATTTGCTTAATTTCAAACCAACCAGGCCCATTCGTGACATCGCCAACGAATATGTTGAAGCATTTTGTGCGCTGTATGAACCCAATGCCTACATGGATCGGGTTTACTCCTATTACTTAAAAATGGGTGCTCCCCGCTGGAAAGGCACCAGCAAATTGCCAACCTGGACTGATATCAAGGCCCTATCCATCGTGATCTGGCGCCAAGGCCTAAAACGCGATACTCGCGGACGCTTCTGGCGCTATCTCTTTGGGATGGCACGTCAGAATCCAGCCATGCTTGAGCAGTTCATCGTTGTACTCGCGCACAACGAGCATTTCATGGAATACAGAGCGATTGTGCAACAGGAGATCCGTGAGCAGCTGGAATCGTTGCCCCCAGAAGAACCCAGCAATTCTCGCGAACTTCAGCCTGTTTGATGAATTAATCCTGAACGTAAGTGCTTCCGTCTCGTAAGCACTGTTCGGCCTTCTGAAGTTCCCGGCCTAGATACAACGCATGATCTAAACAGCTAATGGGATGGTTCTCCTCCCCTTCGCTTAAAGCAATCCCCACCTCTTTTGCAGTACGCCCTCGCCACACGGCCGACGGTGTTCTCGGTCCACCCTGGCGGCAAGCGATCACTTCACCGGAATCGGGGTCTCGAGCAAGGCCTCGCTCATCAATCGTGTTTCCGTAGTGCTCAACAACTAAGTCATCGGCAGCAACATCCACGCGAATCAAGAAATAGCCCAACGGATCCAAAGCGATAAACCGCTGAGACAGCTCATCATCCAGCTGGGCACGCGCGTCTCGGGCAATGGCGGTATTGATCTGGTTCAATCTGGCGGCGATTCTCTTCTTAACTTACAGAGCAAGTGAAGGCGTCTCTTTTCGAAAAGGGAGCTCAGCATTGATTGCCTCAATCTCCTCGAGCATCATTGGATTGACCGTGCCAAGCCAGCCACGAATCAGTCCATCCATCTGGGGCTCATACCAGCGATGGAGGCTCGTATGAGGTCGAGCAACAAACCCACGCCGTCGTTTATGGCTCCCTCCTGCTCCTGGATCAAAACTCTTCAGCCCTTGCTTCAGCGCCCACTCGATCGGGGCGTAGTAGCAAACCTCAAAATGCAAACAATCAATGTCTTCATTGCTACCCCAGTAACGGCCCCAGAGCGACGCATCATCGTGAACGCAAAGTGACATGGCAACGGGCTCATGGGGGTTGCCACGATGAGCACTAAAGAGAACAATCTGCTCACGCAACGCGTTCGTAGCCAAAGCATCGAAAAATGATGCGTCGAGGTACTTACTACCCCACATTCCCCAACGCGCACAGTGCTGTTCATAGAACCTATGCATGCATTGCATCAACGAAGGGTCGAGATCATCACCAGAAAGTGGCGTGATCTCTAGACCTGCTTCACGGACTGCCTTCCGCTCTCGCTTGATATTGCGGCGCTGATTAGCATTAAATCCTGCTAGATAGTCACTGAAATCAGCCTGACCATCAGATGTCCAAAGACTCTGCTGATTCAACCAAGAGGCGCAACCTGCCGCTTCTGCCAAAGGGCGCCAAAGCGGATCGACATAGAGAAAGTTGCAGCTGAGGATGCCATTTTTACGAGCGAAGGTATCAATTAACTCCAGCATGAGTTGAGTTAATGCCGCAAGATCTTCATCTGCCGCCACATGAAAGCGATAGCCCTGTACCGGGCTTACGGGGCTCATCCCAATCAATTTTGGGTAATAACGAAGACCAAGATCGCCAGCAAGCCGTGCGAACGCTTGGTCAAATACAAATTCCCCGTAGCTGTGGCCCTTGAGATACAGAGGCGCAAGCGCACAAAGCTGGTCCTCTCCACGCCACAGGGAAAGGTGCAGTGGCTGCCATCCCTGATCGGGCGCCACGCTCCCAGAATCCTCAAGAGCAGCGAGCCAATTCCAGCGATAGAAGGGACTGACTTCAGGGCCAAGCAGTTGCTCCCACTGCTGTTCGGGTATCTCCCGAATCGAGCGATGCCAACGAGCCTTCAGGGATGCCATAACCGGCGAAGACAGCGGCGAAGGTCAAGACCCTAACCAGTGAGCGCCAACAGAGTCACACTGAACACAGGTCAGTTCTTTCCAAGCTGCTGTGAACCGTTCAACACCACGAAAAAAGCTGGTGGTTTTCACGTTCTTGGCGTCTAGCTTGATGCTCAGCGGAGGTGCAGTCCAAGCAGGGCTACTGCAGCCATTGCTGCAAATGATGCGCCCAAAACTTGAGCGTGAGCTTGCTGATCAATGTGAGGCACTCGCGAAACAAGCTCTCCAGGGCGCTGAACTCGACCTGGAACCATTCAGCAGCATGGGGAAGCAGCCTTGTCAGGCGTTGGCCAAACCCGTCAGTGAATGTCTGATTCGTGAAACCAGTCGTAGTGGCAGAGAGCTTGGTGTGATCAGCGAGCTGTTATCAGGCCGAATTGGAGATGACGCCGAAGTTGTGATCAAACGCTGTCTGGCGTCGCTGCTGGGACTCCAGGCAACTGACCTACAAGATGTCCCCCTCAGCGAGCTCTTTCAGCGACTGCGTCCATAACGCACCACAAGCTCACTGCCGCTCAGTCGATCGGCCGATAACAGCGTCCAAGCGTCGGGCTGCGACAACGCCGTTGGCATGCTGAATCCATCAATCGGAATCCAGCTGAACCGCCCTCCCAGAAGGCATGGGCTCAGGGTGAGCTGCAGTTCATCCACCTGATCGGCTTCCAATAGAGATCCGCAGAGGCCCGCCCCTCCAAGAAGAACAAGGCGATGAAAGCCCAATGCAGCGAGCTCAACCAAGGTGGTCTCCCAAGACGCTTGCAACGGATGAATGACGGAGAAACCTTCCACTGACAACCGATCTGGGGTCAAGAGATGACGTTCAAGCTTTTGTTGAAAAAACGGCCACTCCAGACAAAAATCTGGGCTGCGACTCACCACGAGAGCCGTTGGCTGTAATGGCTTGCCGTCTTGTTTGCGCTGAGCCAAAAGCTGTTGTTCATGAATCAAACAGGTGCAGCGGTGGGCCCGCAGTGTCCCTGCACCGATCAGGACAGCATCGGACCAAGCCAAAGCCTGCTCAAGCACGTGCCTATCACCAGCACCGCCCAGCTGAGCGGCCCCTCCAGAGGCAGGTGCAAGCCGTCCATCAAGGCTGACGGCAAGCACAAGACGAACCGACGGTCGCTCCACGTTGAAACAGCCTCAGTTAAGACAGCCTTAGCCGTTAACGGCGGAATGCATTGCTTCTGGCATCGCGTTGAGCGCAGGCGCTTCGGCGTACACCTCTGCAGCGTTATTAGGACTCTCCTGAAGCCGCACCTTGTGCAGCTGAGCGCCAATGGCGCGAACGGGAGTGGTCAGTCGATCAACGATGTGAAGGGCAATATTCTCAGCGGTAGGAACACAATCAGCGAAATGGGCCACGTCCTTATTGAGGAACGTGTGATCAAAAGGCTCAACGACCAGATCACTCACGAGACGCTGAAGGGCTGCTAGATCGCAAACCATCCCAGTGCGGGGATCAATGCTTCCGCGAACAGTGACATCCACTAGGTAGTTGTGGCCATGACCATGGGGTCGGGCACATTTTCCGTAAATCTGCTCATTTTCCTCTTGGCTCAACTCTGGTCTTGCCAGACGGTGCGCAGCGGCGAAGTGAGTGCGAATAGTGAGATAGGCGTCCATGGTTTGTCCGAGGTAGTCGGCCCACAGGCCTGATGATTCGTAAAGGCGCAGCGCCACAAGCGGGAGCTGATTGGCCAACCGAGACCAGATGATCCGAACAAGGGCTTCGGTGGTTGGCAGGCAACCCTCCGAACGCGTGATATCGAATTCTGGCCATGCCTCATTGAGGAAGCGGAAATCGAGTTGTTCAGTGATCTCCGAGCGAATCGCGTGCTTGACCTCAGAGAGGTTGAGCACCATGCCGTTGGCGTCTAGGCCACCGGCCATGGACACAATCAATTCGTAGTTGTGTCCATGGCCAGGGGCTATGGCACAGGATCCAAAGCGGGCCGCATTGTCATCAGCACTTAATTCCGGCAACCAATAACGGTGGCTGGAGCTGAAACAGGCTCGGCGGGTGATGACACAGCCACGACCTTGGCCGTGCGGTGCCGTCGTGATGGCATCAGTCATGACGTGGTCTGACCAACGATCATCCTAGTGAGTTCACCCACCTGCCGAACCGATGGCTGACGGCGCGACCACGACACCACACCCTTTGAAGGCCCGTCTGGGCGGCCGCAACCTCTACCTGATCGGAATGATGGGAAGCGGCAAAAGCAGCACAGGGCGCCCCCTGGCCCAACGCCTGGGCTATGGCTTCGTCGACGCCGACGGAGTCGTGGAAGCTTTAGCTGGCCGCCCCATTCCCCAAATCTTTGAGACAGACGGTGAGCAAGGGTTCCGAACACTCGAGAGGCAGGTGCTGCAGGCCATTGGCGAGCGCCATTCGCTCGTGGTTGCGACCGGTGGTGGGGTGATCACACAACCAGAAAACTGGGGCGTTCTGCATCAAGGGATCGTGATCTGGCTTGCCCCTGAGCGGGACCAACTTCTGGCGCGTCTGCATCAAGATCCAGGCGCAAGGCCCCTGCTCCAGGAGCGCGATCCTGCTGCGGCACTAGACGCACTTCTTGAAGCTCGCACCCCTCTTTATGCCGAGGCCGATTTACGGATCACGGTGGGCAACGAAACGGTCAACGCTGTGACAGAGCGAATCCTTGAAGCCATCCCTGGCATTCTCCAACCCGATGAGCTCATGTTCCAGGCTCCAAACGCACCGCAAACCACTGAAGATTGAAGCCGGGAGCCAATTCGAGATCGCACGCCGTATCTAACAGCCTTTCTGCGGCAGCAGACGAGGAGCCAAAATCACGCAAATCACTCGGTAGCACTGACATGTTTTCCAGCTGTTCGGTCAGCCATGTCAGGGTGTCGTCGGAACTGAGCAGTCGTTCTGGCTTGCCCGGTTCAAGCACCACATAGTGATCACAAGCACGGATGAGGGGATCGGACATAACTCGGCCACTGCTGGCAATGATCATGGCCGTGCTTCTTCTCAGTGGGCCCTCAAAACCAGCCCTAGCGGACAACACTCAAAACAATCAGCAACTCGAAGCCCGGCTCGAAGCATGGCCCGCCTGGTCGGATCCTGCGCCTCTGCCGCGGCCACGAGCCAAGCAGGACTTGGTGTATCCCGATTGGTTTGAAGGGCTTTGGGAGGTGGAAAGTCTCGATCTTTTGGCGGACGGAACGGTGAACGTAAACGTGCCTCCCTTGCAGCATCTGGCCCAGTTTCAGCGCAATCAGCACGACGATGTGGTGGGAAATCGACCGTTTAATGCCAGGGCCGTTGGACAGGCGCTCTTAGGCGAGCAACTGATCAGCGTGGAGCAAGCCCCTCATCAAGTGAACCGTCAGCTCGCTCGACTGAGCGACGATCGACTGCTGGAAACGACCGTGATCGGGAGGCAACAAACATCGATCAACGCCGCAGCCTTTCTGAGTGATGAGCTTGTTCTCCAGGTCATGCATGGGGCAAGGGCACCAAGGCTCAGCAGGATTGAAACCCTGAGTCGGTATCAACCATGCCTAGATGTTCCAACCGCTGAAATCATCAACCGAATCTGTGTGGAGCAATGGCAGCAGACCTATCCAGCTCCCGGGGAAGCCAGCACATCATTTATGCAACGAGCAAGCCGTTACAAGCTCACGCTCACACGGCTGCAGGATCTGGCTGAAACACGCGAGCCTCAAGCTGATCGCGCCATTCAAACAATGGCTGAAGGCGGGGATGATCACTGAGACCAGCAACGCCGCGGCCAGCCAATTGAGACCCTGCTGAGGCGGGGAAGCGCAACAGGGATAGCTGCGCCGCTACTGCCAAATCAGCCAGGCTGAGGGAATCTCCAACCAAGAAGCCGCCTGGAGTCAGGCCATCTGCGATCGCGATCAGGTTGTGGAGCATGGCGGAACGCTCCTCCTGGCCAAACAGCTCATTGACCCCACTCAGCCAACCGGTTGGGACTCCGGTCATCACCTGCCGAATCGGACCCGGTACGTCATCAGGCAAAAGAGCCGCACGCAGATCAGAATCATCCACCGCTGCCTGAAGCAGAGCCGCGCGGACGGATCCTGCCAGGGTTGTATCGGCCCAATCTTCGATCAAATGAATCTGGGCCGCAGCGCGACGATCCTTCGGGACGAGCGGCGGCTCGGGCTGCAGCTCGTCCAAGTAACGACAGATCGCACTGGAATCTGAAACCACCGTGTCGCCATCGACAAGCACAGGAACTTGCCTTTGCCCCGACAAACGGAATACGGCAAGTTGACCGATTCCTGGTGTGACCTCCACTTCTCGGAAGCTCAAACCCTTGGCATGCAACGCCATTCGCACCTTGAGGCAGAAGGCGGAATGACGGAATTGATGCAGCTCCAGCATGACCGTCTTTGCCCTAAGCCGGCAGAGTAGCTATCAGATTCATATCCCTGCCAGGACCATGCGCGAGTTTTTCGTCAATGTGACGCGTTACCCGCGCTATCTCATTGCCTTCAGTCTTGGAGTCCTTAACTCCGTTGCCGAGCCTCTGGCTCAGCGGCGCAGCAATCCCGTCACTGCAGTTGCTCTGATCGGGGCTTTGATTAGTGGATTTATCACGCTTGGATTAGTGCTGCGTGCCATGGTGACTACTACAGCACCACTGAGCTGACGATGGCCCAGGGACGTCGAGTTGAACGGGTTGCCGCCTTAATCCGCAAGGAAACCAGCGAGCTGCTCATTAATGGAATCCGTGACGAACGGGTCCATCAAGGGATGGTGAGCATCACCGAAGTAGAGGTCAGCGGCGACCTTCAACATTGTCGAATTTTCGTCAGTGTCTTCGGCGAACAAGCGCAAAAAGATGAGGTCATGGAGGGCCTTGAGGCTGCAAGAGGGTTTCTCCGTGGGGAACTAGGCCGTCGTTTGCAAATGCGCCGAGCCCCTGAAATCGTTTTCAAACTCGATCTTGGAATTGAGAAAGGCACCACAGTGCTCCATTTGCTTGGGGAGCTCGGACGGGAGCGGGATGTACGAGGAGACGTACCGGAGGGAACAGATCTCCCAGACAATCCATGAAAGCGGGAGAGCTCCGTCAAGCCGTCGCCAGGTTGTTGGTTGTGCGCGCCAGCGGTCATGCCACAGACAGGCAAAGGCGATACCCGCGCTGGGAGCTCAGCAATAACGAGCTAGAGCAGCTCTTAGGCGCTGGAGTCGGGGGGGTGATCCTGCTCGGTGGAACAGCCACAGAGTTGCAACAACGCTGCCGCACACTGCAACGCTGGGCTGGGCAACCGATTCTGTTATGCGCTGACGTTGAGGAAGGCGTGGGCCAACGCTTTGAGGGGGCCAGCTGGCTTGTACCTCCGATGGCGCTCGGACGGTTGCATCGGAGAGCTCCGCAACAGGCGGTGCAGCTTGCAGAAAACTACGGACGTTGTTGCGGCAATCAGGCAAAGCGTTGCGGGCTCAATTGGGTGCTAGCGCCTGTTTGCGATGTGAACAGCAACCCCGACAATCCCGTCATCAACGTGCGGGCATGGGGAGAAGATCCACACACCGTGGGGGAGTTAACAGGAGCCTTTCAGCGTGGACTGGCCGCTACAGGTGTTTTGGGCTGCGCCAAGCATTTCCCTGGGCATGGCGACACCGCCACCGACTCCCACCTGGAACTTCCTCTGCTGCAACACAGTCGCGAACGCCTAGAGAGCCTTGAACTTCAACCGTTTCGCACCCTGATTCAGGAGGGAATCAGCAGTGTGATGACCGCCCATCTGCTGATTCCCGCCTTGGATGAACAGTGGCCAGCCACCCTCTCCGCCAATGTGCTCACCACGCTTTTGCGCGTTGATCTTGGCTTCAAGGGACTTGTTGTCACCGATGCCTTGGTGATGGAGGCCATAGCGGCTCGCTACGGAGCAGGCGAAGCCGCAGTGCTCGCATTCGCCGCAGGTGCTGACCTCATCTTGATGCCGGCCGATGCCGTAGCGGCCATCGATGCCCTCTGTGATGCACTCCGTTCTGGTCGTGTGCCGATGGCCCGTTTACACGACTCTCTGGAACGCCGCCAGGCTGCTGTGCAGTCGATCCCGCCGGCGCTCGATTCGGACAACAACGACCACAGGATCGAAACAGCAGAAGAAAGAGCCCTCACGCTGGAGCTCGTAACCCAGTCACTGGAGATCTCCAACTCTCCAACCGCCAAGGCCTCAACTCAGCCCAACGGGTCAACCCAGGCCAACCGGATCGATGGCATCAACCTGATCCGGGTGGATGGTGTTCTTCCCTGCCCGGTGCTTCCTGCTGACGCCCCTGCAATCCTTCTTCCCAAGAGGCTCGGATTCCACTCCGTGCTGAGTCATCCCCTCGGGATTTCTCCGTGGGCAGACCCCGCAGACCCCCTGGCACCTCTGGCGCTCGATCGCCTCGGGCATGGGCCTCTGCTCCTGCAATTGTTTGTGCGCGGCAATCCATTTCAAGCCAACCGCAGCATTCGGGAACCCTGGACTGACGCCATCCAACAACTGATTGACTTGAACCGACTGTTTGGATTGGTGGTCTATGGAAGTCCCTATGTCTGGGAGGCCCTGAGCGCACTCCTGCCGAGCTCTATTCCAGCGGCTTACAGCCCGGGCCAAATGCCTGACGCACAGCAACAGCTGCTTCAACGTCTGTTGAATCCCGATCCTTCTCCAGCTCTATCCAGGTTGGGCATCAATGAATTCACCGACTGAACGGGCCTAGCCTCTGCCCCAGACCTGCCCAAGACAAGACCATGCTCAGCCTCTCAATGATCGTGCGAAACGAGCAGGAGCGGCTGGGGGCCTGCCTGGACTCCGTAAAGGCCTTTACCGACGAAATGGTCATCGTTGACACGGGCTCTACCGACAACACGATTGCGATTGCAAAAGCAGCTGGTGCGCGGGTCGAGCAGATGCCTTGGCCAGGCGATTTCGCGCCCGCACGCAATGTTGCCCTGGGCTTTGTAACCGGCGACTGGGTGCTCGTGCTTGATGCGGATGAGTGCCTCAGAGCTGAAGCGGTCCCTGCTCTTAAGGCGCTCATGGCCCAGCCGGATGTGCTGGTCATCAATCTGCTGCGCCATGAGCAGGGTGCTGCGATGGCGCCCTACTCCAGTGTGAGTCGCCTATTTCGCCGGCATCCACGCATCCGCTGGAGCCGCCCATATCACTCGATGGTGGATGACAGCGTGCGCGAACTGCTCCAGGACGAACCCCACTGGCGAATCGCCGACTGCCCAGAGCCAGCCCTACTTCACGACGGTTACAGGCCCGAACAACTGCAAGGAACGGATAAAGCAGATCGTCTCCGCCGGTCCATGCAGGAATGGCTGGAGCAGGAACCTGGACATCCCTACGCCTGCGCCAAGCTCGGGGCCCTCGAGGTGGCGGATGGAGATCGGATGCACGGCATCGCCCTGCTGCGCGAAGGACTTGCCAACCTTGGCGAGGGTGATGAGAACGCTGCAGAGCGCTATGAGCTGTTGCTCCATCTGGGCATCGCCATGAGCACAGAGGACACCGACCAGGCCATCGGGTTCTACAAACAAGCCTTGGCGCAGGCTTTGGACGTCCGTCTCGGCCTTGGCGCCAGGCTGAATTTGGCCGCCCTGCTGCTCCAGACCAACAAGATCGATGAGGCCATCCAACTGACCAAAACAGCCTGCCAGCGTGCTCCTGAAGTGGCCCTTGCTTGGTACAACCTGGGGCTGATGCAACGCCGCAAGGGTGAGATCAAGGATGCGTTGCAGTCCTATGAACGAGCGATCAGCCTGGAACCCAACCATGCCGAATGCCATCAGAACCTTGCCGTTGCGCGGCTGGTCGGTGGAGACATCGACGGAGCGAGAACGTCATTCCGTGAGGCAATCGCCCTACTCAACAGCCAGGGGAAAGGCGACCAGGCCAGAGCCTTGCACGATCAGGTGAGCGGACTGGTGAAACTCAATGAGGTGAATGCATGATTGCTGGAGGCAGTCCAGGTCTGAAAGGGCGCACCATCGTCGTTACAAGGGCTCGGGAACAACTGGGAGAAGCCAGAAAGCTTTTGGAACAACAAGGTGCCAGGGTTCTCGACCTGCCGGCTTTAGAAATCGGCCCTCCTGATGAATGGGGGCCTCTAGATGATGCTCTAGCTGAATTGGATGAATTCCACTGGGTGGTCTTCTCCAGTGCCAATGGGGTGCAGGCCGTTGATGAACGCCTGCGGCTCCAAGGCAGCAGCCTCGGACGTAGGCCTGCTGGGCTCCGTATTGCTGCTGTGGGACGCAAAACAGCACGCCTGCTGGATCACCTGGGAGCTCCCGCTGATTTCGTCCCACCTGACTTCGTGGCCGACAGCCTGATCGAACACTTCCCTGTTTCAGGTTGGGGGCTCAGGCTCCTGTTGCCGCGGGTGCAAAGCGGAGGCCGCTCGCTGCTCGCTGAAGCCTTTGGAGAAGCGGGTGCGAGGGTCGTGGAAGTAGCTGCCTATGAATCCCGCTGTCCAGCGGACATGCCAGAAACCACGGCCACGGCGTTGGCTTCTGGGGAGGTGGATGCGATCACGTTCAGCAGTGGAAAAACAGTTCTCCATACGGCTGCACTGCTGGAGCAAACACTGGGAGCTGAGACAGCAGCCCATGCGATGAGCTCCATCGCACTTGTATCGATTGGGCCCCAAACCAGCCAGCGTTGTCTGGACCAATTCGGACGGGTCGACCAAGAAGCCAACCCTCACGATCTCGATGGTTTAACCCAGGCCTGCCTTCAGGTGATGCAAACCCGCTGAGACTGCCCGGACTGAATCACGGTTAGGCAGCCTGTGCGGATATTGATGGCTTGCACCTCAAGGTCCATGGGGAAAAGCTGCTGAGCCTCGCCAGGGCAACGGCCTCCTGCCCCCAAACACACCACTCCCGATCCCTCCGCAGTACTGATTAGGGCACGCAACTGATCAGCCACAGAGAGCACTCCAAGGACCTTCCAATCCCGTTCTCCCGAGGCACCGAGCTCGGGCCCAGACGTACGTTTCGGAAAAGGCGCAAAAGGGTCGATGCGTCCCTCTGGAACAGCGACCAAAACCTCATCAACACTGGGCAAAACGGTTAAGGAGGTTGCCGGTGGCAGCGACACAACCTTGGACTCAGGCAATGCCAAAGGGGTTGCATTAACGCGATTGGTTTGAGTTCCATCCGTTGAATCAGCAGAACATCCACCGATCAAGGCACCAAGCAACAGCGTTGAAAGAGCAAGGCTCGAAGCTTGCCTCAACTCAAGGCTCCGACCGTGGCGTGTAACCGCTTTCCACCAAATCCCTAAAACGATCAAGGTTGGCCTGGAGCTCCTTGGTAACAATCCCCCCCAGGATGCTCGGTTCCATCAACGGTGCCAAGATTCCGGGCAGTTCGTAGCCCACGCTCAACTTCACCGCTGTGAGTTCAGGCTGCTCTTGATAAAAACGGACACCACCTTTGGTGGGAAGTCCCCCCACCGATTCCCACAGCAGTTGCTGCTGGTCAATGCGGCTGGTGATGCGCGCTTTCCAGTGGAAACGAAAACCTTGGGCTGCCAGGGTCCAATCGGTTAAGTCAGGGTCTTCTTGAGTTTTGACAGATTCGATCCAGCGCATCCAGCGAGGCATCGCTTCCAGATCACTCCAAACGGTCCAAACCTGCTCCACAGGGGCTTGAACTTCGGTGGTTACGGTGTGGTCAAGCCAACGTCCCATCGGTTCAGGCCACCGCGGTGTTGGTGGCCAGCTTTGCTTGCGTTCCAAGAATGGCTGCAGCAGCAAGGTGGCCACTCATCGTTGCTCCCTCCATCGAATCGATGTAGTCCTGTCGGGTGTAACTACCGGCAAGGAAAAAATTGCTAACCGGAGTGCGTTGATCAGGGCGATAGGGCTCCATTCCAGGTGCTTCTCGGTACAGAGACTGGGCCAACTTCACAACGTTGCTCCAAGTGAGGTTCAAGTGCTGGGCTGATGGGAAAAGGTTGCGCACCTGAGCGTCGGTGTGAGCAACGATGTCACTCACTGATTTTGGAATCCAGGGATCACCAGGCGTCAAGACGCACTGCAGCAAGGATCCCTCCCCTGGCTTTCGATAGTCCTCAGGACTCGCCAAGGCCAAATCAGCGAAACAGCTGAAGTCTGCGTCAGCGGTGTAGAGCAAGTTATTTAAACCAATCGGATTGGACAGATCCGTTCGAAGGGTGTCAGCGGCATCTCCTTCCGCCAGTTCCGTCACCCAACCGTCGTAGCGCAACTGCACCGTGGCCACAGGAACAGCCTCTAAGCGATGAATGGCATCAAATTGCTCATGTTTACGCCATGCATCGGGGAGAAGGCGCTGGATCCCAGGAACATCACAGGCTGCCAGGTACACATCAGCCTGAACATTGCACTCACCCTCGGGAGTACTCAAGGTTAGGGACGTCACCTTTGGGATCTCACCTTCCTCGTAATGCACCTCCTTCACACGGTGACGAAGATGCAATGTGGCGCCTCGTTCCTGGATGTACTCCAAAATTGGTCCAGTAAGCCATCGATGTGGTGAACCCTTCAGCAAATTGAGCTTTGAAGCCTCTGTTTTGGACGCAAACATCATGAAAATGGTCAACATGCATCGCGCTGAAATGGCTTCACAATCGATAAATCCCAAGGCATAAGCAATCGGATTCCACATTCTGCGAATGCTCTCCAAACTGCCGCCATGGCTAACAAACCAGGTCTGAAAACTCACTGAATCCAAGGCGCGAATCGTGCGCATCGCCCCTTCGTAATCAACGAGGCCTCGAACGATTGGACTCGTGCCCAATGCCAATGCATTGCGCAGCTTGTCGACCCAGGTCAGCTGCGGAGTTGTGAAAAAAGCCTTGAGGCCATTAAACGGAGCACCGATCGGGAAACGAAAATCCAGTTCGCGCAGATCACCTCCACTATTCACAAACAAATGCGTGTGATCTTTTGGCAGGAGATTATCAATCGCACCCACCTTGCGCATCAGCGCAAACAGGTTTGCGTAATTAAAAAAGAATACGTGCAATCCCATTTCGATGTGATTGTCGTTTTCGTCAACCCAGCTCCCGACCTTGCCTCCCATGAATGGACGCGCTTCATACAGATCGACTTTGTGACCTGCATCCACGAGGTCGACGGCAGCGGCTAGGCCGGCCAGTCCTGAGCCCACAATCGCGACCTGCACCAGCGCTTCTACCAAGAATTCAATGACTCTATGAATCCGAACGCCTTAACTGCTTTGAGCAAGAGACGCGTGGGTTCAATACAGTGACGTCAGGCCAGCTGGACTCTTGACTCATGACCACCTCCACCCCCAGTACAGCGACCCACACAGCAAAGGGTGGAAAAGGCATTCAGATCACGGATCCAGCGATGCTGCAACTCTCAAAGCTCTGCAGGGAGCAAGGTGATGAGCAAATCCTCCGTGTTGGTGTGCGCTCCGGGGGTTGCAGCGGAATGAGCTACACCATGGATTTTGTGCCCGCCTCTGAGATCGAGGAAGGCGATGAGGTGTACGACTATGCAGCCCCCTCTGGTGCTGCATTTCGGGTGGTCTGTGATCCCAAAAGCCTCCTTTACATCTATGGCATGCAGCTGGATTTCAGCACTGCCTTGATCGGGGGTGGGTTCAACTTCACCAACCCAAATGCCACCCAAACCTGCGGATGCGGGAGTTCCTTTGCGGTCTGAACAACACCGCATGGGAATCTGTTGACAATTTCTAGAGAATCAGAATCAGCGATGGAGTCCCAGGAATCTCAGGAATCCAGCCTGTTCGAGCAGGCCATGGCCCGCTATCAAGCTGGAGAGCCGGCGGCCAATTTGATCGACGATTTTGTCGCGATCACCGAAGCCGCACCCCGTCAATCGTCGGGCTGGACTTGCTTGGCATGGCTTCTCTTGCTCTGTGACAAGCCAGACGATGCGCTGCGTTCTGCTCGGTTGGCGGTCAAGCTCAACAGCCAGGATCCTCAGGCACGGATCAACCTGACCCTGGCCATGCTTGAAACCAAAGCGAAGGGAGTTCGTGACCAAATTGCTGTGGTGCAACAGGTTTTAGCTGTTGCGCCCGAGATGGGAGATGAACTGAGAGAGTCCATCAACGATGGCTTTAAACGTCGGCCGGACTGGCCCGCCCTTCTCAAAGTGAAGAGTTGGTTGGAGCTCTGAGGTGGCTCGGCTGCTGCTTCTAAGCAATGGTCATGGCGAAGACCTCTCTGGGGCTCTGCTTGGACAAGTTTTAAAAGCGCAAGGGCACGACGTGGAAGCACTTCCCTTGGTGGGTCGCGGCAATCCCTACAGCGATGCAACCATCCCGCTCGTTGGTCGCACGCGCGAATTCAGCACTGGTGGGCTTGGCTACACAACCTTGCGCGGGCGTCTCACGGAGCTTGTCCAAGGCCAAGTGATCTATCTCCTAAGGCGCCTGCTACGGCTGATTCGTATCGCCGGCCGTTATGACCTAGTGGTGGTGATCGGGGATGTCATCCCCGTGATGGCGGCATGGCTCTGCCAGCGGCCAGTCGCAACGTATCTCGTGGCCTACTCCAGTCATTACGAGGGTCGACTGCGACTTCCATGGCCCTGCGGAAGCTGCCTCAGGTCGCAGAGATTTCAAGCGGTGTTCAGCCGAGATGCCCTTACAGCTCAAGATCTCAGCGAACAGCTGAAGCGAGAGGTGGTGTTCGTTGGCAATCCTTTTATGGATTCTGTCTTGAGCCCCAGCAATCGCCTGCCCTACGCCAAAAGACGCCTTGGACTCTTGCCAGGCAGCCGTAGACCAGAACTTGAACACAATCTGCTGCTGCTTCTGGGCGTGATCGACCAGATCCCGATCTCGCAGCCCAGCCCTGGAGACCTTGAAATCGACATAGCACTCGTTGGAGCACTGGGAGATGACCACTTGAACACACTTGCCCAATCCCATGGCTGGTCTCTTGTGCTGGGGCATGGCAACGCCCCAGCACGGTTAGAGAAGGGCGGTCGGCAGATTCAGGTGCGACGGAAGGGGTTCACCTCCGTACTTCTCAGCTCAGACCTCTTGCTGTGTATGGCCGGCACAGCTGCAGAACAGGCCGTAGGCATGGCCAAGCCAGTGCTGCAACTCCCTGGCCAAGGCCCTCAATTCACCGCTGGTTTCGCGGAGGCCCAGCGCCGGTTGCTTGGTCCAACCGTTTTTTGCGCTGCCTCCCCTTGTGAAGGGAAAGAGCTTCTAAAAGCAACAGCCAACCTGGCAATCGAGCTGCTAGAGCGAAGCGTGAATGATCCAGCCCTTCGTCGTGATTGCCGAGAGCAAGCGATGCAACGGCTAGGTCCCCAAGGCGGAGGCAGCAAAATGGCTGGATTGATCAGTGGGCTACTGCAAAAGAGCTAGATGACGTCAAAGAACATTGAACCCTCATGGAAACGCTGGCTGGATCGGCTGCTTGTGACTGATGTGTTTTTGGTGTTGGGGGGTGCTGTTTGGTTTGCCGTGGCGGTCATCGCGGATGGACAAGGCTTCACAGCGCCCATGCAGCAATTTCAGCGGCTCTGGGACCCACTGTTCACTCCAGCGATTGGGCTACTCATGGCGGCCGCACTGATCAACGGCCTGTGGAGCTGGTGGCAGCGTCGAATGCTGCAGGCAGCTCAGAAAAACGACAGCTGAAATCCAACGCTGCCTGACGCGCTGACTGGACCCGCTGTCCTTCCAGCACCACCCGCGCTCCATCTCCAAGCAGCAATTTCAAAAGCGGTCCGGGGACCGGCAGCAGGCTTGGACGCCCCAAACAACGACCGAGACCTGCTGAGAACGTGGCCATCGTGACCGGCGTGGGCGCCACGGCATTCACTGCACCCGACCAAGCGTCGTTCTCCAAAGCGGCAAGGATCATCCGACACAGATCGCTGCGCTCAATCCAACTCATCCACTGACGTCCTGATCCAATCGGTCCACCGAAACCGATCCGAAAGATCGGCAGCATTTTGCCTAGCGCGCCACCGTCGGCCGCCAGCACGATCCCAATGCGCAACACCACCAATCGCGTGGCGGCAGGCTTTTCCGCCGCTACCGCTTCCCAGCGTTGACAGAGGCCAGCAAGCACATCGTTGCCACAAGGGCTGGATTCTTCGAAGCACTGGTCTGCACTGGTGCCGTAATACCCAACAGCGGAGGCGTTAATCAACACGCCCGGAGGCTGTGCCAAATCCGCCATCGCCTTCACTAGATGACGTGTGGTCTGTAGGCGACTGTCTTCCAACAATTGAAGATGCGTTGAGGTCCAACGCTTCTCTGCAATCGGCTCGCCGGCCAAGTTCACAACCCCTTGTGCTTGCGCCAATGCCTGCTGCAGAGGGCTAGACGGCGCCCAACTGATCGAATCAGCTGGATTGCACTGCACCCACGCCAGACCTGCAAGGCAACTGGCAGGAAGTCCGGCCGGAGCTGATCTGCGACTCACAATGGTGAGATCGTGCCCAGCGGTTTGAAGCATGGGAACCAAGGCACGACCGACAAGTCCGGTGCATCCGATCAGCAAAAGGCGCATGGAGTAT
>ERZ891134.742-NODE-742-length-25416-cov-7.401009_pt1 | contig 25416 bp, 22 predicted proteins | sample MGYA00520888_ERZ891134 | MGnify/ENA primary metagenome ERZ891134 (study PRJEB32303, sample SAMEA104408692) | aquatic metagenome | biome: Brackish water; feature: Coastal; material: water | place: Baltic Sea | collected 2014-10-23 | depth 10 m ... | reverse complement strand
GCAATCACGGCAATCACGGCAATCACACTGTTCCATGTCCACTCCCCCTCGAAGGTGTCCGTCAATCCAGCGAACATGTCGATGGTAGAACGTTCCATCCGGGAACACCCAGGGCAAAGGTCCCAGAACGATCGCTGCCGACTGACACCGCCGTGCGTGGCAGGGTGTGTCTGTGCAGTCCGCGGCCCCAATTGACATGATCGAGGAACTGACCGTTGCGGTTGGTGCGGCCCATGTGCTCGTCGATGACGATGTGCGCGCCGGATACGAGGTCGACTGGACCGGGCGATACCAGGGCCCGTGCCGCGCTGTCGTGCGGCCCGACTCCGTCGAAGAGGTCGCCGCGGTCATTCGGATCTGTGCTCAACATGATGTGGCCGTCGTGCCCCAAGCGGGGAACACCGGGCTCGTCGGTGGCAGCGTCCCGCGCCCGGCAGCATCTGGGGCGCGTGCTGCCATCGTGCTGTCGCTCATCCGACTCACCCGTCTCGGCGCCGTCGACACTGCTGCGATGCAAGTAACTGTCGAAGCAGGAGTCACTTTCACAACGTGGCGTGAGCAGGCTCGTCACGCCGGCCTCGATACACCAGTGGACTTCGCAGCACGCGACACCGCAACCATCGGAGGGGCAATTGCCACCAACGCCGGCGGATCTCGGGTGCTGCGATTCGGCACCATGCGCCAGCAGGTCGTTGGCATCGAAGCAGTCACCGCCGAAGGGGCAATCGTCGGGTCACTTGGCGGACTGCCAAAGGAAACCGCCGGGCTGCACTGGCCGTCCCTGCTCGCCGGGTCTGAGGGCACCCTCGCCGTCATCACTGCCGCTCGACTTCGCCTCGTGCCATGGTTTCAACACACGACCACCGCGTTGGTGGCCGTCGAGTCGGTCGCAGCAGGAACACGACTCCTCGCCACGCTCCGCCAATCGCTGACATCGCTTGACGCCGTTGAAGTGATCGCGCCCGCTGCCATGAGGCTCGTCAGCGAACACCTTGGCCGGCAGCCACCGGTATCATCGCCCGAGGCGGTCCTGTACGTGATAATCGACTGTGCTGACCACGGCGACCCATCCGAACAGCTCCTCGACGTGCTTTCGCAGGCCGACGGAATCATCGACTCGGCAGTGACCACCGATGCGGTGCAACGTGAGCGGCTCGTCGCTTTTCGCGATCGCATCACCGAGGCAATCGCTGCGGCCTCCACCGAGGCGGGCGTGCCCACATTCAAGCTTGACGTCGCTGTGCCCATCGACGCCTTGGCTCAGCTGATCGAGGTTGCCCAGGATGCTGCTGACGCTGACGGTTGCCGGTTGATTCCCTTCGGACATCTCGCCGAGGGCAACCTGCACCTCAATCACATTGGCGCCTCACACCCCGAGCGCATCGCCGACACGGTGCTGGCCGCAGTTGCATCACTCGGTGGAACCATCTCAGCAGAGCACGGCATCGGTGTGGCGAAGGCCCCGTGGCTGCACCTCATTCGGAATCCCGCAGAACTCGCTGCGCAGGCCGCGATCCGCGCCGCCCTCGACCCGGGGGGCATGCTCAACCCCGGTGTGCTGCAACCCTGACCGGCCCGAAGCGACAGCCTGTTTTCAGGTGCCGAAACCGAAACCGAGATCAGGCGCTGTCAGGAGTGGGCGGTAGTCAATCCCTTTGGCCGCTGCCATTACCGCACATGTGCCACCACGATCGACGATCACCGTCATGAACACCGGGTGGGCGCCGTAGGCCTCGATCTGCTCAGCGGCTTCGATCAGCGACGTACCGCGTGTCGTGGTGTCCTCGGTGACCAGGACTCGATCCCCAGGCAACAACGCACCGGCGATCCGTCCAGTGATTCCGCCGGCCTTGGGCTCTTTTCGAACACTGAAGCTCCGCAATGACTGGCTGCGAGTCGCAGCGACGGCCTGCACCCCGTAGGCCACCGGGTCGCCGCCCATCGTCAAGCCGCCAATCGCGTCGATGCCATCCAGAACATCGCCGAATACCTCGACCACTGCGTCGGTCACGGCAATGATGCCATCGGCTCGGCAGGCCGTCTGCTTGGTGTCGAGGAACCACGAACTGGTGGCACCTGACTTCAGCGTGAAGGTGCCCGTCTTGACGGAGTGTTCGAGCACATGGCTGCGCAGACGATCAAGGGTGGGCGACAGCTCGGGCAGTTCGGCGGTGCTCATCAAGCGAGGAAACTATCCGACGACGCCGCGGCAACGGCTCTCGTATCCGAACAGGCCGTCAGCGCGCCTGGCGATCGCGGACCAGTACCTCTTGCGCCACGGTCGCGATGTGCAGCCCGTCAGCGGCGAAAACGTGGCCAATCGATAGGCCGCGCCCGCCGACGAAGTGGTGACAGGAGAAGTCATACAGATGCCAGCGGTCGGCGCGCAGCGTGCGATGGAACCAAATCGTGTGGTCGAGACTGGCACCGAAGAACCGATCGTCCTCCGCGTCGGCTGCGACCGGGTGGGCGCGTATGACGGCATCGGTCGGGAGGTCGTCCGAGAGGTATGCGAGCCAGGAGCGGTGCAGGAGCTGTGCCGCCGGATCACCAGGATCGCCGAGGTCCTCATTGACCTTCATCCATGCCACCGCACGACCGGCGCCAACTCGGCCGGCGCCACGATCACGCACCTCGCCCGCCGGGACCGATGCGCGGTCGAATGCGTCAGTCCACGACGTCTGCTCCAATCGATCAGCCTCGGGAACATCGGGCATGGCAATGGTCTGCACTACTGCTGCCGGCTCGGGTCGCTGGAACGAACTCTCCGCATTGAGAATTGCACCGATTGCTTGGCGCGCAACCACACGGCGAGTCGCAAACGTGCGGCCATTGCGAATGCGATCAACTTCGTAGCGAACGGGCTCGCTCGCGTCGCCCTTTCGGATGAAATACGCGCGGATAGAGTGCGGTTCAAAGTCCAAATCAACGGACAAAGATGCAGCGTGCAGGGCTTGCGCCACGATCTGCCCACCATAGAGACCGCCCCACGGATACTGCGGGCCTGTGCCGACAAAGACATCGGTGCCATGGGGAGAAAGTTCGAACAAGACCGGAAAACCTATTGAAGAATTCGTCAGATTCCTTATAATTCACTCTATGGTATCGAAATGTTAGACGGAAATAGTCCAAAATCGCCGATGAGCGACGAACATAAAGCAGCCCTCGCAAAGGGCCGAGCCGAGGGCCGCATTGTGCGTGAATACCTCGAAGGACTCCGTGCAACAAAGCCCAAGCGGGGTCGCAAGCGCACCCCCGACACGATCGCCGCGCGTCTTCAGAAGCTTGAGGTCGAACTCGCAACTGCGAGCCCCCTCGACGAACTGCTGCTCGTTCAAGAGCGCCGTGACCTGAGTGCCGAACTCGACGCGATGTCGAAAACCATTGACATGACATCGCTCGAAGCAGCGTTCGTGAGCGTCGCCAAGAGCTACAGCGAGAGCAAGAAAATCTCGTACCAGTCCTGGCGCGACGTCGGCGTCGACGCCAGCGTGCTCAAGTCCGCCGGCGTCAGCCGCGGCGACTAACCACGACGTTCAGTTCGGTTCAGATGTCGATGGCGTCGAGCTGGTCAAAAACACGGCCGAGGTTGCTGAGTGAGCGACGCAAGTCGAACGCATCGTCAAGCACGGCGTTGTCGACATCGCTGTCAGCTTCGAGGAGTGCCCGGAAATCGGTGCCCTCGTCCCAGGCCTGCATGGCGTTGCGTTGCACGATGCGATACGCCTCGTCGCGCGTCTTGCCACCCTGCACGAGCGACAGCAACACGGGCTGACTGAAAACCAGGCCATAACTGGCGTCGAGATTAGCCTGCATGCGTTCCGGCATCACGACGAGCCCCGCCAGCAGTCGCCGCAACCGGCGCATCATGTAGAAGGCCAGCTGCGATGAATCCGGCAGGATCACGCGCTCGACCGATGAGTGCGAGATGTCGCGCTCGTGCCACAGGGCGATGTCTTGCAGCCCGGCAAGCAGATTCGACCGCACGACGCGAGCGAGCCCGCTGATGGTCTCCGCCGAGATCGGGTTGCGCTTGTGCGGCATGGCCGACGAGCCCTTCTGACCCGGCTTAAAACCCTCTTGCACTTCGCGCACTTCCGTGCGTTGGAGATGGCGCAGCTCGACAGCCATCAGCTCACATGTGGCAGCGACCGACGAACAGGCGTAGAGAAACTCGGCGTGGCGGTCGCGGGCGACGACCTGGGTGGCCGGTACCGGCGCCAGCCCCAGTGCATCACCGACGAACTGCTCGACCTCGGGCGGAATGTTCGAGTACGTGCCGACGGCACCGCTCAGCTTCATCACCGCAACCGTGGCCCGTGCCGTGCGCAGCCGCTCCCGGTCACGCTCGACCTGCAATGCCCAGAGGGCGACCTTGGCGCCGAAGGTGGTCGGCTCGGCGTGGATACCATGCGTGCGGCCGATCATCACGGTGTCGCGATGTTCGCGTGCCAAGCCGATCAACGTCTCGAGCAGTTCCGTTGACGCCTCGATCATCAAGTCCGCGGCGTCGCGCATAGCCCAGCACAGGGCGGTGTCGCCGACGTCCGATGACGTGAGCCCATAGTGGATCCACGAGCCAGCAGGATCGTTGATCGCGTCTTGGGTGACGTCGACGAATGCCGCCACGTCGTGATCAGTGATCGCCTCGCGGTCGAGAATCTTCTGGAGGAATGCATCGTCAGCGACTGGCGCGTTTGCCCGACAGATCGTCGCTGCCTCCTGCGGCACGACACCGACCGCTGCATGGCCTTCGGTCGCCAGCAACTCGACTTCGAGCCAACGAGCAAACTTGGACGTGTCGGACCACACCGCGTCCATCTCCGGAGTGGAATACCGGGGAATCATTCAGTGCCCCAAATCAAGTAGTCATCGCGCTCGGCTCCGACGCCGACGACGTTGACGGGGATGCCGACTTCACGTTCGACGACTTCGATAAAGCGCTTGGCTGCATCCGGCAATTGACCCGGCTCACGCATCTCGTTGATTGCCGTGTTCCAACCGGGCAGTTCTTCGTAGACGGGCTCGATTGCTTCCAGCACGTCGTATTGATCGGGATAGTCAGTGACCGGGACACCGTTGTGCAGGTAACCGGTGCAGATTTTCACCGTGTCGAACCCGTCGAGAATGTCGAGCTTGGTGAGCGACAGTTCCGTGAGCGAGTTGAGTCGCACCGCATGGCGCAGCATCACGCAGTCCAACCATCCGCAACGACGAGCGCGGCCAGTGACGGTGCCGAACTCACGGCCGACCTCCGCGAGCCTCTTGCCGTCGTCGTCGAACAGCTCGGTGACAAACGGGCCGGCACCGACACGCGTGGTGTACGCCTTGGTGATACCGACGATGCGACTGAGGTCGCGGGGTCCAAGACCCGACCCGACGCTGGCGCCTCCAGCAGTGGGATTCGATGATGTGACGTACGGGTACGTGCCGTGGTCGAGGTCGAGGAAGGTGGCCTGAGCACCTTCGAGCAAGATGTGCGCGTCCGCAGCAAGCGCGTTGTGGAGCAGGCTGATCGTGTCAGCCAGGTACGGCACCAGGCGCGCGCCCAGCGCACCAAATCGTTCCACCATCTCGTCAATATCGAGTTCTTCACCGCCGGCTTCGCCGATCAGCTTGTTCTCGATCGTTGCGCGCTCGCGGATCAGCCGCGCAAACCGTTCGGGGTCACGCGCGTCGCCAGCACGGATACCGACTCGGCGCATCTTGTCGGCGTAAGCGGGACCGATGCCCCGCAGCGTCGTACCGAGCTTGTCGTCACCACGCATTGCCTCGGAGATCGCATCGTGGCTCTGGTGCCACGGGAAGATGAGGTGCGCTCGACTCGACACCTTGAGGTCCGAACACGAGTTGCCACGCGATTCGAGCATGTCGACTTCGTTGAACAGCGTCGGCAGGTCAACAACGACTCCGTTGGCGATCACCGGAATGACGTGCGGGTACAAGATTCCCGACGGCACAAGTTGCAGCGCATACTTCTCGCCATCGACGACCACGGTATGGCCCGCGTTGTGGCCGCCCTGATATCGCACGACGTAGGCGTGCTCTTTCGACAGCAGGTCGATGACCTTGGCTTTGCCTTCGTCGCCCCATTGGGCTCCGATAACGACAGTGACTGGCATGACGCTCCTCGGCCTGATTCACCAGGCAGAAATGGTTGATGGAACGTAATGTGACACTACTGGCCGCCTGAGCATGCCAGGCCATCCGATGAGCAGATGAGCCGTGCTTTTCGTCAAGCGCGCCGATCCCTGGCTACACGAGTAGGGCGTCGGTCATCACTTCGACGAGCGCTGGACCATTGTGGGCAAAGGCTGCGGCGAGCGCTGCGTCGAGCTGACCGACCGAGTCGACCCGGCATGGTTCGACCCCCAATGCACCGCCTCAGAAAACGCTGCGACGTCAGAGAACGCCCCTTCGTGATCAACGTCCTGGAAGGCACCACGCCCCTTGACCTTCGAGGACACCTGGCCTGAAAGGGCCAGCACCGGCGTCCGGTCGACTTTGGCGTCGTACAGCCCGGTCAGCAGGTTCGTCGACCCCGGCCCGGCAATCCCAAAGCACGCCGCGACGTCGTGGGTCAGCTTGCCGTAGGCGCTCGCGGCAAATGAGGCCGCGCCTTCGTGACGGATCCCGAAAAGCGGAGGTCGCCACGTTCCTCGGCGACCCGCATCCCATCTGCAAACCCGAAGTTGCTGTGTCCGACCATGCCGAACACCGCAGTGACGCCCCAGTTCACCATGGTCTCGACAACCACATCGCTGACGGTTCGGGCGCGTGGTTCATCGTCGGGAACCGACACCCAGATCCCGTCGTCCCGCTGCTCGATCGCGAACGGACTGACCTCGTCGTCACTGCCCTGTGGCGCGTGGCCCGTGCACGGGTGATAGTCGCCGCCGTGCCACGGGCAACGTAACCAGCCTTTCTCGATCGACCCTTCGCCGAGCGGGCCGCCCTAGTGCGGACAGCGGTTGTCGATGGCTCCGTACCGGCCTTCGTGATGCGAGACCGCCAGGGATCGGCGACCAACCGTGACGGTCGTGACGCGCCCTTCGGGCAAGTCGTCGGCGTCCAGCACCCGATGCCACTGTTCAGAAGTCGATTCGCTCATGGCGGCAGGGTACGACACCTAAAGAAGCGGCGTCAGCTGGTCGATCGGGTTCGGCCCGGATGACAACTCCTCCGACATCTGGGCGGGCAGCTGGGTACCGTTAAGAGGGTGACGGTGATGCGGCGACAGACGTGGTCCGAAATGAACGACGAGACTCGTGCTGCACTGATGCATCGCGGCCTCGATGACATCTTCGACCCCAAGCTACGCACCTCGATCGGCAACATTCTCAACGACGTGCGCAAGCGCGGCGACGCGGCGGTGTGCGACGCACTCGCCAAGTTCGACAAGATCGATATCGCTCCCGACCAACTCCGTGTCACGAACGAAGAGTTTGCGACGGCTGCAGTCACCGCCGAGGTCGACGCCGCCATCGACGATGCCATCGCCCATCTACGAACGTTCAACGAGACCCAGATGCTGCAGGCTCAGGACTGGAGTGTCGAAAGCGAGCCGGGACTCTTCGTTGGGGAGAAGATCACGCCGATCAGTTCAGCGGGTCTGTTCACCCCGTCGGGAAAGGCGAGCTATCCGAGCGTCGCCTACCAGCTCGCGGTTCCCGCGATGGCCGCCGGCGTGCCACGGCTGTCACTGGTGGTGCCTCCCGTGCCAGGCGGCAACGGCGAGATTGATCCGGCCGTCCTTGTCGTCTGTCGCAAGCTCGGGATCTCGAATGTGTTCCGCGTCAACGGGCCAGCTGGTATCGCAGCACTCGGTTTCGGTACGGAGTCGATCGAGCGTGTCGCCAAGATTGTCGGCCCGGGTTCACCCGCCGTCACGCTTGCGCAAGTCGAGATGCAGCGCTTCGGTGTGTCGACCATGATGCTGCTCGGCCCGACCGAGAGCCTCGTCATCGCGGATGAAACAGCAGACCCCGTTCGCCTTGCCGCTGACCTTCTGATCGAAGCCGAGCACGGCAACGACAGCTCAGTGGTGCTGCTGACCACGTCTATCTCACTCGCGGAGGCAACCGATGCGCAGCTGGCCGAGCAGCTCGACGCTCTCCCTGAGGTTCGCGCGACAGCTGCTCGGGCGTCGCTCGGCCCCAACGGCGGCTGCGTGATCGTTGATGATCTTGCGATGGCGATCGACGTTGCCAACGCCTACGCGGCCGAACACCTCCAAGTTGCCGTCGCTGACGATCAGGTCGACTTCGTCGTCGACGGCCTAATCAACGCCGGCGAGATCCTGGTTGGCCAGCACACCCCGTTCAGCGCTGCGAACTTCGTGATCGGCTGCCCGGCGTCGCTCCCGACGAGCGGCTTCGCGCAGGTCTCGTCCGGCATCACCGCCGACACGTTCCTGAAGCGCACAGCCGTCGCCCGCGCCGATGCCGGCTCAATCCAGCGCATGGCCCCAAGTGTCATCGCGCTCGCCGAACACGAGGGTTTCCCTGCGCACGCCAACGCCCTCCACCTCCGCGCCACCTGAGTGACCCAGTGACGTCCGAGTGACGTCTGGTCCCGAGGGACATCTGGTCAGTGAAGTCTGGTCCCGACCCCGAAGTCGCCGCCGCGCGGTTGTGGTTGGCATCCGTGACCCCATCGGGTGCGTTCCGTTCGCTCGTGGGGCCATGACCAACGTGCTGCTCGTCGAGGACGACGAACGGATCAGCGAGCCCTTGATCCGCGTGCTGCGGGCCGAAGCATTCGACGTCGTGCACGTTGCCGCCGGGTGACCCTCACTCGCCTCGGTCGCCAACGCCGTGCCCGATCTTGTCCTGCTCGACCTCACACTGCCCGACATCGACGGACTCGACGTCTGCCGCAAACTCCGCGCCGACCACCCCGATCTCCCGGTCATTATGTTGACTGCCCGCGCCGAGGAGATGGACGTGATCGTCGGGCTCAATGCCGGCGCCGACGACTATGTGGCCAAGCCGTTTCGCCTCGCCGAACTGGTGGCCTGCATCCACGCTCGGCTACGCATCGGCCAGCACCACGCGGAGAATCTGGTCCCCGCCGCGCCGACTGGCCGAAGCCGATGGTGGCCGCCTCGAACTCACGGCCCAGCACCCAGCCACGTTCACATTGTCACTGCTCGCCGTCCGGCGCTGACGAAGCCCACGCGCAGGACGCGCTCAGACGGATCCGACCCAGCAACGTGGGCCGAAAAAGCAGAAACCCCGGGGTTCCAGCGGGAGGAATGGCCATATTCGGCCAGCCCCGATCCGTCTTCGGTGTCAAATGTGCGTCAAGAAGGCGCCATCGGGCTCAAGTCACCGGGGCCCGGGGCCGACTGCGAGGCCTGCGACCCCACCGGTGCCGTCTGGGCCACCCGCCTCGACGACGACCGAGTCACCCTCGCCAATGGTGCCATCGAGGATCAAGAGCGCAGCCGGGTCGCCAATCTCGCGTTGGATGATTCGCTTCAGCGGCCGAGCACCGAACGCCGGGTCGTAACCCTCGTGGGCCAACTGCTCCATCGCCGCATCAGAGACATCCAGAGTGATCCGCTTGTTCCCGAGCCGCACACGGAGCCGTTCGAGTTGCACGTCGACGATCCGACGAAGATCGGCTTCGCTCAGCGACCTGAAGCGCACGACGTCATCGACTCGGTTGATGAACTCAGGCTTGAAGAAGTCTTGGGGGTCGCCCGGCAGGTTCGACGTCATGATCAACACGACGTTCGTGAAGTCGACCGTCCGTCCCTGCCCATCGGTGAGACGACCATCGTCAAGCACCTGGAGCAGTGTGTTGAAGATGTCGGGGTGTGCCTTTTCGATTTCGTCGAGCAGCACGACGGAGTACGGGCGGCGACGAACCGCTTCGGTAAGCTGACCGCCTTCGTCGTAGCCGACGTATCCGGGTGGAGCGCCGACGAGGCGCGACACGGAGAACTTCTCCATGTACTCACCCATATCGATACGAACCATGGCCTTTTCATCGTCGAACAAGAACTCCGCCAGCGCACGCGCCAGCTCGGTTTTGCCCACACCCGTTGGCCCGAGAAACATGAACGAACCAATCGGACGATCGGGGTCGCTCAAGCCGGCACGGCTGCGGCGGATGGCGTTGGCCACCTTGTTTACCGCGTTGTCCTGGCCGATGACCCGCTTGTCGAGTAGCCCTTCCAGGTTGACCAGCTTCTGGGTTTCGGACTCCATCAAACGGCTCATGGGGATGCCGGTCGCCTTGCCGATGACTTCGGCAATGTCTTCAGCGTCGACCTCTTCTTTCAGCATCGCATTGGTTTCCTGCAGCTGATCGAGGTGCGTGGTCGCCTCTTCGATTCGCCGTTCGAGTTCAGGAATGCGGCCGTAGCGAATCTCAGCCGCGAGCTCAAGGTCGGACTCGCGGTCGATCTGCGTCCGCAGTCCTTCCAGCTCCTCTTTGAGCGACCGAATCGCGTCGATGGCCTGCTTTTCCTGTTCCCAATGCTCCTTCATTTCAGAAACGGACGCATTGAGCTGTGCGAGTTCGTCGTGCAACACCTCGAGCCGCTCGGCGGAGGCCTTGTCGCTCTCCTTTTCGAGTGCGACCTGTTCGATCTCGAGTTGGAAGATCCGCCGCTGGACGACGTCGATCTCAGTCGGGAGCGAATCGATCTCGATGCGCAGCTTCGACGCTGCTTCATCCATGAGGTCAATCGCCTTGTCGGGCAGGAAACGCGACGTGATGTAGCGGTCAGAGAGCACCGCTGCACTGACGAGCGCCGAGTCTTGGATGCGCACACCGTGGTGCACCTCGTAGCGCTCCTTGAGCCCGCGCAAAATGCCGATCGTGTCTTCCACCGAGGGTTCGCCGACGTAGACCTGCTGGAAGCGGCGTTCGAGCGCTGGGTCTTTCTCCACGTACTTGCGATATTCGTCGAGGGTGGTCGCACCGATCATCCGCAGCTCACCGCGGGCCAGCATCGGTTTGATCATGTTGCCGGCGTCCATTGCGCCTTCGGCACCACCGGCGCCGACAATGGTGTGCAGTTCGTCGACGAAGGTGATGACCTGGCCTTCGGCGTCGGTGATCTCCTTGAGGACCGCCTTTAGTCGCTCTTCGAACTCGCCGCGGTACTTGGCTCCGGCCAGCATCGAACCGATGTCAAGCGCAATGAGCCGCTTGTTCCTCAGGCCTTCGGGGACATCACCGTCTGCGATGCGCGCCGCAAGGCCTTCGACGATGGCCGTCTTGCCGACGCCCGGCTCGCCGATGAGGACCGGGTTGTTCTTGGTGCGTCGCGAGAGGACTTGGATCGTGCGACGAATCTCGTCATCGCGGCCGATGACCGGGTCGATCTTGCCCTCATGCGCTCGCGCGGTGAGGTCTTGGCCGTACTTCTCGAGTGCCCCGAACTTCTCCTCGGGGTTCTGATCGGTGATGCGATGCGAGCCGCGGACGTCTTTGAGCGCCACGAGCAGCTCTTCGGAGCCGACGTCGAGGCGATCGTTCATTGCCAACAAGAGGTGCTCGACGGACAAGAAGTCGTCGCCGAGATCCTTTTGGTACTTCTCCGCGTTGCTGACCTTGTTGGTCAGCTCCTTGCTCATGCGTGGCTCGTTGCCACCGAAGGCCTTCGGGAGCGCCTGGACGCGCTCGTCAACCTTGTTGCGTACCATCAACGGCGCCTGGCCAAGCTTTGCGAGCACTGCTGGCACGACGGTGCCCTCCTGGCGCATCAACGCGCCAAGCACGTGATCGGGCGTCAACTCAGGGTTCGACAGCTCTTTTGCCTGGTCGATGGCATCCGAAAAGGCCTCCTGAGTCTTCAGTGTCCACTTCTTCGGATCGAGTGGCATGCTCAACGTTCCTCACTGGTTCGTATGTTTATCAATAATGCTGAGTGCAAGTATATCAAGTTCGGGGAACAGTCAGTTGGAGATGCGCCACGATGCCTTGAGCCATGTGGGCCAGATCCTTGTACCCCCGCACATCATCGGGCATTGCCTCGAGCGCAACGGCCAAACGACTGCGCGCTGCGGGTGTCACCACCGTGTCGAGCGGCGTGACATAGGTACGAATAGTGAACAGCACACAATTCGTTGCCGGGAAGCGGCGCAGGGTTTCGCGTTCAACACGCAGAAACATCTCCTCTGGCGCAGGGTCAGCAGGTCGCGGCGCCGCGGTGCCATCAATCGGCGTGTACCAGTCAGCGGTGTCGAGGATGCCCCAGCCAAGGCGCCAGTAACTTCGGTCGGGGCGAAGTCGGTCGAAGAACCGATCAACCGGAACCGCGAGCTGGTCATTGAGGCGGGCCACGGGAGCGTGCACCTCGACCATCGTCAACCCCAGCTTGGATCGAAGGTCCCATCGGCTTGGGAAGCAGACCGAGCCGCCACCGAAACGCAACTCTGGTCCGTTGGCGCCTGGACGTTCGACCATCAGCACCAAGTCCTCGGGCACCAGGCGCGCTGCGGCATCAAGCGGGTGGAGATCATCGCGCAGCGGTGCGCCGACGTGGGCAGCGATGGCCTCGGCAATTTCGGTCGACTCGGGCTCGATGCCGTCGAGCGCTGCGAACACCGTGTCCGGATGCCGCTGGTTCAACTCGGTTTTGTACGCCAACGCCGCTGGGGCGTCGGGGCCCCACTCGATCCAGTTGTCGAGATCGAGTGGCCGAACACCGAGCCGCCACTTGAAGTCGCCACTGGTCGGCCCCTCCATGAACGGCAGATACGGCGGTGCACTCGACACATTGCCCACGTTACGACGTCGCCACCTCGGCCGGTCCTGCCCGGCCGCCGATTTATGTCACGACGGACTGACGCTCGACGGCTTCGTTCGTGACACAAACGGCGGCGCACATATCGCAACGCCGGGAAGGGTGTGACAACTGCTCGGTATCGTGAGATGGATGTCTCGCAACCGCCCACCCCACGTTCCGCAAGGCACGTGGCGATCGGGCGCACTGCATGTGTGGGGCTGGAACGGTCTCGACACCGCATCGATGGCATGGCTCTACTCGGGCTTCCGCAAGATTGGCGACGACGGCCGAAGGACCGGCTGGCACGACTCCCCGATCTCCTACGGGGCCATTGGCCGCATCACCATCGACGTTCCGGGTCACCCCACAATGCACGCCTCGTCGGTGCAGCTCGACGCCATCGGCACGGCCGTGTGGCTCAGCGAACTCCCCGAAGCGGAGTTCCTGAGCGACTCGCTGCGCTGGTTTGCGCGGATCGCCGAGTTGGCACGCCGGACAGTGGCCACCAACCGGATCGTGCCCGTGATCGACACCGAAGGACCATTCACCGTCGGACGCTGGAAAGCCGTCACCGACGACCAGATCGACGACGTGTTGATTGCACTTGGCGCATCGATGCCGGACATCTGCGTTGCCGGATCAGGTGTCACCGTCGCGACGATCTACACCCAACTCGTCGATGGCATCGCCCGTTCGTTTCTCCATCAGGCCGGATGGAAGGCCGAGCTGGGGCGTCAACGCAAGCCGCACTACCAGGCCATGCGGGCACTGTTCGGAGCGCTCTCCAAGCCCGATCACGTCATGCGGGGCAACACCGACGGCTACGACGTCGCCGTCCAGCACCTGCGCGACGATCTTGATCGACATCGTCGTCGGCTCAATGGCGAGCCCGTCCTCGTGCCGCGCCTCCGCCTGCTGATCGCCGATGACCCGCTCGACCCGTGGATTGTTCGACTCGAACTGGTCGACGACAGCGACGCCGCTCGCTGGTGTTCGGCCAACGACGTGTGGGAGCGCAACCAGGTCGCCATCGACGTCGCGCGCGGCGAAGAACACCTCGACGCGCTGGGTGACTTGATCAGCGACCTCGTCACACGAATCGTGGCCATCCCCGGACTCGGTGACCTCGCCGCCAAGCACGAGCCGACCAGAGTCGAACTCGAACTCGACGTGGCCGAAGACTTCATCGACATCGCACCAGCCGAACTCGACAGATTAGGCATTGAACTCATCGGCCCCGAGCGGCTGATCCGCACGCGCGTCAACGTCTCGGGCGAAGCCACGCCAGCACCTCCCGACGACCGCAAAAAGCAGTTCAGCAAGGACGCCCTCGTCGAGTGGAAGCTCGTCATCGGCGACGAACAGATCTCCGACGCTGAACTCGCACGCGCCGAGGAAGCCGGGGCAACGCTGCTCCACACCGGCCAGCGCTGGGTGCGTATCGACGCCGACGAGCTACGCCGCAAACGAGAGCGCCTCACCGACCTCAAGGCCAACCACAGCAAGGTCAAGCCACTCGAGTTGATGCGGCTCGCGAACGACGACGACAGCACCGAAGACAATCCGCTGATCTTTGTCCACGACCGGCCAGGCGCAGAAGAAGGGGCAGACCCGTACGACGCCGCCGGCATCGGTGAACGTGACCGCGTTGCTGCGGACTGGGTGCGCGAACTCCTTGCCGGCTTACCTGACGAACAACTCGAAGAGAAACAGGAATCATCGGAGTTCCATGGCGAGCTGCGCCACTACCAACGCCGCGGCCTGGCCTGGCTGCAATTTCTCGCCAAACTCGGCCTCGGTGGCGTGTTGGCCGACGATATGGGGCTCGGCAAGACGGCGACCACGTTGGCCCACCTGCTCGAACGCCCCGGCCCACACCTCGTCATCTGCCCGCTGAGCGTCGTCCGTAACTGGCGCGCTGAGAGCGAACGGTTCACACCCAAGCTCGACGTCACCGTGCATCACGGCGCAACCCGCAAAAAGAACGTCAGCACCGGCCACGACGAAAGCGGCGAACTGTTCTCGATCGATCCGGAACACCAGCTCGTCATCACCACCTACGGGTTGCTTCCCCGCGACCTCGAACACCTCGGCGACATCGAGTGGTCAACCGTCGTCCTCGACGAAGCCCAGATGGTCAAGAACCCAAACACAAAGGCCGCCAAGGCAGTCCGAGCCCTCACCGCCGACCAGAAGTTGGCGCTCACCGGCACGCCGGTCGAGAACCGGTTGAGCGAACTGTGGGCCATCCTCGACGCGGTCAACCCCGGCCTGCTCGGCAGCCTCACCAAGTTCCGCGACAAGTTCGGAACGCCAATCGAACGTCACCATGACCCCGATGCCGCAGCGCGGTTGCGACGCATGACGCAACCGTTCATCCTCCGCCGGACCAAAGCCGACAAGCGACTCCTGCCCGACCTGCCCGACAAGATCGAGCAGATCGCGTACGCCAAGCTCACCAAAGAGCAGGCAACGCTGTATCAAAAGATCGTCGACCAGCTCCTCCACGACGCCGAACAAGAGAGCGGGATGCGCCGACGCGGCCTGGTGCTGGCCGCGCTCATGCGGCTCAAGCAGGTGTGCAACCACCCGGCACACGCACTGAAAGACGGTTCGCGCCTGTCAGGCCGATCCGGCAAGCTGACGCGATTCGACGAGTTGGTCACCGACTTGCTCGACCAGGGCGAACGAGCCCTGGTGTTCACCCAGTTCCGCGAGATGGGCGAGCTCTTGAACCAGCATGTAACCGAACAGTTCGGGTTCGATTCACCATTCCTGCACGGCGGCGTCACCCGTCTCAAACGCGACCTGATGGTCGATCAGTTCCAGGACGGCACGGGGCCCGCGCTCCTGCTCGTGTCACTCAAGGCCGGCGGCACCGGGCTCAACCTCACGGCGGCAAGTCAGGTCATCCATTACGACCGTTGGTGGAATCCCGCGGTCGAAGATCAAGCAACCGATCGCGCCTGGCGACTCGGACAGCAACGCACCGTCAACGTCCACAAGCTGGTCTGCGAAGGAACCGTTGAAGAACGCATCGGCCAGGTCATCGACGACAAACGGAAACTGGCCGATGCTGTTGTCGGGACCGGCGAAGCGTGGTTGAGCGAGCTGTCAACCGACGACCTCCGCGACCTTGTCGTGTTGGAGCAGGAATCGTGATGGGCGTGATCGAATTATGAGTCGGCCCCGCAAGCCATTCGGCACAAGTCAGCCAGGCCGTCTCCCGGCAACGATGATGAAGGTCCTCGCAGCCGAGATGAGCGACCCGACGCGGCATCGTCGTGGCAAGCAGTACGCAAGCGACGGGTCGGTGCTCGACATCATCATCGACGAAGGTGTGGTCACCTGCGAGATCCAAGGGTCGCGCTCGATGCCTTACGTCGCCACCGTTGAGGTCACCCGTGGCAGCGGGATGCCATTGCGGCGTGACATCACCTGCACGTGTAGTTGTCCGGACGACGACAACTGGGACGGGCATGCCTGCAAGCACGTCGTCGCCACGCTGTACACGTTGAGCAATGAGTTTCTGATCGAACCCGCGCTCCTTGACGTGTGGCGCGGGCAGGGAGCGGACGACAACGACCCGTCCTCTGACTTCGCCGACCCACCGGACTTCGACGACACGCCGACACGCGGGACGCGGCGACATCTCTCACTCGTGCGCGACGACGAGCACGATGACGAGCCACCGCCCGCGCCCCCACCGCACGTCGTCGAGGATTCGCTCCGGCCGGTGCTCGTCCTTCAGCCCGGAACCGAATTGCCAGAAATTCCCGTGCTCGAACGCGCCGACTTACGACCGCCAAAGGACCGCGATCTGGCCGCGGTGCTACGTGATGCGATGCAACACATGCGCGTGGACTGGGACTGAGCCGGCTGCGACGTCGTCAGCGATCGTCCTGTGCCAGGCCCGGACTGACCGGTTCAGGCAGGGTTGTCGGCGGCGAGCCGGAGGACTTCATCTTCGGGGAATGGCCCGATCCAGCCAGTGATCGGCGTGCCGTCGGCTTTGAGCATCACTGCGGTTGGCTGCGAGCTGACGCCAATGGTCTGCCACGAAATGAACGACTCGTCCCACAGCATGTCGAAAGTCGTGCCGAACTTATTATCGAAGTCATTGGCCTGACCGAGGCTGTCCTGCGTACCGAGGCCAATTACTCGGACCTTGTCACCGTGTTCTTGAGCAAACTGCTCAACATCGGGAGCTTCCCGACGGCAGGTGGATCAATGCGGTGCCCACATCCACAGCAGGATCGGCCTGTCACTCACGCCATAGTTGCGCAAGTTGACCTTGTTGTCGTCGTTCAAGTTGTCGACGACAAGGTCGGGCAGGAGGTTCGTCGCAAGGTCCGCCGCCGGGTCAACGGAGACGGCATCTGCAACCACAACGGCTGGCAAATCGTTGGCCGCATCGCCGCCAGCGTCAGTGCTTTCGCGGCCGCCGCATGCCGCCAGCGCGAACGCCACAACCGCAGTTGCTGCTGCGAACCACGTGCCACGTGAAATCATCGCATCATTCTCGCTGACGAGGGCCCGATGAGGACGTAGCGCACTATCGGTTCATCGAACGTTTCGATTGGCGCGACAGCGGTCCCTAACCGAGATGCGACCCGGACCTGCCTCTCGCACCGCAAGAGGTGCTCTGGACGGACACCAGCCGGATGAAGCCCGGAGAGGTTCTGAGACGTGAGCTGCGCATATTCGAACTTGACGAAGAAATTTGGACAAAGCGTTCAAGGATCCGGCCAAGGAGACCGAAACCATTGTTGCGCTACGGGAGACCATCTCACGGAGGGCACAACGTGAGAAACCTCTCAATCGATTCAACAGCGGAAGGAAATGCAGAATCATGAACAAGAACCAGGACAAGGGTTTCACCCTCGTCGAACTCCTTATCGTCATCGTCATCCTTGGCATCCTCGCCACCGTCACGGTCTTCGCGGTGCGAGGCATCACGACAGATGCCCAGGCCAACGCCTGCAACGCTGAGATTAAGACCGTCCAGACTGCAGCCCAGGCGTACTTCGCAAGCAACCCGGCGGAAACATCCCTCGGCGCTGACGCTGACGCCTCCATGTCTGCCCTGATTAATGCAGGTCTTCTGGCCGAAGCATCCACCACCGCTTCGGTCGCCCCCGACGGCACTGTGACTTCGGTCGGCGATTGCCTCTGATGATGATTCAACTGCTGGCGCTTCGGTGACGGCAGAGCGAATCAACTGAAATAGATCAGGTCAGTGGCCGGATGCCGAAAGGCGTCCGGCCACTGCCGCGTCCATGAAGCTGCCGCGGTTGTAGCCAGGCGTGAGATGAAAACGTGGAGTGCCAACCTCACGCACTCACCGCATCTCAGTTCCTGCATTACAAGGCAACATCGATCTCAGGTCCGTGACCACCTGTGCCCATCCGTCCCCGCCGGCAGCTCAGCGCGCTGTGGACGTTGGAATGTTCCCACGACCCTCCCTCGGTCTTCCCTAAAGACCTTTCCGGATCGTGCCGATACAAGGACAGGAGCACGCATCCGGCGTACGCAGAGACCATCGATCAGGATCAATCACATGTTCGGAAAAACCAAAGACGCCATAGATGGTGAGTTCGCTGGACTCTTCGGTGACGAAGAAGCAGCGGATAACGAAGCCCAGTTCGATGGGGTGCGTGATCGTTTGCAGCAGGTCGAAGGCCAGATCAACAGCCAGTTCACGTCAATGGCCGCCTACGCCCAGATCGCCCAGGAACAGATCGAGCTCGCACGAGCCGAATCTCGTGCTGACGGTGAGCGCATCGAGAGCCGGGTGACCCAGCTCATCGAGCGTGAGCGGGCCGAGCGACTCGGAACGCCAACCCCCGGCATCGAACTGAGTGCGGACGCTGACGTGAAGCGCCGGTTGAACGCACTCGAAGAAGCTGTTGACGTCATCAAGGTCGGGATCAGCGATTGCCTGTCACGCCAGAAGGCACTTGCTGATGCGATCACCTCGCTCTTCCAGCCGACCGCTGAGACGATGACGACGCTTCCGCCGCCGAATACCGGCGGCCCCATCGACGACCTGGCGTTCGACAGCTGACCGAACTGCTTGGGCTACCGACCCAACCGTCGCCCTTCACTCCAGAGACGCTCGCTGACGCAATCACGAGGTTCTTTCCGACGTCATCCCATCCGCGAGCAGACACGCTCCTGCCGCCACCGCACATCGACAGCCCAAGCGGTGGACTCGAAGGTAACCTCGCCGCGACGAGCCGGTGCTGAGCTCGGCACTGGACCGGCACACGATCGTGATGGACCCGCTGGTCCTGACGATCTGGGCCGGTCCCGGCGCAGAAGCGCCCGCCGACGGTCGGCGGTGTTACTGAGTGACCCAGCTGTTCACCGCGACATCAGCACCGTTGGCGTTGATCTGCAGCGTCATCGTCGAGCTTCGGTTCGACCCGGGCAGCGTCGTGATGACCTGCACTGTTCGCTGCAACACCGTGTTCTGAAATCCAACAATCGTGGAGGTGCCGAACGTGGATGAGTCGATGTCGTACGTTCCCGCCACGATGCCACCGTTCACCTTCACGTCGTTGCCGTTGGGGTTGGTGATGTGGAGCCGACCCTGCGGAATCGAGGTGTAGCCGGCAATCCGTGCCTCAGAAGTCTCGGCATTGCTCAAGCGAATGTCCACGACGGGGTCTGGCACATATGGCGGCGCCTCTGGCACCACGTTCGGCTCGGCTGGCACGGCCGTGCCTGTCCCATTGAACACCGCAATCGCGTTCGACTGGGCGGACGAGGCCGATGTCATGAACGGTGAGGTGGTCACGTGCGACTCGGTGATCGGGATCGAGGCGGTGACCGTAAAGGTGTAGCCCACCCACGTACCGAACTGCGCCGGTTCCGGAGCAACAGCGACGACCACTGGAGGTCCATCTGAAGCGAGAACCTCCAGCACTTCCGGCACCGTCTCGGGGCCCATACCCGGGGTCGTATCGAGCGGCGGGAGATTGTTGATCAAACACGTCGTCGGCGCCGGTTGATCACGGAACGATGCGGTCGTGCACGTTTCGGCCATTGGCGCTTCCTCGGTCTGGAGATCTCCGAGATGATCTTCATACACTCGGTACACCTGCACGTCGTATTGCGACACCGGTGGAGAGAACCACGGATCGTTGAAAGGCCCATACTCGCCCGCAGGCCACTGTTCGGGAGCATCCCAGCTGATCGAGGCAGGCTGCTGATCAGGCGGTGGGCCCGCTTCGAGCGCAGCTTGCTCGGTAACAACGTTCGTGGGAGCCTGCGTTGCCGCCAAGCGATCCGCGTCGCCAGTGACCTGGACACTCACCGGCGCCGACGGGTCCGAGTCGCCGAGGGCATTCGTCGCCATGAGCGTCAACGTCGTCGACTGATTCAAGTCCATCTCTGGCAGGTCGATGACCGTGCAGTGCAGCGCACCGTCGGTGATGCACTTCGAGACACCGTTCTGGTCGAACACTTCGTACTTGGTGATCGTCGAACCACCCGACTCACCGCCTGTCGGCGCCGCCCATTCGATGAATGCGGCGCCCGACCGACCGTCGTGAGAGCGCGGCTCGCCCAGCGGGTGAACGCTAGTGATTATTGGTGCCCGCGGAACGGTCGGTTCGGCGGTGTGCGTCGACGGCACAAAGTCTCGACTCGAGGCGAGTTCGGTGGTCGCTGTGTCGCCCTGTGCGATCTGCACTTGGGACTGAGGAACCAGGACCACCCCGGGGACCTGAAGGTCCGAGACCGACGACGGACCGTCGGGCACGGCTGCGTCGATGGGATCCGTGTCACCGTTGACGGTCATGATCGAAACGCGGGCACCACCATCGGCTGCGTTCTGCACGTACCGCTGGTTGATCCAGAATTTGGCTGGCTCATTCGTGTTGTTGTCGACGACGTCACCGGCTGCGTCCAGCGTCTTAGAATCATCGACGATGAGACGAGCGTCGGATCCGAGCACGAAGGTCGCGCCAAGCCCATCGATGTTGAACCGATCAGGAGCTGCGCTGTCGTCGATATCGGAGAACGCCTGAAGGTCACTGACACAACCAGGTTCCAAGCCAAAGCCGGCGACCACGTCACCGCCTCCAAGAACCGTCACCGACTCTTCGAAGTAGTAGCTCCCACTTGCAAAATAGGCCGTCTCAGCGAGCACGATGGGTTCGGTGTACCTGCCCGGGAAGAAGACACGGCATTCGTACGGATCGGGAAGCTCGTGACCGTCCGACGACTGCAGCGTGCCGTCGACTTCCGGCAGGTTTGGCAACCAGATCGAGTTGGCCACTGGCTCGCTCTCCAAGTCCCCGAGCCACCAGCCTTCGGCAGCGTCCACTGGGGGTTCGAGCTGTGACATACCCGTGAAGTTCTGGCTCGAGATCTGCTCACCCGGCTGCAGAGCGACCGAGCTGTAGGGGATCGTCAATTCGTCGGTCACCCCAACCTCACTGATCTGGCGACACTGTGTGAACGAATCAACGGCAGGCGTGGGCAGCGTCGCGAACGACGACTGCGACGTGCAGGTCTGGAACAGCGCCACCGGGTCCGAAACTGCGACGCGCGCGCCGCCACGAACAGCTTCAAGGTCCTCACGCTTTTCGACACTCACCGAGTTCACCCGAAGCACGGTCATTGCATAGGTCAACATCGGTATAACGATCAGGGCAGAAATGATCGTGAACACCAACACCATGATCATCGCCGAACCACGATCTTGGGTCCGCTGCCTGTCGTATCGCTGCCGATCGATGTTGCCCGTCATCAGTTCGTCGCCACGGGCTTGGAGACCAGTCATCACCCGGCCACCACACTCAAGGTGCAAGCCATGGCTTGGTTGGCAAGCACACGCACGTCAATGCCCTCGCCCGGATCGGCAGGGTTGACCAACGACCACGTCTCCCCCGGGGCGATGACGGCACCCTTGGTCTTGCAGGACCAGCTCTGTGCTGCGTACCCGGTCGCCCCCAAAGGCTGCGGTGTCACGGTGATGTCCGCTCCGGCGCCGCCCGGTACCGTCACATCGAAGGTCGCGGCCCGGTTGATCAGCGACGTGGTCACTGTCTCGCCGCCATTGGACTCATAGGTCACGTCGACAGGGGCCGGCGATCCGTTGAAATCAGTCTGCATCGTCAGTGTTCCACCACATTGGCTCAGTGCGATCGCTGACAGCGCGCTCGGCAGCTTGGAAAAATCCGATGTGATGAACATGTCTGCTGTCTCGACGTCAGTCCAGTTGCCGTCGCTGTCGATCTTGGATGTGACGTAAGGCTTGTCTTGCGTTCTGTGCAGGCGCCCACCGGCGATGAGATTGCCGAGCGTCTTCTCCGCAGGGACGATCTTCAGTCGCGTCGAGTCCCACCGACGCCACCTGCCATCTTCGTATCGCTCCAACCTGCCGTCCTTATAGCGGTGGTCATACGGAGGATCAAATCCATTCGTCAGCTTCCAGTCCGTGAACGACTGGATGTCTTGTTCCGAGATGCCACCAACGCCGACACCGACCAATCGAACTTCGTCGGTATTGCGGAACGGGTTCAGCAGGAATGATGTCCGGTCGAAGCCTTCCTGGTCGAAGTCCCGCCCTGTTGCCTCTGGCCAAACCGACTCGTCTCTCAACTCGGGGAGAGGAGGCAGATCTGGGTCAACGTCGACACCCGCGCCGTTCCGGTAGTCGCCGCGGAAGCCCGGTCCGAGCATTCGATTGAAGGTGGGAATACCATCAGTGAAGAACACGACGAGATTGGGCAGCTCAGTGACCGGATTGTCGTCGGCGTCGAAGCGTACAAGCGTGCCGTCGAATGCCTGGGTGGGTGCGTAAAACGCACGATAGATCGCGTCTTCCCAGTTGGTGCCGCCGTTCTGCTCAAGCTCCCGGCGAATCGCACCAATGTTGTAGTCATCGCCGACGAGGAACTCGACGTCGGCGGGTTCGCTCATGTTGAACCGGTGGTCCCAGTCGTTCGAGTCAGCATCTGGCTGAAGCGTCGATGCTTCCGTGCTGAACTTGATGATCTTCACCGTCGTCGGGGTCCCGTCCAATGCTGAGACGAAGTCGCGCACGGCGTTCTCCGTATTGGTCGTACCCCCAGAGTTGGCAATCGATCCCGAGTCATCGACGATGATCGTGATTGGGCCGCCACAGCGGCTGCGTGCCTCGGCAAAGCTCGGCCCCGTGACCTTCGCAGCTTTGATGTCACCGAGCGTCGTGCCACCGGCGGTAATGCTCACCCGATTGACACCGCCGCCGGCATCGTCTTCGACGCCACCACCATCGATCGTTACAACGATGCGGCGCGCTGTGCTTCCGGTATCAAGATTCTCCTCAGTGTCTTCGGTCGCCGCAGCAGCCAGTGGAACCGTGACGTCAATGACGTCATCAGACACCGGAGTCACGCCCGGTTCGAAGTCCTCCGGCCCATCGAGTGAGCGCAACACGATGTTCTTGTTACACGTGCCTGCATCGCAATAGACGCGCACCAACTCATAGAGATCTCCACTTGCCTCGCGACGGTAGATGTAGCTGACGGTCGTGGTGGTCCCTGCGGTGGTGTGGCTCGGCCACTCCAACAGCAGCGCGTTTGAACCGGTGACTCCTGCGCATTCCGGTACCCCACACGAAGTGGCACTGGGATCTTCAGACGCGGTGACTGCCGATGACAGGTCGGCCGGCATCCAGGCCGCGACGCTCTGCTCCGCGCGGGCGACGTTCAATCGACCCTCGCTGGCCTGATTCGACCGGAGCGTGACCACAATGGCAGCGCTGATCGAGGTGGCAAGCAGCCCCACCATCAGCACGCTGACAATCAGTTCGATGAGCGTGACCCCAGCATCGCGGCGGGGCCCGTTTGGCTGCTCAGACATTGCTCTTGACCACCGTGATTGTGCGGGAGACTTTGCCGTTCGGGCTCGTGACCGTGATGGCGACTTGCTGGATGAGATCATCGCGGTACTCTCCAGCTGGGCAGGCTGGCCCGCTGTCGGGGCCCACCGACCAATCGATGGGATTGAGACTGCTGTTCAGGAAGGCGTGCTCGATGTCCACGGTTTCCTCGCCCCAGCCCTGCGTCAGGATCGCTGCCCGCGCGAACTGTTGGTAGTCACACCGATCCGCTGGGGAGCGGTTAACGCGGTCGACCGCGTTGAGGAGTGCCGTCTCAACCTCAGCTGCAGCGGTTGCCGATGTCGACGCCTGAATCGAGGTGATGACTGCGCGAAGCGTGGGGACCGCCACGATTGCCAACAGCGTGATCGCGATGACCAACTCGACAAACGTCGACCCGCTGTCGCGTTGTTTAGGGGTCGCGCCGACACCTGACACAGGGCGACGTCGAGAAAGTTCCACACTTGTCACTCGGTCGGTATTGATGCAGACTTGAGGAACTTCCCGAGGCATCACCGAGAGTTGACACTGCACTCTCCATGTCAAGAACGTGCAAAGTCTGCACGCGTCTGCGATGAACGCAGCCCAGCGTTCAGCGAACGAGTTCCATGCGCATGCCCTCGGTATCCCAGAACGGGTCGAGTGGCATGCGATTGATCGCCCTGCCGGACCCGCGTCGCGCGGTCCACAGCAGGGCGGCAGCTTGCATGACGTGGACCGTAGCGGCACCGGCCGGTGGGACCCGGGTGATGACCGTGTCGATACCGGGTAGCTGCATTCGGATCAGTTGGAGGCGTTCGAGGTGGCCGTCCTCATGATGCGGAGACGTTCCCAAGGGTTCATCATCGTTCATTGCCGTGAACGACACATCGGGATGGGCCGAGAACCAGCTCCGCGCATGGAACGGTTGAATCTCACGCTCCGCCTCACGCAACCAGCGCAGCCGGCGACGATCGTGCCGAGTCATCCACTGCTCCATCTCCGCCGTTTCGTTCACACTGTCGCAGCGCAGCGCCGCGCGGCTCGGCACACCGTTGATGCCGACAACACGCGGCCATCCAACATATTCGCGGGCCTGGAGCTCGCATGGCCGAAATCGACCGTTCGGTGTGTCGTTCAATCCGATTGGCACGTTGATCGCAGCCGAGTCGAACTTCGGCCGGTAGTCAAGTACGTCAAAGAGCCGGTCGGCGACGAAGGGCTCTTCGCACGACACCGTGATACCTGCGAGGCGTGCGGGTAACACCAGCCAGCCGCCAGGACACGGGGTGACCCCGGCGAGGTTCTTGTAAGGCAGTGCTTTGACAGGCATTAAACGCTCCGATCAGTACTGACGGTCAGGCCGGGACACCGGCGGGCTGCTCACTGGTAAACGTGCCCGAGCCCGACGAGCCGGCCTGTCCAGTGCTCATCGTCGCCTGTGCTTGGAGTTGGGCTCGCGCCGTGGCGAGCTGGGCCTGAATTTCTCTCGGGTACTGGCTCGATTCCGTGGCCGTCTCCATACTGATCAGGCCAGCTGCAACGAGTCGAGCGAGGTCCATCTCGATGGTCTGCATCCCTTCGGCAGCACCCGTTGCAATCATGTTGCGCATCTGACGTGACTTTCCTTCGCGCACCAGGTTCCGAATTGCCTCGTTCGCCACCATGACCTCATAACTGGCCACGCGTCCACCACCGATGGCAGGTAGCAGTCGCTGTGAGATGACGCCTTGGAGCGCGCCGGCAAGCATGATTTGAATCTGATCACGACGTTCGGAGGGGAACACATCGATGATGCGGTCGAGGGCCT
>ERZ891134.740-NODE-740-length-25417-cov-5.390900_pt1 | contig 25417 bp, 24 predicted proteins | sample MGYA00520888_ERZ891134 | MGnify/ENA primary metagenome ERZ891134 (study PRJEB32303, sample SAMEA104408692) | aquatic metagenome | biome: Brackish water; feature: Coastal; material: water | place: Baltic Sea | collected 2014-10-23 | depth 10 m ... | reverse complement strand
GTAAAATTACTGTGTGGAACGAATATGGGCACTTGAAGTATGCGTGTGAAGCAGGCCAGACCACGAACTACGATACCGACATAGTAGAGTTTAAGAACGGCAAAAAGTTGTACAACAAGGGACTTACCGTTGGTGAAACTTATTACACCACCGTTGAGGGATATTGGTAAGACGATCAAAGACCTAATAGCAGTTGTGCTATAATATAAGAAAATATACCTAAGGAGTAATAATGGCAGTTTCAGCAGAACAGTTCAAGAAAGCATTAGATAATTCAGGCATTGACCTTGAATGGATGAGTGGTTGGAAAAACACTTGGCATGGCATGAGTTCATGGAAGGGTAAGAATGGTAACCCCGTAGCACTACTCCTTCATCATACCGCAGGGGCTTCTACTGAATCTACCGACCCAAAGCACAAGGGAAATCAATGTTCTGCTGATAACGGGCAGGTAAAATTCGTAAATCGTCATCCTGACTTCAATAGTCCAGCATCGCAATATACTTTGCGTCGTTGTGGTAAGTTAGCAATCAATGCTTATAAGCCTTGCTACCATGCAGGGAAGGGCGACTTCAAGGGAAGCCAATGGTCAGGTCATGGTATTCCTAAGGACTCCGCAAATGCATACCTCATGGGAATCGAAATCGTGAGCAAGGGATTGAAGGATGACCTCACACAGGCTCAATGGGAAACCCTTGCTAAGTTGGCTGCTACACTACAAAAACTATATGGTTGGAAAGACACATCAACTTACTACTTCCCCCGTCACAAGGACTGGGCACCAACTCGCAAGGTAGATATTAAGGCATCCAACAAGAAAGTACAAGAGATGTTCAATAAGTATGGGGCAACACATTGGGACGGTAAAATACCAAATATCGAAGGAATCCTCAATGCCGAAGAGCAGGGAATCGCAACACCTGGCTCATGGAGGCTGGCCTGCCGATTGGCTGACTTAGGATATTTCAAGGGTACTCCTTCTGAAAAGGGAGTCCAAAAATATCCTGCCAAAGCAATGATCAACTACAATACCGAAAATGCACCTAAGATGGAAGATAAATCAGCGTATGGTCCAAAAGCACATGATAGAATTTTTGGGATCAAGTAGAAGGTAGACCGATGAACGCACCCACCATTGATGAGTTTATCATTACCAATGATGGTGGACACAATTGCGGTAATCCTAATTGTGCGAGGTATCTTGGCTATCTTAGTTATGATGACTCTAATACTTTCCTATTTGATGAGAACATGAGTTTTGACTTTGATGGATCTACTGCTGATGGCAAGGAAATAGTGGGCAGTAAAATAATTTGATATAATGTTAATATGGCGAACTCCAAATACCCTTCTCAAATAGACAAATTCCCTATTATTGACCCAACGCAATCTTTGCGTGGTCACGCAAGCCTACACAATTCCGAAGAAGATGCTATTGAGAAAATCGAATCTACCTTAGGTGTAAATCCACAGGGTACTCACAGTACTGTATCTGCTCGTATTGCTAATGTTGAGGCAAAATCTTCTACCCCTGGACAAAAGGGTGACGATGGGGCCGATGGTAAGGGATGGACCAACGGATACTATGTAGAGGGAACAGGAAGGGTCGTATTCACTTCTGACGATGGATTAGGTTTTATTACATCAGACCTACGTGGGACAAGCGGTACAGAAGGAAAAGATGGTAAAGGTTTTACAGGTGGATCATATAACGCAACCACAGGTGTAGTAACCTTCCTATCAAATGATGGATTGGGTTTTGCCACAGGCGACTTGCGAGGTGCTAATGGAGAAAAGGGAGATCCATTTGAGTATGATGACTTTACCGCTGATCAACTTGCGGGGCTAAAAGGTGAGCAGGGAGACAAGGGTAATGACGGAACAGGCGTAAACATTCTTGGTTCTTATGATACAGAGTCAGAACTAAATACCGCACACCCAACAGGAAACGTTGGAGATGCTTATTTAGTATCAGGTGATCTCTATGTATGGGATAACCAAAACTCAGTTTGGGACAACGTTGGTAATATCCAAGGCCCTGCGGGTAAAGACGGTGTAGGAGAAAAGGGAGATAGTGGTAAGGATGGTAAAGGTTGGACAGCAGGTGGGTACGATCCATCCACAGGAGTTGTAACCTTTGATTCTACCGACGGATTAGGATTCTCTACAACAGACCTAAGAGGAGCAAGCGGGGCAGACGGTAAGGGATTCACAGGTGGATCTTATGACGCAGGAACAGGCATCGTTACCTTTGCTTCTGACGATGGGTTAGGTTTCTCTACCGATGACCTACGAGGTGCTGATGGACAAAACGGAAACGATGGGAATAACGGTAATGATGGCAAGGGTTGGTACGAGGGAACTTATGATGAAAGCACAGGCATTGTCACCTTCCTATCTAATGATGGTTTGACCTTTACAACAGGAGATTTGCGAGGCAGCGATGGTGTTGGAAGCGACTATGACGACACAAGCATTTGGGCAAGTGTAGACAAGAACACAGAAGATATTACTAAACTAAATACTGATCTTGGCAACCTTGTTATTCCTCCTGCCTATGATGATACCACCTTACAGGGTAAAGTAGATTCTTTGGAGCAAACGGTGGCAGATCTAAGTGTTTCGGTTACTGAGAATGCTTCTGCTATTGAGGATTTAGACCAAAGAGTTATCACGACAGAGGATGTTATGCTTACCTATCCTTCTAACGTAAATAGGCTCAATGGAGAATATTGGAGGCAGTTACAAAAGCCCACCACACAGCAAGAAGCAAACGAGATCTTCTACAATGCTATTGTAGAACTACAAGAACAAGTAGCAAAACTAAATCTTCAGGTACACTCATATAATCAACTACCTGACCCTGAACTATACAGCCATGGTGATATTGTGTTTGTAGAGTCAGATTTGATAGAAGGAGAAGACGAATAATGCCACAGTTTTTACAGCACTTCACACAGAACTTAGGTACCCCTGGGTTTACTTACATACCCGAAGGTTTGGATTGGGTACGCTTTTGGGATAACGAGGTATATTGGAACCGTATTCATCAAGCCCCCAATACCTATTGGTGGGACCATATGGATAACTTGGTAAACATGTACCACAGCCGTGGCATCAAGATCATCTATTGTTTTGGCGGTACTCCCAATTGGCTTTCTGAACTAAAAGACGTTCCAAATGATCATCACCCTTGGATGGGTGTGGGGTCACATGGTCTGCCAAAAAATTTGGACGAATGGAACAAGTTTTGTTATGCTATTGCTGAAAGATACAAGGGAAAGATTCAGGCATATGAGATGTGGAACGAACCACAGTTGGTTGGCTACATGAGTCCTTGGAATCAAGACTCACGAGATACTATGGCTAAGATGTGTAAGCGTGGTGCTCGTACTATCAATAGCATTGATCCTGCTGCCGTAATTCTTGGACCAAACATATTTGTTGGTAACGATGGTAGAAAGACTCGTGCTACTAAGATGATGGAGGCGATGGCAGATACACAAGGTTCATTCGGTCCTTGGGATCATATTGAGGCTATGGGTTGTCACATCTACCCCGATACAGGGCAGGGAGCAAGTGAGTGGCGTAGGCAACTTGATGAGAACATTGATATCGTAAGGGGTCTTGGGGGTCCAAGCAAAATGTGGATCACAGAAACAAACTACAATCTTCTTGGACCCGTTTTGCCTGAGAACTCAACTACTGAAAAACTTATCCAAGACACATATGATGCCGCAGGTGGTAAGTTTATTGCTTGGTATGCTTATAACCGCTATCCTACCCTTGGTGGTCTTGATATGCGTGATGGTAAAGTAGCACACAATAAGATGGTCGAAATATGTACAGGTCAGGAATACCCACCAAGAGTACAAATGTCTTATACCGCAACAGATACAGGTTGGAGTGGGCATGGTCCATCTGACAGCGTTACAGTTACCTATACCCTGAAGAATGAAAGCAATGAGGCAATCTCTGTTAGCCATAACGAAGCAGGGCTAAGTCCAAGTGGAAACACTCTCATAAACGCAGGGGCTACACAGAACTACTCAAAGAACTACACAAGTAACCCACCAAACAATAGGGCTACTGTTACATTTACAGGAACAATCAATCATAATACAGGTTTGCTACAAAGTACGCTATCAGCAGGAAGGAACTTACCCGACAAACCGCTACCACCCGCTGAGAAGCCTATTAGTATTGCTGTGGCAGATATCTCTGAGGATTGGACAGGACACGAGGAGTCAGACACCTTGAAAGTAAAGTACAGGGTAACAAACACATCCCAAGAAGATACACTTGTCCTATCATCTATCACAACACCTAATATTGGACTAAGCAGCGGCACAATCGCTCCCAACGAGGTATTTGTGATGGAAGCAGAGTTAAACAGTTACAAGGGAAAAATAGATGTAACCATCAAGGGAACATCAACGACAAACACAAGTAGGGGTGTGGAGTGGTCAGACACCAAGGATATTGCGGCTAAACCAACTCCTCCACCACCAATTACACAGGAGGGAGCAGACGGAGTTTGGGTACTAAATCAAGGGGTTTGGAAACAGATTGCCAACCTTACCTCAGAGTCCGTCACACCATGATGAAAAATATAGATCTCAAAGTTTTAGCACTAGGAACAGTAAGCATTGTTCTTATTCTTTTGGTTATTGGTGCTATTATCCGTACAATTCGCACAGGAGAAGGTCTTGATACGGGTACTGCTTCAGCAGCATTCGCACTATTAGGGGCTATGGTCGCAGGGTCTATCGGTTCTGTGGCGGCAACAGGTAATGCCATCAAGGAGAATAACCGAAAGAATCTTGAAGAAGACGACGACGACTACACCATGTACGAAGATCCACTATAAACGAGAGTAGTTCCAAGCAAACATAGTTTCAGGATAGAAAGGCTCTATTAGATCGCTAACAGCGTTAGCGTACTCTGTTATTTCTGTTTGTGATCCTTCACCTTTTCGTAATGTGAGAAAGTTTAGGACGGCATTGAGAGAGGTAGTCCAACGCCATCTAACATACATAGCATAAGAAGGAAGAAATAATCTTGCTTGTTCAGGAGCAATCCCTCTACTCATTGCTTCTTCATATAGTTCTACAGATTTATTTATATGTTTTTCTATCAAGGAGGAAGCAACAACACCTGTATCTTTATTTACTATTTCTCCACTACCTTGTTTGTTGTTATCAGGAGAAGATCTCCACTCATTATATTTAGGAATATAGAAAACAGGTTCTTCTGTAATATACCTTCTGGAAGTTTCATTCCATCCTTCTTGATCATCAAGGTGAGTAGAGGAGACAGCATGTTTGTACCATTGCCTTGCTACAAATAAAGGGGCATATACCTCAAAAGTCATTACGCAATGACGCAGGGTAGAATCGTGCTTATGCTTGATAAGAAAGTTGATAAGTGATATATCTTTATCTGATAACTCTTGTACTTCTTTATCGTATGATACCCTTGCGGCGTTGACTACATCAATATCAGAACCCATATTGCTGATAAGTTTTACGTATCCGTGGTCTAATACTCTTGACAAATCTTCTTCTGACATGCTATACTCTCTATAAATCGGCACCACAAAGGGGTGATTTGGAACTCTTTGGAAGAAGTTTTCTTCTTCTTTTCTTTATCTTTATATAAAAGATATTATACACAGGGTTTTTAGATTTGTCAAGCCCTTATCAAAAAAATATTGTAACAATTTGGTAACGGGCAAAACGTGGTATAATGGAGGAGGTGATTAGTGAATGTCTCAGAATTTAGGAACAGATTTTGTAGTAAAGATAGCCTCCCTTGCCGATGACGCAAGTATAGTTGAGGCTTTCCAATACTACCATCAGGGAGGGCTTACAGGATCTCCTGCCCCCGAATCTATCGAACATCACCTAAATCAGTTGGCTCAGGTAGATATTGACATACAAAATCAAATAGATACCTTACGAGCCGATATTGGATTGCTCCAACAAGAGATTGGAGATTCCTTGGCTCCTACCTACGTCAAGATGAACCCAACATCCAATTCTGTCCTTGCTGATGCTAACATTATCAATGCTCCCCAAGGAGTTATTCCGTTACAGATTGAGGGATCAGCGGGTACAACTGAGCCACTACAACAATGGCGTATTGGTACAGACGTAGTAGCAGAGATTAGACCTGATGGATCATTCGCCACAGACGATGGCAATGGCAACCTTGTGGAGATTATCAACAACTCCACAGAGCAAACATTAGAGAACAAGGTTATTATAAACTCAGTACTCATTACTGATATGGAAACAAGGTCTACCTCATTTACCCTTGGGCTTGCTCAGCAGGGTAAAACTATTGAGTGTAACTCATCAAGTGCGATAGACGTTTCTATTCCCGCAGAATCTACAACTAACTTTCCTATTGGTTCACAATGGCTCCTCATCCAAATGGGTGAAGGCCAAGTTCGACTTTCCCCCAACGCAGGTGTTACATTAGTAGGAACACCAACGCTAAAATTGCGAGCAAAATATTCCGCTTGTACGCTTGTGAAGCGAGCATCAAATTCTTGGGTAGTTATGGGGGACATGGCTACCTCATAGGTAGGAGATTATTATGGGTACTACACCGACTTTTGGATTTCCATATCCTGAACAAACCAACTCAGTAGATGTTGCTGATGATATTGCGTCTTTGGCACAATCTATTGACCTTACGCTTCCTTTGTTTGCTACACTTGATAGTCCTACCTTTGTAGGTGTTCCTAAGGCACCAACAGCATCAGCCACAACAAATGACACACAGATTGCCACGACAGAGTTTGTACACAGCCAAGGGTACATTACGGAAGCAGAAGCAGACGACAGGTATGCCGATGCCAACGGGGGAACAAGCCAAAATCCTACATTTGATGGAACTATTAGTGTTCCAAGCCTTGCCACAGGTGTAGTGCTATCCAATAACAGCAAACAACTTACTTCTGTTCCTGTTCTTGGAATAGATAAAGGAGGTACAGGAAACGCTGCTACCAACGCAGGCGGTATTGCTTATGTAAACGAAACTAATACAGCATTCGAATACACCTCTGATGGCTCTGCGGGTCAGTACCTTATGAGTACAGGTTCCGCTTCTGCTCCTGTTTGGTCAGACGTACAAAGCACCTTCTACGGTACTGCTGTTCCAACAAACGGGGTACAGAATGGAGCCCTTTGGGTAGACACATCATCCATGAGTCTCAAAGTATATAACTCTACCACAGGATTCAATGTTGTGGGTGGAGCACCCAAGCGTACAGTTGCCTCAGGTGCCTCAGTTCAATGGGGGGATCAGGGATCAGTTATAGAAGTAAATAGTTCTACGGGAGCAGAAGCAAACATCAACATTCCTAACAATACCCAAGTAGCACTACCTATTGGAACCATTATTACCGTAATTCAGGTCGGTAATGATAGGGTACGAATCCAAGGGGAATCAGGAGTAACGGTACGAGCAACTCCATTAGCCAAGACTCGTACAAAATGGTCTACTTGTACCCTCTACAAGAGAGGGACAAATGATTGGCTTGTAGCAGGAGATTTGTACCTATAAAACTATGATATAATACTAATGGAGGAACAAAATGGCAATTATTTCACTTATCACGGGAGCAGCAAGTTCAGGTGTTCGATACACGAACCCTAAGCCAACTGCGTCATATAACACTACATCAAAGTTCAATATTACTAACTCTGATCCAATTGCCACTTACACCTCTACGGGTAATGCCATCACCATGGCTAACAATAACTCACTTGTTACCGTTTCAGGTTGGGGAACATCAAACGTATCTAACGTAACTGTCAAGGGTCTATCCCCATCACCCGCAGTTGCCCTATCTCGTGCTCCATTCACATATGGTACGTACTACGCACCACCACCCGCAGCGTATGGCTTCCCACATTTTCAAGCCTGTCCAGGTGGGGGTACGGTTCACAACGGTCAATGCATGGTCTTCCACGGTTCTCCAAGCACATATAAGAACCCAGGCCCAGGCGGTTATTCAGGTGGTACCAACGAATGGTACCGAATCGCCTAAAAGTTTTCTATCACATCTATCAAGGTTTGCCTTGGCGTAACCTTATGTTGGAACAAATAGATACTCTATACTCCACTTCCATCATGGAGGTTGCCGACCTTCATATAGGAATAACGGAAACGATTGACCCACCTAAGAAAGCACAGGTGGCTATCAACAATCCTGCTCGTGGAGAATCGGCAACTATAAAGGCTTTGTACGATTATTGCGTTGACAATCCTGACGCAAAGGTGCTTTACTTTCATACCAAGGGAATAACGCATCCAACCAAAGAGCAGCGGGATTGGAGAAAGATGATGGAATATTGGTGCATTGAAAGATGGAAACTCTGTGTTGAACAACTAGAAGCATATGACACAGTTGGCTGTAACTTCAGTTATGAAACATGGTCAGGGGCATACCCTCACTATTCAGGTAACTTTTGGTGGGCCAACGCAGATTATGTTTCTAAATGTGACTTGACTTTCTTGGAAAGTCATGATAGAATAATGCATGAGTGTTTTATTGGCTCAGGAAATGGTAAGATGTTAGATCTTCATTCCCCCGCTGTGGATCTGAAATACACAGAATATCCACGGTCGGAGTATGAAGATCTTTTGTAACAATATTGTTATTTCTTTTACACCAACTCAGCCACAAAGACAAGTATAATAAACAAATAACTTATAAAGGATGGTGCTATATGTCAATCGTTGACGACAACGGATCTATCGTAGATCCATACAGAAATTTTATTCATATCAGTAGGTATTCAAGGTGGAGGGAAGAGGAAGGACGACGAGAAACGTGGGTTGAGACCGTTGATCGCTACATTGACTTTATGCGTGACCACTTAGTTGAGAACTATGATTACAAAGCAAATGACAAGAAGTTCACAGAGGTTCGTAACGCAATCCTCAATCATGAGGTAATGCCCTCTATGAGGGCTCTGATGACTGCTGGTCCTGCTTTGAAAAGAGACCACATCTCAGCATACAACTGCTCTTTTATCGCCACAGACTCCCTTAGAGCCTTTGATGAGGCCATGTATGTTTTGATGAATGGTACAGGCGTAGGATTCTCCGTAGAGAACAAGTACACAGAGCAGTTGCCTATTATTGCTGATGAGTTGTTCGCAACCGAAACCACTATTGTTGTTGAGGACAGCAAGTTAGGATGGGCCAAAGCATTTAAGGAATTGATTGGTCTGCTTGTTACAGGTCAAGTTCCCAAGTGGGATCTTTCTAAGGTACGCCCCGCAGGTGCTCGCCTCAAAACCTTTGGTGGTAGGGCATCGGGGCCTGATCCACTAAACGATCTATTCAACTTCACCGTTGAGACATTTGAGGCATCCAAGGGACGTAGGCTCAAGCCTATTGAGGCACATGACCTTATGTGTAAGATTGGCGAGGTAGTTGTTGTTGGAGGTGTTCGTCGTTCTGCTTTGATCTCACTATCTAATCTAGATGACTTTGAGATGGCTAAGGCCAAGTCAGGACAATGGTGGGAGACAGAGCCACAGCGAGCATTAGCAAATAACTCTGCTGTCTACAACCGCAAGCCAAACACAGCACAGTTCTTGCGTGAGTGGCGTAACCTCTATGAGTCAAAGTCAGGTGAACGAGGCATCTACAATATGGATAGTGTCCGTAAGCACATTGATAGGTTTGAGCGTCGTGACTCAGCCAAGGTAGCAGGCACAAACCCTTGTGGTGAGATTTTGCTACGCCCAAATGAGTTTTGTAACCTTACAGAGGTAGTTATATCCTCTGATGATGACGAGAAGTCATTGAAGAACAAGGTTCGCATTGCTTCTATTTTGGGTACTTGGCAGTCCACCCTAACAGATTTCAAATACATTCGCAAATCTTGGAAGGCCAACTGTGAAGAAGAGCGTTTGTTGGGGGTATCACTTACAGGTATCTTTGGCAACAAACTCACAGGTACCATCCATGATGGTTTAGCAGATTTCCTTACAGATATTCGTAAGTCTGCGGTAAGCGAGAACAAGAGGGAAGCAAACGCTTTGGGTATTGAGCCCTCTGTTGCCGTTACTACCGTAAAGCCATCAGGCACAGTATCACAACTTACAGGTGTATCAAGCGGTATTCATCCTTGGTACAGCGAGTACTACATTCGTACCGTGAGGGCAGACAATAAAGATCCACTAACTTTATTCCTCAAAGACTTTGGGGTACCACACGAGCCTGACGTTATGAAGCCTGATGCTACAACAGTATTTAGTTTTCCAATCGCAGCACCTAAGGGAGCAACAATCACATCAGATCTTACTGCTATTGATCATTTAGAGATTTGGGCGGTATATCGTGAGAATTGGACTGAGCACAACCCCTCAGTTACAGTAAACATACATGAAGACGAATGGTTAGATGTTGGTGCTTGGGTATATCGTAACTTTGACAATGTTGGTGGTGTTTCTTTCCTACCTGCTGTGGAACATAGTTACAAGCAAGCACCCTATCAAGAAATCACTAAGGAAGAGTATGATGAACTAGTTTCAGCATTCCCCACGAACATCCCGTGGTATTCTCTTCCTTTGTATGAGTTGGAAGATAGTACTGCGGGATCTCAGGAATTGGCCTGCACCGCCAATGGTTGCGATACCGTAGATATCACCTCCTCTGTTCAGGAGACAGTATAATAGGTCGCATTTCAGGGGGGCAGGGCTTCGGCCCTGCCCTTTCTGGTATAATAGAGGTATTGTGAAAGAACGTAATAGGTACGCAAACAAAGTTTATTCAGAGCACCCAATCGCCATGTGGCCTTTGGATGATAATGCTTTTTATATGTCTATGATTACAGACAGCGATAGAACTTTTGATAATTGGACTTTGGTAAACTGCTTTGAGAATAACTTGGGTATTCCTGACGATCCTTCCCCATTTCCTGAAAGCAGGGTATATTCTACTATAACTAAGAATGATGGAACAGCGGGAACCATGACCGCTACATCACCACCTACCGTTACAGCAGCAGAGATTGATTCAGGTGCGGGGGACTTCACGGTAAATATGTTCTTGTATCTCAACCCTGTGTTCTTGGTGGGCATTAGGCTTGGAATCAAGTGGGAAGATATTAGTGGGTCAACAAACACGGTATTTGGGAATCAACTACCACCAACAGATAGTCGTGGTTGGGTCAACATAAATGAAACATTCGACCTTCCTGCTACTTACCCTAACGGCATTAACGTAGTATTGGAAGTGGAATGGGCTGACTCAACAGGTGGAGACGAGCGATCCCGTAGTGTAACTATGACAGGATTTAGCGTAGGCCAAAACTCTATTACATCTCAGTATTCTAATCTTGGTTCTGTTGCTGTTGACTTACCTGCCGAACTTGGCTACCCAGGAGCAAAGGGCATCATCGCAGATCAGTTTGGAACACCAACAGATTACGGATACTATGTTGTACGACAAAATAGATTACTTGCTCACAACGACGGTATGCCAATCATCTACGGAACAGATAATGCTACAATCATAGAGCCCGATGCCTTCCCCTCCCTGCTTTTCCCAGGTAAAGGTATGCTACATCATGACGGACGAGGCAAAGAATATACTTTTGAGATGTGGCTGAAGATTGCTCCACAAACTTATAGCGACAAAAAGATTGTAGGTCCATTAGATAGCACAGACGGGGTATATGTAAAAGAAGGATTCCTAATCTTAGCGGCAGGCAATAATGTAAAGGGACATTATATAGGACGTTGGTATCGTCCCATGCTTATACAGGTTGTTATCAAAACATCAACGATATCCCTGATCCTCAACGGTGAAGAAGTTATCAATATGCCCTTTGATAAAGAAACAATACCACTAACAACAGGACGAGATTGGTGGGGTATTTGGAACTACGATGAGTTTGATTTCTTTGCTGTGGATTGTATTTCGTTCTTCCCATACCCCGTAGCAGAGGACGTAGCAAAACGCAGGTACGCATACGGACAAGCAACAGAAAGCATCCTTACACTAAACTCAGCATATAACGGATACTCAACAACAATAGATTTCAAGGCAGCCGAACATGGCCCCTCTGCTATTTGGCCTGACACACGAAATTGGGATGCGGGAAGTTTCGATAATCTTATTGCTACAAATAACTTTATTACTACCCCCATATATGCTCTACCACAAATGGAGTTAGGCGGGTACGATTTACAAGCGTGGTACGAAATCAACAAAACAATCAACACAAGTTCAGACCTTTACTTCTCTATGAAACCATCGTATGAGGAAACAGCAAGGAATATAACTCCATTCGCTATTGCTGATGATGGGCTATCCCAAGGCCCCGCTTATCTAAACTTTGCGGGGGTACAAGCACAAAGCGAATCTATTAGGTTAGTTTGGGGAGTATTCCAAATAGAGGCTGACCTACCTGAACGCAGAACACTATTTGATTTCTATGAGCCCTCCACATTACAGAACTTCAATATTTATGTTGAGGGAACAAATGTAGTTTATTCCTATAAAGGAAACACACTATATACTCAGCCTATTGCTATTGGAGAAAAGTTTTCCGCAGGTATTGACTTACAGGTTATGAGGGATGGTGAGTATGGTGAGGATCTAAGAAACTTCTTCCGCAGCCTTGCTCGCTTGCGATTGTTTGTTGGCGGCAACGGACAAAATACATTTGAGGGAAGAATATATAAGGTCTCATTCTCTAATTTTAGAGAAGCAAATAAACTTTCTCAATATTTCTACGCCACAGGAGAAGATGGTGCGGGATTCTGTGAATACCCCGCTGTGGGACTATTCTTGCGTGAGATCTCCACTTATTCCTTGATGCCTAATATTGAGGCGGGGCAGTTCTATTTGGATGTTTCTGTTTCAGGATATTGGGAAGAATATATACCACTATCTTATTTTGCTTCTTATGTAGAACACTCTGACGGATCGTTAGCATATGACTTAGATATGCTACAAATAAACGCAACAACCGTAGCGGTAGAAGATTCAGGCAACTGGTCTTATCAGGAACTCAAAAATGAGTATGACGATTTAGGCAAGGTATATCAGGATCTATCAACTGACTTTGAAACATATTTAGAACTACGACAAGTGCCAAGCGACGTTAGGTCACCATCATCAATCAGCATGTTTGCCACATTCCAAAGAATAGACGAGGGAGCAAATAAACCTCTTGATGACTTCTCATCATTTATTCCCATCAACAAAGAAAAGATTATCTTTTGTAATGAGGTAAATACAATATCTCCAAGTCAGGTTTATAACACGGCATTTGAGATTGTAGATAATACGCTGATGTATCCACCTGATCAAAACTTTGAGGAATATGCGATTGTTTTACATATGAGCGTGGTACACAGAGATGTAAACACTCACCCATTACGAATCAAGAACATGGAGATATGTGCTAAAAACTTCAACGATGATTTAGCAGAGAACAAAACATATGTTGGTACCAAATATGGAACAAAGATATATCCTGAGGTAAATGAAAAGCACCCCGCAGATTCTCACAACCCATTCTTTATTTTCAAGAGCACGGCTCCCTACCTATATAATAGCGACACCGTAGGTTTCAGGGTAGGAGAGGTTAGTGAGTTAGGCAATGATGACCACCATGCGTATTTCTTCTATATCAACGAGAATGCGTCCATCAACTTTGAGGTAGGGTCTTTACAGTTTATGATAAAGCCTGATATTGTTTTGGCTGAGTGGACTGAAATACTTTTGTTTGAGGTTCAGTCAAACAGCGGAACAATAGTTTATACCCTGAAGAATGGCGATAAATACTTTGAGATGGCTTCTTATAACAAAACTGCTGATGGTACATTGACTCCAAGATTAGGTGATTCCTACTACCAAAACGGTAGGTTTGTATCAAAGGTTGTATTTACCAACGATCATTGGAACACCATTGGTATTGTCTTTTTTGACTTCCTTGACTTCTCAAACACAGCGGGTAAGTTTTTATTGTATGGTGGAGCAAACTTTGATAACATATCATATTATCTTTCTTCAGGTCTTGGTCAGTACTCAAATATTGATGCCCGACTTTGGCAGGAAGTTTTGGAAGTTGATTCCAACGTAGTTCAATGGAGTTATTGGGCTAATGGTACGTGGGCTTTGGTATATATCTTGGGTCAATCGTATGGTTATCTGTCTACACCTGCTAACATTTTTGCTGCTTGGTCGGGAACTAATGGTGAGATTGTTGACGATAATAGAGGAATAGCGTTGACTAATAACCGTGTAAAGGTCCTAACTGACGTTGTATGGTCAACAAGTAGCCATTCTGCCGTATAGTATGGTATAATAGTGGCATGTCAAATAGGAAACGTCCAAAAATCGGTAAGAGCAAGGTTACAGTTCTTGACACAGGCGACGCACAAAGGAAACACTTTGGCTATGCTTGGGGGCTGTACTTTTGGAGGAAGCCCGATGGTCACCTATTTCACGATGGTGAGGGAAACCTACTAAACATTCCATCCGTTGAGGGTGACATTGAAAAAATGTCTAAGATCCGCAAGGCAGCCGCAGAAAATGGACAGCCCGAAGGCGAGGCTTGGTTCTACGCAGGAGTAAGCCGTGTATCAGATGAGGAATATTCAGAGCAGATTGATCGTTTGAATCAAGGTCTAATCCCATCTTTGAATGATATTGGTGCTGTTGCTGCTGCTAAGAACACTTTGGCTGTACATGGAGATTATGATGACTGAGGTTCCATTTATTGATGCTCGTATGGCAGATGAGATTATTGAAGATCATTTTTCTCAAAGCGACCCCTTTACTAAATCTTGGGACGATATCAAGGGGTACGCAGGTTTAGAAAATAACTTCAAGCGTCGTCAGCAACGAACAGAAAAGGCAATGGCCTCAGATCTTGAAAAGAATAATGTTCCTCGTGACCGTGCAGGCAATGTCTCCCCAACCTATCTAAGAGATTCAAAGGCCACAAACTACAACGAAGAACTAAGTGTTCCTTCTAAGCAGATCAACCCTGGGCTTGCTTATCGTAATGGTTATGGTATTTTTGATGTTATTACTCCACCATACAATATGTATGAGTTGTCCTCATACTACGATACTTCTTTTTCTAACCATGCAGCCATTGATGCCAAGGTAGCCAATAGCATTGGTATGGGATTCCACTTTGAGATGACCCCTTCTACCCTCGCAGCATTGGAAAGTATGGAAGAGGGCACAGCAAAGGATAAGGCCAAGCGTCGTATTGAGCGTTTGAAGCATGAACTCACACACTACTTAGAATCCTGTAATAACGAAGATAACTTTATCAAGGTTTTGGAAAAAGTTGTCACCGATATGCAGGCTACGGGCAATGGATATATTGAGATTGGACGAACAACCAACGGAGATATTGGTTATGTTGGTCACATCCCTGCCCCCACAGTTCGTGTTCGACGCTTGCGAGATGGTTTTGTTCAAATTATTGCGGGTAGCGTTACATATTTCCGTAACTTTGGAGCAAAAAACCCTAACCCTGTTACAACAGATCCACGACCCAATGAGATCCTACACCTAAAAGAATACTCACCACTCAACACCTTCTACGGTGTTCCTGATGTTGTTTCTGCTATGTCCTCTCTCAAAGGTGACGCTATGGCACAGCAATATAATATTGATTATTTCCAAAACAAGGCTGTTCCTCGTTATGTCATTACGGTAAAGGGAGCAAAGTTGAGTGCTGAGGCAGAAGATAAGTTGTTTAGGTTCTTCCAAACAAGCCTCCGTGGTCAAAATCATCGTACTCTTTATGTCCCATTACCACCTGATACTGATGGTAACCCCATTGAATTCAAGATGGAGCCCATCGAAAATACAGTACAAGACGCTTCATTCGATAAATACCGTAGCCGTAACCGTGACGATATTTTGATGGCTCATCAGGTACCTATGACTAAATTAGGTATGGGCGGTGGAGCCACAATTTCCAACGGGATGCAGTTGGATCGTACATTCCGTGATCAGGTAGCACGACCACTACAACAGTATGTAGCAAAATTCATCAACAGTATTGTTGAAGAAAAAACAGATGTTCTACAATTAGTATTTAATCAAGCATCTCTTACAGATGACGTTGCCATGAGTCAAATAAATGAGCGATACGCCAAGGTTCAGGTAATGACACCAAATGAAATTCGTGAAAGCATCGGTCTCCCACAAATAAATGGTGGAGATGAGATGTTCCAAATGAGTGCGAAGCAACAAAGTGACGCACGATCAGATTTAGCAGGCAATCGTCAAAGAGATTCAGATAGAAATAATAATCAATCAGACGGCGAAGGTGCTGTCTCAGGTAGAAATCCCGCAGGTTCAGGTCCAAAAATAGACTAAAATAAATCATTTATAAAAAAAAGAGTGTATAATGGTAAATACTATGGATATCACCAAAGCATCTTGGTCTTCCGACCATGGAAAAATCCGTGTGTCTATGCCCATTTCTAAGGTAGATGTAGAAAAGCGTACCGTTTCAGGTTTTGCCACATTGGATAACTTAGACAAGCAGGGTGACGTAGTACCTTCTGAGGCTTCTAAAAAGGCTTTCGAACGTTTCCGTGGTAATATCCGTGAGATGCACCAACCTCTTGCTGTGGGCAAGGTTGTTTCATTCAGGGAAGATAAGTTTTTTGACGATACCACACAGAAGTTTTATACAGGTATTTTTGTCTCTGCCTATGTTTCTAAGGGTGCTCAGGATACATGGGAAAAAGTACTTGACGGCACCCTCACAGGTTTCTCTATCGGCGGTATAGTCAACGAAGACGAAGACGTATACGACGCTGATATGAAGACGGCTTATAGAGTTATCAAGGATTATGACCTAAGTGAACTATCCCTTGTTGATAACCCTGCTAATCAGTTTGCTAACGTTTTGAGCATTGAAAAGAATACCGATGACCATGGATACCTAAGCAAGACCTTGGTAGAAAATGTTTATTGGTGCTCCGAAGACGACATTATTTCAATGAGCAAAGACGAAAGTTCTTCTTGCCCACAATGCGATTCCCTAATGAGTAATATTGGTTTTGTTGAATCGGATGATAATGATAAAGCATCCGTGGTAAAGTCAATGGTACACGAGGTAAAGTCACAAGGATTTACTAAGGGCGATTTTGTACGCTTTGGTGATACATACGGCAGAATCGAAAACATTGTCTTGAAGGGTGGGGCCAAGTTTGAGTCAGGAGAGGTAGTTTCCGCTACTCCTTCTGACCCTGTAGTGGTTGTAAAGTCATATGCTAACTCAGGAAGTTCTTTTGTCATGACTAATAATCACGATATTACACACCTATCAACCTTGTCAAAGGTGAATACGGTGACGGTAGAGGAGGTTAGGAAAATGAGTGAAGAAGTTATTGTTGTAGAAGATAACGAAGACCTTGAAAAAGGCGTAGCAGATCGTCTACGAGCACAGCAAGCAGAAGCAGCAGCACCCGCACCTGCCCCTGCTCCCAAGGCTAAGGCTAAGGCAAAAGAACAGGTTGAAGAGCCTGTTGCCGAAGTCAAGGAAGAGGAAGCAGTAGAGGAAGTAGCAGAAGAAGTTGCTGAAGAAGTTGTTGAGGCTGAGGTTGCAGAAGAAGCAGCCGATGAATCTGCCGATATGGAAAAAGCAACTGCCGTAGTTGAGGAAAGTGAGGCATCCGAAACTGAAGGGGCAGAGGAAGAAGTAGTTGAAGAGGAAGAAGCCGTAGTAGCAGAAGCAGAAAATGTCATTGATATGGCTGCTTACGTTGCTAACCAATCAGAACTAACTGAAACTATTACTTCATCACTAAATAACCTCGCTGAAACTGTAAAGGCTGTCCAAGCACAGATTGATACCTTGCATAAGGGTCTTGTAGCAGTTGATGGCAAGGTAAATAGTGTAACCGATAATTTTGGAAAGCGTGTCAATGCAGTCGAAAAAGACACCGCTTTTCGCAAATCTGCTGATCTTGGCGAGATCTTGCAGGAACTACCAAAGGTTGTGGAGAAGTCCACTTCCGCATGGGGCGGTCGTTTCCTCACAAATGCCGACCTATTACAAAGATAGAGATAATGGAGGTGAAAGATATGTCAGAAGAAATTGTAAAGAATAACCCCGACGATGGTGGTATTGGTTCTCCTAACCAAGGTCAGTTCCAAGGCCAAGGAGCAATCGGTAACATCCATCCACCAAATGACGTTCAGACCCCACCAGGGTCCGTAGTTCCCGATGGTACCACAAACGGTACTGTTGATCCAACTTACGGTTCCTATGGAGATGGACGACCTTGGGGTGACATGGGCGTTCTCCCTAACGAGGCCCTCATGGGTGAAACCGACCTACCTACTTCAGTAAACCCTAGCGGTCAACCAGGTGGCGGTGTACTAAACCCTGATCAGGCCAAGCGATTCATCGACTACGTTTGGGACGCTACAGTACTTGCCAAGGACGGTCGCCGTGTAACCATGCGTGCGAACACCATGGAACTAGAGAAGATCAACGTTGGCGAGCGAGTAATCCGTAGTGCTTCACAGGCAATTGGTGATTACACCAATGCTGGGGCTACTTTCAGTAAGGTTGAATTGACTACCAAGAAGATTCGACTAGATTGGGAGGTAACCACAGAAGCCCTTGAGGATAACATCGAAGGTGCAGCACTAGAAGACCACCTAGTTCGTATGATGACCAATGCGTTTGGTAACGATCTAGAGGATCTTGCTATCAATGGTACTGGCGATCCTGCTGACGGCGACTTCCTAGGCATTATGCTAGGGTTCGTTCCTCAGGTTCGTGAAGGTACAGAGGCTCACCAGGCAATTGTAGATACTAGCAACGGTTGGACTCCATCCGTAATGCAACAGATCATCTACGCTATGCCACGACGCTATCGTGCTCTCAAGTCAAACCTCAAGTTCTACGCAGGTACCGACACATTTGCTAGCATCGTTCAGAACAACGGAACACTTGCCGACGCTATTGCTGAGGCATTCAATGTTACCGCTGGTAACAACCCAATGAACGGCAACACCGCTGCAAATACCCAAGGTTACCTAGATGCTTCAGGGGCATTCCCACAGACAGTTGGGGACGCTCGTACCACTCGTGTACTAGGCATCAACGTTCTAGAGGTTCCTTACTACCCAGCAGATTATGTTGATCTCACATTCCCATCTAACCGTATTTGGGGATTCCAGCGTGATATCACCGTAAACCGTGAGTACAAGGCAAAGAAGGATACCATTGAGTACACCGTTTTTGTCCGTTTCGGTATTGCTTGGGAAGAGTTGGACGCAGTTGCTTGGGCAGAGTCATCTGTCGTTGCTCCATAATCATATGGAAAAACACACAGCAACAACACATTGTTTGTTGGGGCACTCTTCACAGGGTGCCCCATCAAGCAGTTATTATGGTATAATGTAGTTATCTATCGAAAGGATAAAACAATGTCAGAAGATACTACCGAAGAAGTAAAGCCAAAGCGTCGCCGTGGTCGCCCTCGCAAGAATCCCGTTGAGGCACCAAAGGAAACTGCCTTTGTTGTAGAAGAAGATAACAATGTTAATGTTATCACAGGACCCGATGCAGCCGCTATTCAAGATCTATTCAGCGGTAAGAAGAAGCAGTCAAACAATCAGGTAGATGAAAATGGAATTCTAGGATCAAACGCAGCAAACTCTGCTCTCAACGAGGGTGGTATGGATCTTGATGCGTCAGTCCTAAAGGAGCCAAAGAAGGTAGACGAAGTTGCTTTGTATTCACATCGCAACATGCGTTGGGAACTTATTGGCGAACTAGAACATGGGTTCAATATTGTATCCAAGGAGGCTGCTGAAAAGTGGGTTACTCGCAAGGGTGTTCGTGTAGCGACACCTAAGGAAGTAGCAAAGCATTTCGGCAAAGATAAGTAATGATCGTAAAGAGAGTGCCACCATTCCCCCTTGTTGTAGAAGTGAATGGCCTACCCACAGACACAGCGGTAACTGTAAAGATTAGCGATAGTTATAGCAGGCTGCTATGGGAGTCACACGGAGTAACAGATGCGAGTGGTGGCCTCTCCATTACGCTACCCGATTATTTTAGCAAATACGACGACGATTATTCTATTGAGATTTTTGATGCTCTCACAAGTGATGTTATATTCGGTGAGTCCCTAAGCATCTATCGTCCATATGTTGACCTGAATTGCGAGGGTCTATCAGAAGAAGATTGTGAGAAGTTACATCAATTAGAATCCCTTGCTCGTGCCATTATTGATTCCATTACAGGTGGTTTTGGATATCATCGTAAGATTTATGAGTGGACAGGTCTTGGGGAGGACTACATGGCTATTCCATATCGCATCTTGAAAATCAATCGTGTGGTAGAGAACAACACAATCGTACATGAAACTATGAGTGAAGATCCTAATTGGAGAAACGCAAAGACATATAAGATTACTCCTGATCGTACAGCGATTACGATTGACGTACAAGGAACATACAACAGGTGGGAAGCACACCCACAGCGTGTTCCCACAGCACCATCAGATTCTATAAACTATTATTCAAGCGATAGTTGGGTCTCTGCTCCAAGTGCCTACATGACAAAGGGTATTGTTCAGGTTGAGGGCTCAGGTTCTATGTTCCCCATGAATTGGGATTATGTCGTTGATATGGATGCGGGTTGGCCCACCATTCCAACAGATATTGTAAAAGCCATGCAGTTGCTCATGGATGACATTGAGAACAACGGCGGTGGCACTATCATCGGTGGCAACAATAGTTACATTACACAATATGTTAGCGGTCAGTACAGCGTAAAGTTTGGTGATCCAAATGATGGAAATTCAAGTAGCGGAACTACAAGCGGTAACAGAATTGTTGACAACATCCTATCCAAGTATCTTCCAAGTGGACAATTGGGACACCGACTTGGGGTGCTTTAAATGGAGCGACTTGTCCCTACCTTCCATCCCGTAAACGATGCTATATTCGAAATGAAGTGCGACGTATTCGGGGCAACTGAATCACAAGATAAGTTTGGTAAGATTGTAAAATCTTGGAGCAAAGTTACAAGTGATGAAACTTGCCAATTCTATACCCCTCAGGATGACCGCAACAACGAGGACTTACAGTATGATGACAAGAAGTTTTATAGGTTAGAAACACTTGTTATTGGTCGAACCAAGAATGATATTCGTAAAGGTTTAGATATAAATAACCTACTCATCACAAACATTCGTGGTAAAAGCAGTTATTGGGGATTGCCTTATCCACGAGGGCAACAATATTTTGTTGAAACTAATGGAACACCAACTGTATTTGAGATTCACATGCATGTGCCCTACATTGGTATTATGGGTATTGAGTACTACAAAACATATCTCAATAGACATGACAATCAAGGGGTGCTTACACCATGAGGATTGATACAACAGACCTATCAAGGAAAGTAAATGGTGTTGTAAAATATACACAAGGTTTTATCAATGGTATAGAACAAAGCGAAACGCTTATGATTTTATCCGTTGCGGAATACACACAACAAGCATTAGGATTGTATATTGATTCCTTAGCAAGAATGTCCCCCAAAAACTTTCACCACGTTTATGAGTGGGGTATGACAGGAGACGAGAGTGGTAGGTTGTTTGAGATGAACTACATAGTAGCAGGAGATCTCATTAGGTTTGACGGCAAGTTTTTGCCATCCAAATCTACTGCCCCAAATTCCAACACTCCCTTTGTGAATAAGGCAGAGGTAATGGAGTCAGGCATCGCCATTACTATTGAGCCTCTCACATCTAACTTCCTTGTATTTGAGGGTGAAGACGGAGATACAGTATTTACACAGGCTACCGTAACAATCCAAGAACCTGGAGGCCCAGGGGTAAAGGGCTCCTTCACAGCAGCAGTAGAAACATTCTTCAACCAATACTTTACCAACTCCATGATGAAGCCAATGTTGGCATCACTAAACTACCCAACAGAATACGAGAAGGGCCTAAAATCTTTGTCTTATCGCACGGGGTACAACCAAGGAAAGAAGTACATAACAAAACCAACAGAGGTGATCAAGAGTGTTCGATAACTTTGCCCTACCCATGCTCACGGTAAATGGCTACCTTTGGGATACTATGAAAGATGTTGAGCCAACCTTGTCTGTTGCTTATGGAGAACTCATCCCATTCTTCCCCGTAGCCGATAGTGCTGCGGGTAGTGAGATGTGGAAAGGTAAAACCTATTGTATATATGATCGTATGCTTAGGCGTACAGGAGACCCTTTCTATGTAAAGAAACAAGACCACATCTTGTATTACATCAAGGGTGAAGACACAGATGTTTTCCAATGGAGTGCGGCGATGCAGTACATTCTTGATAGGCAAGATGATGCTGCCAAAGACATAAACAATTGGAATGCTGCTCAAAGTACTCCTGCTCGTGTTCGATTCCATCATTTTCGGGTATATCAAACTGACTCAGGGGATATGGGTTCACCAATAGCCACAAGGGATTACAATAATGATGGATACTTTGTATCCAAGTTTATCGTAGATGTGACCTACCATTTAGCAGATCCATTAGAACCTATGCTATCGACATAAAGTGGTGTATAATAGAAAATGAGGAAACGCCCCATTTATCCTAAAGGAAATAAGAGGTGAGAATAAATGGCTGATGCAAGAGGAAATAACAAGAATATCATTGTTGGTGCTGCATCCATGTGGGTATCAACAAGTGGCCCATTTGACTATCTAAACGTAGACCCTGCACTACCCGATTTTGTGGGTGGTACATCCTACGCAGATACTCTAAATGCTGCTACAACTGTTGTACGTAACATTGGTTACACATCCAATGGTATTGAGTTGACCTTTACACCTGACTTTGGTGAGGTTGAAGTTGACCAACTACTTGACGCTGCTAAGTTGTACAAGCAGGGCATGACGGTTACCCTCAACACCACCTTCGCAGAGGCAACACTAGAAAACCTACTAGTAGCACTAGCACTTCCTGAGGTTGCACTTCAGGAATCAACTTTGCTAGACAACCCCCCACTACCACAGATCACAGATCTTCCTGGTACTAAGGCTGACGTAGATTTCCTAGAACTACTCTCAGGTGACCTCGGTGAGTGCCCCGTGGAGCGAGGACTTATCGCTGTTGGACCTGGTACAGGTGACTGTGAGATTGGATCACAAATCGAACGTGTCTACCTAGCATACCGTGCTCTCTCAATTGACGCTGTTACAGTTTCAATTAAGCGTGACGAGGCTACAATGTACGACGTATCATTCCGTCTGCTACCCGCAGACAATGGTTCATACGGACGTATTATTGACCGTGCAGTACCTGCCCCAACACCATAAGGGACACATAACTGAAAACATACAATTTAATAACCATTGCCCCCCTCTTGTAATTGGGAGGGGGGTTTTGGCATATGGTATAATAGACCTTGTACGTTTATTTTGAAAGGAGCCTAACGTGGCTACAGCAGTATACGAAAAAACAAGTATCACTCTATTGAATGGTACAGTAATTGAGATGCGACCATTGAAGATCTCTCTTCTTCGTCAGTTCATGAAGAAGTTTGAGGGCATTGCCAAGGTAGCAGACGACAACAGCAAATCTATGGATATCCTTATTGATTGTGTTGCCATCGCCATGAAACAGTATAGCCCCGAAATCGCAGACAACCGTGAGATGTTGGAAGATGAGTTAGACCTTCCATCAGTTTACAAGGTTGTTGAAGCAGCATCAGGCATTAAGTTTGATGATGAGGGAAACCTGACAGCGGCGGGACTTCCTGGGACGAACTAGATTTAGTAACTATAGAATCGGAGATTATGCTTTTAGGTCTTTATAAAAACTTTGAAGATCTTGAAGAATCACTCACAATGCCCGAACTAACAGAAGTTCTCGTCGCTAATCGTAGGCAAGATCACGAACACCGTGTATTCTTGGCGGCACTCAAAGGTGTCAAGATGGACTCTTGGGATAAGCACAATCCATCACCAACAAATAAGGTCAAATCCTTTGAAGATATCAAAGCAAAGGTGGCATCAGGCGGTGCCACAGAAGATGCTAACGATATTTTGGCTCTACAAGGATTCAACGCAAAACAGAAGGGATTTGGGATTGGTAATGGTCTAGGCTACAACCGTGTCCCTGATGGTGAAAATTTCTCATGGTAGATTTCCCAATAGTGTATAATAGAAGAGAGATGATCTGCCATGGCTGATGTAAACGCTAATATTAGAATCAATGTTGACGCAAAGGGTGCGTCTGCTCAGTTGCGTGCGATGCAGCAACAGATTCAGAAAATCTCACAATACTCCGCAGTACAAACACAAAACTCCGATAGGATCAACGCATATAATAAAGCAGTTGTAACTGCTGTAAATATGAACAGCAAGTGGGCTGCCTCAATGGTGCCCCTCGTTACCCAAACAGATGCGTTCAATCAATCATTAGAGCGTGGTACCGCATCCATGGGTCAACTTTCCCGTGGTATTGCGAGTCAGATTCCTGGGCTTAGCAAGAAGTTCAAGGCAGAAGCAGACCTCATCAATAGGACTGCTCAATCAAACGTTCAGCAATTGCGTACTCAGTACGTACAACTTGGTCAGGTAGCAGGACAATCTGCTATGGCTTTGAAGGCCGTACCTGTACAACTACAAACCGTATCCGCTTCTGCTATGGTGGCGGCACAACGAATGGCTATCTTCAATAAGATGCTTGACGTTGGTGCCACTAAGATGATCAACTGGGGTAAGAATACACAATGGGCAGGGCGACAGTTGATGGTTGGTTTTACTGTTCCCTTGACCCTTATGGGTGCCGCATCAATGCGTGCCTTCAGAGAGTTGGATGAAAGCCGCATTGCTTTCAAACGAGTTTATGGTGACCTAAATACCACCACGGCTGCTATGGAAGAAAACCTAGAAGCAGTAGAAAAACTAGGTAGGGAATACGCCAAGTATGGTGTTAGCGTAGCAGAAGTAGTTGGTTTAGGTGCTGACGTAGCCGCTATTGGTTTCCAAGGTGCTGACCTAACAACTCAAACAGAACAGACATTGCGTCTTGCTACCTTGGGTATGATGGAATACGGGGCAGCCATGGATGCTGTCGTTTCCATTACCACAGCATTTGACGTAGCAAGCAAAGATTTGGCATACACTATTGACTTCCTCAACGTTGTTGAGAACGAAACCATTTTGACCATGGAAGATATGGCGGCAGCCATTCCTCGTGTTGCTCCTGTTGTCAAGGGCTTGGGCGGTGACATTCAAGACTTGGCAGTTATGATGACTGCTATGCGTGAGGGTGGTGTCACAGCAGAGCAAGCAGCAAACGCTTTGAAGAGTGGTTTCGGACGTATGATCAACCCCAACCAAGGCAGCCAAGGAAACCATGG
>ERZ891134.739-NODE-739-length-25426-cov-13.693548_pt1 | contig 25426 bp, 25 predicted proteins | sample MGYA00520888_ERZ891134 | MGnify/ENA primary metagenome ERZ891134 (study PRJEB32303, sample SAMEA104408692) | aquatic metagenome | biome: Brackish water; feature: Coastal; material: water | place: Baltic Sea | collected 2014-10-23 | depth 10 m ... | reverse complement strand
CAGACGGGCTCGGCTCCGCAGACGGGCTCGGCTCCGCAGACGGGCTCGGCTCCGCAGACGGGCTCGGCTCCGCTAGAGCGGCCCCATGACCGCCAGAAATAGTTACGGCGACGCTCAGGAGGCAGGACAGCCCAAGAAGGGTTGCCCGCCTCACTGCGTCTCCCTCGTAGAGCGACACATGCAACTTAGAGACTGGTCGGCCCTAAATCGTTCCGTTGAAATGCATTCTTCTTACGGATGCCCACGCTGGAGGGCGGTCACCTCTGCATCAACGCGAGAACCACGGGTGAGAGCCCCACGCGTTCCGGGCTACCCGCTCACCGGTCTCGAGGTACTGATTAAGGCCGTTCACCACGGATGTCAGGTAAGCGTTCAAGCGTGGCCGGATCCACAGGGCATGGAGAGTGGCATTGGTGACACGAGTCTTGCCGGCGTAGATGTATGGCTGCACCGTGATGGTGATCGTTGACGAGACAGAAGAGTCATCCTGGAGAGACCATGCAACTAGGGATCGTTCGTTGGTGGACTCACCGATCAGAAGTTCGAAGCCCTCGTTCGGAGTCCACTGCACAAACTGGCGGTCCAAGATCTTTCCGTTGAGGTAGACGATTCGATCTCTTCGCTCGGACTCATCCCAGGCAAGCGCCGTGTTCTCTTGGCAAAAAGGGTGGAAGGGCTCCAGATGCCCCGGTCGCTCCAGAACCGAGAACGCCTGCGCAGCCGACGCGGATAGAGACGCTGATGCTGACGCGAAGGGCACTGACCTTAATCGGTCGACCTGCCGTTGGTCCTTGTCCGTCAGCACGTCCATAAGTCTGCTGATTTCGGCGACGACCGCAACTTCAGTAGGAACCGCGCTCGTGGCGAGGCCTCAACAACGCAGTTTGCTTACGACAACAGGAAGGAGCGATGACTAATTCACTCGAGCACGGTACGCCTAGGACCCGAACCCCAGGCCAGATAATTCCAGAACCAATCCGCCATGACCGAGACGCGGTGTCGACCACCGGCCAGGTAGAAGATGTGCAGGGCCAGCCAGGACAGCCACGCAAGCGTTCCGTGCAGCCGTAGGCCATTGGGCATCTCGACGACCGCGAGGCGGCGACCCACCGTCGCCATTTGACCCTTGTCCTTATAGGAAAAGGGCCCGCTCTTCTTTCCGGTCATCACGCCTGCGACGTACCGCCCCTGCTGCATAGCGACGGACGCCACCATCGGCAGTGGTTGACCGTCATCATCCTCCGAATGCGCCATGTCCCCAATGACCCAGACGTTCTGACTCAGTTGCAGATTCTCATCCACCACCAGTCGATTCAGTCGATCACTGTCGCCAAGAGAGGTCCACTGCTGATCTGCCGCGACTCCGGCCGCCCAAATCGTCGTCCCGGCCGAAACGATTCGACCCGATTTCAAGTGAATGTCAGATGGATACATGCGGTCGACGGCCGAATCAAGGAGGACTTCGACCCCCAGTTTCGACAGCGATTGCTTGGCTCGCTCACTCGACCGCTCAGAGAAGGACGGGAGGAGCCGAGGACCTGCCTCGATCAGCGACACGTGGGCGTGTTCGGCGATGGTCGGGAACTCGTGGGCCATTTGCTTCTGCAGCTCGGCTACCGCCCCTGCTACTTCAACGCCCGTCGGTCCACCGCCGACAACCACGACCTGGAGATCTTCCTTCGGCTGTTCTCCTTGTTGCACGCGCTCATACGTTCCCAAGAGGCGGTTCTTGATCGCCCGAGCCTGACGAATGTCCTTCATTTGCAACGCGTGCTCATCGACGCCCGGTATACCGAAGGAGTTTCCGATACTTCCTGTCGCCAAGACCAGCCGATCCCAGGAAATCTCCGCACCGGAGTTCAACCTCAACGAGCCGTCATCGACATCGACTTTGGCGACCTCACCCCGCACGAACGTGATTCCGGGGATCGCGGCTCTCACCGGGTAGGCGATGTCGTCCTCGGGCAGTCCCCCGGTCGCTACCTGATACAACAACGGCGCAAAAAGTTGGTATGGATGACGATCGACCAGGGTGACCTCTATGTCTGGGGAATCCGCGAGAGCGCGGGCGCACGACAAGCCGGCAAAGCCCGCCCCGACAACAACGACTCGACTTCGCGAAGTAGACGTCACCGCTCACACCTCCCGAGAAACAAATAGCCGGTCACCCGACAGGTTTCCGACTGATTGATGCGACAAAGTCTACTTTTCCTCACTCTCCGGCACATCTTGAAATCCGTGCCCGCCTCGCGCTCCTGACCGAAGATCGCTTATCGTGGAGTGTGATCTCCAACACGAAATGGCTCCCCGAGGCAGGTTCCATCACCATGTTGACCACCTCGTGGTGCGGGGACTGCGTTCGGCTGAAGCGGCAACTCACCGACCTCGACATTCCCTACACAGAAGTCAACATCGAGCAGGCTCCCGATGCCGAGGAGTTCGTTCTTGCCGTCAATGACGGCAATAGGACGGTCCCCACCGTTGTCTTTCCTGACGGCTCGACAGCGGCAGAGCCATCCGGGGCCGACGTGCAGGAGCGACTTCAGTAGTTCTCTTCACTGTCAGGGGTGGACCATCACCTTCATGTCAGCCGGATGGCTCTTCGCGTGTGTCAACGCGTTTTCCACTTCTTCCAAGGGATAACTCGCGCTCACGATCGCGTCGAGGTCGACGAGGCCTGAGGAGAGCAATTCAACGGCCGTGGGATAGGTGTTGGCGTATCGAAACGTTCCCGTCAGCCAGACCTCTTTTCCTTGAAGCGCTCCAACAGGAAGTGGCACGGTGTCGGACGGTGCCATACCGATGAGCACCGCGACTCCGGCCGGCGCGAGGCATCGGATTCCTTGATCGATTGCAGACGCGGAGCCGCTGCACTCCAACAGAACGTCCGCTTCCGGCATCGCCGACATCGCGGGGTCACACGTGGCGAAGCCGAGGTCTTCGACCTTGCGTCGTCTTTGTGCATTGATATCCGTCACGGCGACAACATCGGCTCCACGTGCGCGCGCAACCAGCGCACAAATGGCGCCGATGGGTCCACAGCCGGTGATCACGACTCGAGTGCCGAGGGACACGTTGGCTTTCTGGCATGCCCAAACCCCCACCGAGAGCGGCTCCACGAGCGCAGCCGCGTCGAAGGACACGTGCGCAGGAACCGGATGCACGAAGGCCCGCGGCAGAACCACGTACTCGCAGAAAGCACCGTCGATCGGTGGCGTCGCGAAGAACTCCACATCCGGACAGAGGTTGTAGCGACCTGATCGGCACTCATGGCACGCGCCACATGGCACACCCGGTTCCATTGCGACCGTCGTGCCCCGAGCAAGATCCTGCACGCCATCACCAAGGCCCTCCACGACACCGGAGGCTTCGTGACCGAGCACCAGCGGCCCTTCGACAATGAAGTCGGCGATTCGACCGTGCTCGAAGTAGTGAATGTCGCTTCCGCAAACTCCGACGGACTTCACTCGGACGAGGACTTCCCCCGGACCCGGTTCGGGTACCGGGCGCTGACTCAGCGTTAACGTCAGGTCAGGGTTGAGGATGCTTACTCGCTGCATACGTGAAGTATCCACTCCAGTGTTGCCTCGGCACCATCGGTATGCAACCGTTGCAGGGTCTGAAGGTACGGATCGACAAAACGCTCGTCGTCCACGAGATCTCCGAACAATTCTCGGTTTTCGATGAAGGCGAGCGGCTGCTCTCGCTGTCGTTGGGCGATGGGCACGAGCTGATCTTTCAAGGGGTCAACGACCTCGATCGGCTGCCCGTCCTCGCCCACAGCTTCGGCATACCGGGCCCAGCTCGCCACGATAGCCGCCGAGCACCGAATGTCTCCGTCCTCGAGCAAGCGCCCACGAATGACCGGTAGCAGCCACTTCGGAATTCGATCGGACGTCTCCGCTGCCAAGCGAGCGACCGTGTCTTTCACTTCGGGATTCGCAAAGCGTTCGATCAACTCCGTCTTGTAGGCATCCAGGTCGACTCCGTCGACCGGGTCCAGCGTCAGCGTTGCCTCCCGATCCATGTAATGCCGCAAGAAAGTCGCGATGCGTGGGTCACGTGCAGCGTCATGCACGTACTCATAACCCATGAGCGAGGCGAAGTAAGCCAGACCCTGGTGACTGGCGTTCAGTAAGCGCAACTTCATCTTCTCGTAGGGGGCGACATCGCTGGTCATCTGAACGCCGGCTTGCTCCCACTCCGGTCGACCGGCGGGAAAGTCCTCCTCAATGACCCACTGGAAGAAGGGCTCACACAACACCGGCCATTCGTCCTTGATCCCCAACTCCCGCGACACTGACACAACGTCCTGGTCGGTGGTGCCGGGGGTGATCCGGTCGACCATCGAATTGGGAAACGCAACTTCGCTGCGCATCCATCGACCGAGCTCAGCATCTCTCACCGCAGCGAAAGACGAGAATGCCTGCCGGGCGACATCACCGTTGTGCTGAATGTTGTCGCACGACAGCACGGTGAAAGGTGCAACATCCGCCGCTCGTCGCCGCCTGAGCGCCTCCGTCACCACCCCGAAAACCGTGACCGGAGTGTGATCATTCGCCAGATCGCGGCGTACATCGTCATTCGCGAGATCAAAATCGCCCGTTGTCGGGATGATGTTGTACCCGCCTTCGGTAATGGTCAGCGACACGATCCTGGTTGCGGGGTCGCTCAATCGATCGAGAACGGCATCGGGGTCGTCCGGGCCAAACAAGACCTCGGAGATACTTCCGATGACTCGAAAATCCCATTCGCCGGTCGATGACTTCTCCACCAGCGTGTATAGGCCGGATTGCTGCTGCAGGGCACGGGCAAGACCTTCATCTGTCGGCAGGAGCGCCACTCCACAGATCGCCCAATCCCTCGCCCGCCCCTGAGTCAGCAGCCGGTCGATGACGAGCGCCTGATGGGCGCGATGAAAGTGGCCCACCCCGATGTGCACGATGCCGACGGCGCAATCCGCACGATCGTAGGAAGGGCGCTGCACGTCGTGAGGTAGCGTTTCTAGTGCGTGATCACCTAAGCGCGCGCGTTCATTCATTCTGCTGAGCCTCCCAAGTGTGGAGAAAATTCTTGTTGCATCAATTCGTCCAGCCGCGAATTCTCTGGGCACCCCGTGACCCTGGCTGGTGGATCGCCATCACCTTCATTCTCGGCTCGGTGCTGTTCTGCGTAGGCGCCATACTCCCATTCACCAGCGGACTGTCGACAGCTGTGACCAATGTCGTCTACCTCGTTGGTTCCAGCCTGTACCTCGTCGGAGCCCTCATTCAATTCATTCAGGGGCGCCGAATGAAAATTAACCATCGGGACGATGCGTCCGCCATGCGTCACCTCGCGAACAAGAACTCCCGGGCAGCGGGGATTCAAGCCATCGGCGCCCTGCTGTTTCAAACATCAATGACGGGGGCCTTCATCCGATCACTCTCCATCGCCCAGCAGGAGAAAATCATTTGGGTCCCCGACCTCTTCGGCGCCTTGTGCTTCCTTGTCGCAAGTTCAATGTTCTTCACACTTCGCTACCCCATTCAACACAGACAAGGCAATGGCCGAAGCGCACGAGAATTGGCCATGATGAACATCGTCGGCTCTGCCTTCTTCGTGATTTCCGCCCTCGGGGCGTACATCGTTCCGCTCACCGACCAGTCCATCTACCCGCAGATCGCGAATCTCGGAACTTTCGCCGGGGCCGTGTTGTTCTTACTGTCGTCCATACCGGGATTGCCGGCGAAACCGAACTCCAGGACATCGCCGACGCCGTAAGGGCCCGTCGTAGATTGACTCACACGCCCTTCGGGCGGAGGTAGCGTTGCGCGAGAGCGCCGATGAAGTCGAAAGCTAAAGCGACCAGGGCGACGAGAACGGCGCCGACGAAAATGGCTGTCGGGCGGTTCAGTTTCAGTCCGGCGTTAATCGTTTCGCCCAGGCCGCCGCCGCCGATCAGGAATGCCAGTGCAGCCATGCCCACGTTGATGACGGTGGCAGTTCGGATACCGGCCATGATCACCGGAACAGACAGTGGCAGCTCGATCTTGAACAGTCGCTGAAAGCCGGTCATCCCCATACCCTTACCGGCTTCGATCACTGACTTGTCCACCTGCTCGAGGCCGACAATGGTGTTGCGGAGCACCGGCAGCAGCGCGAACGTCGCAAGCGCGATGATCACCGTCGTCGCACCCTGGCCGAGCCACACGAAGAACAACACGATGAGGCCGTACGCGGGCAGGGCTTGGCCGAGTCCCAGCACACTGACCAGGGTGTCCTTGATCTTGGGAGCTCCCTCACGGGTCACCGCGATGCCGATCGGAACCGCAATCACGACGACCAGGACGGTAGACCAGAAAGCCACGTACAACTGTTCCTGCATTTGACGCAGCAACTTCGCCGGTTCCAAGATCTTGGTGGTTGTTTGATCGAACTCCGAGTAGTTCCAGACGACGAACAGCAGGACCGACAGGATGAGAAACAGCGCAGGCGTCACGACGAGGTCGAGCGAATCCGACCTCCATCGACGGGTCGGTTTGGCCTCCGCATCCTCAGCGGTCAGCACTACCGCGGTGCTCACGACCCTGAGTTCTCCGATCCGGTCTGAATGAGGAGTTGCGCGAGGCTCTCCACAGTGCAGCCGCCCAGATAATTTCCGCGCGCATCCACCACAACCGCCATGCCCGCGGCGCTGGTCAGCATCACCGACAATGCGTCTTGCAGGGTGTCTTCTGGCTGGAGTTGTACCGAGATCGGACGGCCGGCCTTCTCCAGACCCGATGACCGGTTCAGGGCGCGCTCGTCGATCCACCTCGTGGGGTGATTGTTGCTATCGAGGAGGACGGCGACGCTCGTGTTCGCTTCGTTCATCATCGCGAAAGCTTGATCGCGCTGGAACGGCTCTTTCAGTGTGACGAGTGGGGACAGTTCGATGTCTTTCACGCGACGCAGGGTGAGGGTCTTCAAAATCGCGCCGGAGCCGAGGAAGTTCTCGACGAACTCATCCGCCGGGTCGGTCAGAATATGTTCGGGTGTGTCGAGCTGAGCGATCTCGCTTTGGTCACGCAAGATCGCGATCCGATCGCCCATCTTCACGGCCTCGTCGACGTCGTGGGTGACGAACACGATCGTCTTCTTGAGCTCTTCTTGAAGCCGGAGGAACTCGTTTTGCAAACGATCGCGTGTGATCGGGTCGATCGCTCCGAACGGCTCGTCCATCAACAGGACGTCGGGGTCCGCTCCCAAGGCCCGCGCGACACCAACGCGCTGGGCTTGGCCACCGGAAAGCTCGGATGGGTATCGGTCCCGATAGATACTGGGATCCATTGACACAACCTCGAGAAGCTCGTTGACGCGAGCATTGATTTTGTCCTTCGGCCACTTCAGCAACCGCGGGATGGTGGCAATGTTCTCAGCGATTGTCCGGTGCGGGAACAGGCCGATCTGCTGGATCACGTAGCCCATACGGCGACGAAGTTCGTTCGGGTCACCCTTCGTGACGTCTTCACCCTCATAGATGATTCGTCCCGATGTCGGTTCGATCATGCGGTTGATCAGTCGAAGCGTGGTGCTCTTGCCGCAACCGGACGGCCCGACGAGGACGAGGATCTCTCCGGGGTTGACCTCGAGGTTGAGGTCCTTCACCGCAGGCTCCTCGACTCCCGGATACGCCTTCGTCACGTGCTCCAGCTGGATGAGTGGTTCAGCGCTCACTAGATCTCCCGTCAGGCTTTCTTGGTTCGTGGTGTGGTTACGCGACCGAGGCCGCGCAGCAAAGAGTCGATGACAAACGCCAGGGCGAGGGAAAGCAGGACGCCCGTCCATATCGCTTCCAACGAGTTCGGTAGCGGCAGTCGCGCGAGTCCACTCTTGATGAAGTCACCGAGGCCGCCGCCGGCGACGAGTGTCGCGATCGCGGAGATGCCCACCGTCAGCAGCGCCGAGACTCGAAGACCGGCGAGCATCACCGGCCAGGCCAGCGGCAACTGGATCTTTGTCAGTACCTGCCCGCGCGTCATACCCATGCCTTTAGCCGATTCCAGCACGCTGGAGTCGACCGAGTCGAGCCCGGTCGTCGTGTTTCGCAGGATCGGCATGATCGCGTACAGATAGAGCGCGATGAAAGACGGTGTGAATCCGAGCCCCACGATTGGGATGAAGATCGTGAAGAGGGCCAGCGAGGGGATCGTGAGAAAAACTGACGAGATCGCGAGTGCGAGTTCTTTCGCAAAAGCGTGACGCATGGTCAACACCGCGACGACAACCGCAGTGATCCCTGCAGCGACCGTGACGACAACCACATACATGAGGGTCTGGGTCAGGCCCTCCACGATGAGGTCTGTCCGGCTCGACATGTAGTCGAACCAACTTCGTACGCCGTCCACAGACACTCCTGGCCGTTTGGTCGAAATGTGCGGGGAAGGAAAGAAACGTGCTTACAAGTGAAGAGGGCGGGGGCCGAAGCCCCCGCCCTCTTTCGCACTAGCCGGCGATGATGCCCTGTTCCATGAGGTAGTCCTTCGCGACTACCGAGGGCTCTTCACCTTCCGCTGACACCCGAGCGTTGAGCTCGGCCATCTTGAGGTTGTCTAGCGGCTCGAGAATCGCAGCCGTAATCGCATCGTAAGCATCCGCATTCGCGTCGTAGGTCTCCTCGCGAATGGTTGCCGAGATGTTGTAGAGGATGTTGACGCCCGGATCCTCGACCAAGGTCAGACCCAACGCCGGGATACGACCGTCGGTCGTGAAGATCTCACCGAAATCACAGTTGTCGTTCGCTGTCTCGGTGTAGATCACGCCCGTGTCCAGGATGTTCTGCTGAGCATCCGGCAGTTCGATGCCGGCGTGGGTCTCAGTCAGAATCAGGCCGTCGGGACGGTCCGGGAACTCAGACTCCATGCAGACGACGGCATCCGGGTTGTCGCGGACGTACTCCATCATCGACGTCAGAGTGAATGCGCCACCGTTGGCTTCCGTGGCTGCGGGGCTGGAAGCGAAGCCGTACGTGTTGTTGAACGGCGAGCGATCCACCCACACGATGCCATTCTCGGCATCCAGGTCGCGAACACCAGAGGTTAGTTCCTCCGGGTCGAAGCTGGGATCTTCTTGGCCGAGGTGGACGGTCCAACCGGTGCCGTTGTACTCCATGTACATGTCGATCTCGCCGGACAGCAGCGCCTCGCGAGCGACCGCGGTACCACCGAGGTTGACCTTGTCGTCGACATTCGCGCCGGCAGCCTCGTAAGCCTGAACCATCATCTGGCCCAGGATCAGCTGCTCGTCGAAGTCCTTCGAGCCGATGGCGAGGTCAACGCCGCCCAAGTCGTACTGAGATGCGACGGTGTCTCCACCGGAGTCGCTATCTGACGAATCGTCCGAGTCACTCGAACAGGCAGCCAGCGCAAGAGCCGAAGCACCCACGATGACCGCGAATTTTTTACCCATTGAACCCATGAACGTGCTCACTCCTTGAATCGCTTACGTGCCGGGCTTCTGACCTTGAGAGGTTACCGGGTATCCCGGCGCACCGACTACACCCCGCAGCAACGTCACATCTGTGACCGTGCTTAAGACATTTCTGAGATACGTACGACACAAACGTTATGTACGCGTCCACTTGTGAAATCTTTTGCGCTCCCTTCGGCGGACTGCCAGGGAGCCTCTCGCCACCCCGGGCACGATGCGATTGCGCGAGTTAGCGCTGCGTTCCAAGCGCCTCAAGGCGAAGATCGAGATCTCGCAGCCGAGGGCGGACGATGGCATCGGGAAGGCCATCCTCGTCTCGCATCCTGAGTAGCTCCTCTTGTTCGGCCCGGACCATGGCACGGGCAAGTTGGAGCAAAGCCACCGAGTTCACCGGCCGCTCCGCCAGTTCATCGGCCTGCAAGGCGGATCGATCGAGCCGCTCTTCGCAATTACTTCGAAGTCGGTCAACAACCTCCGGCGAAATCCGCTCGCCGCCGGTGTCTGCTTCCGACACCGCAGCGTCCAGTCTTTCCAGAGCCGCGCGCGCCAGGGCCGAATCCACTGTCCGCGCCAACGCCGCATCATCGTCACCGCGCACTCCCAACGCTCGCGCGAGCGGTGCGACAGAAAGAGTCAACAGCAAACTGATGACGATGATTGCGAACGTCGTAGCCAAGAGAACATCACGGTAGGGAAAGGGTTCACCGCTGGCGATGACGAGCGGAAGCGAGAAAGCCGCCAATCCCGACACCGGGCCTCGTGCACCCGCCCAAGCAATGACAACCGCCTGCCTGACCGCCTGGTCTCGAACAACGCCGCGACGCCTATCCCGGGAACGCTCGATGACAACCATGAGACCCACGAACAAGAACCGAGTACCAACCAAGGTGACGAGCACCACTGGCACCAACACCAGCACGAGGGCTACCTCGTCTGAGCCCAGCCGACCGAAAACTTCGGGTATCTCCAACCCGATGAGGCAGAAGGCGAACGTCTGCAAGATGAAGGTGACGTGCCGCCAAACGGTTGTTCCGGCCAGCCGCCCCGACCATCCGGGGTCTGCATGCTGGGTGTTGGCGAGCCACAGGGCGGCTACCACTACCGCCAGGATCCCCGAGCCTTCAAACTCTTCGGCGACGACATATATCAAGAATGGCGCGACGACGATCAGTGAGTTGGCGGCCACCAAGTCTCGACTGCGGCGCAGCACCGTCGACATGCCCCATCCCGCGAGCGCACCGATCAGCACGCCGATACCGACGGCGGCAGCAAGCATCCCCGCTGCATCCAGCATCGTCACGCTGCCGGCCACCGCCGCGACTACGGCCACACGTAACGCCGTCAGGCCCGTTCCATCATTGACGAGACTTTCGCCTTCGAGGATGGAGACCAAGCGACGGGGCAGCGCGACTCGTTTCGCGATCGTGCTGACCGCAACCGCATCGGTCGGGGAGACGATCGCGCCCAGCGCGAACGCGACGGCCAATGGCATCGCGACGAACAGGCTCACCACACCACCCACGGCCAACGTCGCCGTCAGCACCAGTCCGATCGCCAGTGCCAGAACGGGTCGACTCACGCGACGCAGGTCGAGGTAGGACGAACTCAGAGCCTCACCGAAAACCAAGGGCGCCAGGAGCAGGATCAAAATCACTTCCGGTTCCGGGGGTGCAGCGGGTCCGAACGGCGCGAGACCCACGACCACCCCGAGGGCGATCAACGGCAGGGCAATTCCCCACCCTCGTTGCCTCATGAACGCCGCGAGGCCGAGAACGATGACCGCGGTGAGTGCGTACGCGAACAGATCGTCGAGCATCGAGCAAGCCGGTCAGCTCAGCCGGAAGAATCGATGCGTCGTCGTCCCTCGAATGCGCGCCCGAGGGTTACCTCATCGGCGTACTCCAGGTCGCCACCCACTGGCAAGCCGCTTGCCAAGCGTGAGACCGCTACCCCCAGTGGCTGCATGGTGCGGGCGAGATACGTAGCGGTTGCTTCCCCTTCGAGGTTCGGGTCCGTCGCGAGGATTACTTCATTGATTGTGCCGTCCGCGAGTCGGCTGAGAAGTTCTCGGATGCGCAAGTCTTCCGGGCCGATGCCTTCGATGGGATTGATCGCGCCACCGAGCACGTGATAGCGGCCGCGAAACTCACGGGTTCGCTCGATCGCTACGACGTCTTTGGGTTCCTCGACAACGCACACAACGCTGAGATCACGCTTGGGGTCCGCGCAGATCCGGCATTGATCAGCTTCGGCGATGTTTCCGCAGGTGTCGCAGAACTGCACTCGCTCCTTCACGCGAACGAGCGACTCGACCAGACGTTGAACATCTTCCCGCTCAGAAGCCAGTAGGTGGAATGCGATGCGTTGCGCGCTCTTCGGGCCGACACCCGGCAATCGCCCCAGTTCGTCGATGAGATCCTGAACGGCGCCTTCGTACATCAGTGCTCGATCTCCCCGATCTGCGTGGCGCCCATTTCCCGCATCACCAAGTCAACGCCGGAAATATCGTCGACGTTCACGTCATCGACGCTCGGGGCGTCAGCGGGGTCTTTAGTACTGCTACTGCCTCCACCATTGCCCGACGCGGACGCGTTGGCAGTCGATGCAACAACAACATCGATCTGCAGATCTACTTTGAGGGTGTCCGCGATCGCCGCTCGAAGTTTCTCGTCGTGACCGCTCGATGCCGCGTTGGCAACTTTGCCGGGACTATCGACCGTCACTGCAAGAACTCCATCGGACCAAGAGACCGGACGGGAATCGTTAAAGAGCATCCACGCCACCCGGGTGCGAGACAACGTGTCCATCACCGCCGGCCACATGGTGACGAAGCCTTCGAGGGTGATGTCCGAATCGGCCGCGGTCGTTGTCGAGGTTGTCATCGCCGACTCAGCATCGGGCGCCGGCGCACCCGGGGTACCTGAACTGTCGGCACTATCGGCACTGTCCGGGCCGGCTTTCGCGTCGATTTCGTCTGCTTCGTCGACGGCGTCGATCGCCGTCGACGGCGCAACCTCGGAGATCTTGGGCGGTGGCGGCGCGGCCAACGTCTTGGTGGCCGCCTTCGACTTCCGGGGCGTCGTCGCCTCGGTCGTGGTTTCCGTCGTCGCCTCGGTCGTGGTTTCCGTCGTCGCAGTCGCTTCGGCGCCGCGGACTCCCGACGCGAGAGCCCTTTCCAGATGCTCGATCCGCGCCAACGCGCCGACGTCGGAGTTTTCGGCAGCCGGCACCAGGAGCCGGGCCGCCATGATCTCCAGCCGTAGACGCGGTGCCGTGGCGCCCTTGAGTTCACCGAGGGAACGACTAATGACGTCCGCTGCCCTGCTGGCTTCTGCCGGGCCGAGCAGTTCCGCTTGCGCCACGATCTGTCGCGCCTCGTCGTCGGGGGTATCAAGAAGTCCCCGCTGCACGGCATCGGGAACGCTCTGCACGACGATTACATCACGCATGCGCTCGAGTAGGTCCGAGACAAAACGACGGGGCTCGTGTCCACTATCGACAACCCCTTCCACAACGTCGAACAACGCCGCACCATCGCGATTCGCGATCGCCTCGATGGTCGCATCGAGCACGGCGCTCTCCGTCACACCCAACTGGCCCGCGACCTCGGCGTACGTAACACCGTCGGTTCCCGAACCGGCGATCACCTGACCGAGGATCGACAGCGAGTCCCGCACGCTTCCGGCCCCCGCGCGAGCCACCAAGGCCAGGGCCGACGGTTCGGCCGATACGCCTTCGGCTTCGCAGATCGAGGCCAGAAGTTGCTGAAGATCCTTGGTTCCCACGAGGCGAAACGCGTAGTTGTGCGTCCGAGATCGAATCGTGGTGAGGACCTTGTCCGGGTCGGTCGTGGCGAAGATGAAACGCACGTGCTCTGGCGGCTCCTCAACCAATTTCAGCAAGGCATTGAAGCCGGCGGTGGAAACCATGTGGGCTTCGTCGATGATGTAGATCTTGTAGCGCGATGACGCGGGCGCGAACATGGCGCGCTCACGCAGATCGCGGGTGTCATCCACGCCTCCGTGACTCGCAGCGTCGAGTTCGATGACGTCGATGGAGCCCGGCCCACCCGCGGCCAAATCCACACAGCTTTGGCAAGCGCCACACGGCTCGGATGTCGGTCCCTGCTCGCAGTTGAGGGATCGGGCCATGATCCGCGCCGTCGATGTCTTGCCGCAGCCGCGGGGGCCGGAGAAGAGGTACGCGTGGTGAACGCGATCGTTGTCCAAAGCCCGCGCCAGGGGCGTGGTGATGTGTTCTTGGCCCACCACGTCGGCCAGCCTCGCCGGCCGGTAGGTGCGATAAAGAGCCAACGACATGCGCCGACCCTAACGCCCGCTGCAAGCGGTACAGACTGATGTTCGGGTCCCAGACAGCCACGCAAAGGGACCCCCCGCGCACCTGACAGAGCCCGCCTACCCTTGCTGCCTTCCGGCCCTGGGGGGGTTGAGCGAGGTGACACCGCACGGGGGGTCGGTGACCAGGGTACGGGGCCGCGCGGAACGCTCGCCACCTGCGGGTAATCTCCCCCGCGGAGGATTCGCCTAGTGGCCTATGGCGCTCGCTTGGAAAGCGGGTTGGGTTAATAGCCCTCAGGGGTTCGAATCCCCTATCCTCCGCGCGAATGCGGAACCAACGAGTGGGGGCGGCGTAATGCCGCCCCCACTTTGCGTTCCGACCCCTTGTAACCTCTCCCGCGGTGGCGTGTCCGAGCGGCCAAAGGAGCGCGCCTCGAAAGCGCGTGTGGGGGCAACCTCACCGTGGGTTCAAATCCCACCGCCACCGCCATTCGACGAGAAGTGCCTCGCAAGCGAGGTTCTTCTCGGCATGCTGTCCCCTAGCGGCCCCGGTCGCAGGTGAACACTTCTGCCAAGAACAAGACACAGCAGCGATGCGAGGGAATGACATGGATCTCGGACCGAGCGCACGAGCCAGCGAGTACCTCTCCACGGTCACCGCCTTCATGGACGCCCATGTCTATCCCGCCGAGCCGACTTACGCTGAACAACGGCGGGCGCTCACCGAACAGGGCACACCGCATCATCTGCCGCCGGTCGTCGAGGAGCTGAAAGAAGTCGCGCGATCGCAGGGACTATGGAACCTCTTTCTGCCCGAGAGCACCGATCCCGCGCACGGTCTCACCGTTGCCGACTACGCCCATATCGCCGAACTCACGGGCCGTTCCATCGAGATCGCGCCGGAGGCGATGAACTGCTCAGCACCCGACACCGGGAATATGGAAGTTCTGCACATGTTCGGCACACACGCCCAGCGCGCGCAGTGGCTCGAACCGCTGCTGGACGGGCGCATCCGCTCCGGCTTCGCGATGACCGAGCCGGACGTCGCATCTAGCGACGCAACCAATATCGCGACCCGCATCGAACGCGACGGTGACGACTACGTCATCAACGGACGCAAGTGGTGGACGACCGGAGCGCTGGACCCACGCTGCGAGATCTTGATCCTGATGGGCAAGACGGACCCGACCGCGGAGACCCATCGCCAGCAGTCGATGGTCCTCGTGCCGATGGACACACCAGGGGTTACCGTCCGGCGGTCCTTACCGGTCTTCGGGTATCACGACCAGCACGGTCACGGGGAGATCACCTTCGACGACGCCAGAGTTCCCGCATCGAACCTCATCAGTGAGGAAGGAGCCGGTTTCGCCATCGCGCAGGCACGACTGGGGCCCGGACGCATTCACCACTGCATGCGCATGATCGGACTTGCCGAGCGGGCTTTGGACATGATGATCGACCGCTCCCGCGAACGCGTCGCGTTCGGCAAACCCCTCAGCGATCAGGGGGTGGTTCGCGAGTCCATCGCGTTGTCTCGCATCGAGATCGATCAAGCACGGCTGCTCACGTTGAAGGCCGCCGCGATGATCGACAGCGTGGGCGCAAAAGCAGCCCGCACCGAGATCGCTGCCATCAAGGTGGTCGCCCCTCGGGTCGCCTGCGACGTCATCGACCGGGCGATTCAAGTTCACGGCGGGGCAGGCGTCAGCGACGATACGCCGCTCGCGGCGATGTATGCCGGCGCCCGATCCCTGCGATTAGCCGACGGCCCGGATGAGGTTCACCTTCGAGACATCGCTCGTCAAGAACTGCGCCGCCGATGAGCATTCAGTCGCGGGTGCGAAACGAGGACTCCTTCGACGTCGCCGCGATGGATCGTTGGTTGCGCGCCCATGTTTCGGATCTGCCGGATGCGCACGAGTTGCACGATGGGTTACCGCAGGTCACCCAATTCACGCGCGGCGCTTCGAACCTCACCTACCGATTGAGCTATGGCGGCCGCGACCTGGTTCTGCGTCGACCACCGGCCGGAACAAAAGCCGCTTCCGCCCACGACATGGGTCGAGAAGTGCACGTCATCAATCACGTGCGAGATCAATTTCCCTACGTGCCGCGAATCGACGCCTACTGCGCCGATGACTCGGTGATTGGCTCGCCCTTTTATGTCATGGAGTACCTGGACGGAACAATCCTGCGACCGGAATCAACTGATGCGCTCACCAGTGATCAAGCACACGACGTCGGCCACGTCTATGTCGACCGATGGGCTGATCTGCACTCCGTCGACGTGGATCGAGCGGGGTTGACCGACTGGGGGAAGGGGCCGGGCTACGTGGACCGGCAGGTATCCGGTTGGTCCGAGCGCTACCGCAAGGCGCGCACTCCCGACGTTCCGGACGGGGAGAACGTCATGAACTGGCTGGCGGACAATCGCCCATCGGAGGTCGCGGCCTGCGTCATTCACGGTGACTGGCGGCTGGACAACATGATCATGGACACGGACTCGCTCGCACCGGGTCATCAGCCGACGATCATCGGCGTCTTGGACTGGGAGATGGCCACCATCGGAGATCCGCTGATGGATGTGGGCGCGGCTCTCGCGTACTGGATTGACTCCACCGACATCGACGTCGACCCGGCCTTTGCCGCACTCAAGCGTCAACCGAGCGACCTCCTGGGGATGCCCACGCGGGAGAGCATCGTCGAGCAGTACTCGGCACGCATGGGCTTCACCACCGCGCACTGGTCTTTCTACGAGACCTACGGGCTCTTCCGCCTCGCTGTGATCCTGCAACAGATCTGGGCCCGCTTCGTCGCAGGGCAGACCACCAACCCGGCCTTCGCGCCCTTCGGTCCGGCGGTTCAGGTGTTACTCGACCGAGCAGCCCGGGCCCGACAGGGAGGGTGACGGCGACGCCAGCGCGGCCGCCACGGTTCCCTCCGGCTGCAAGCCCTCGAAACTCCTGCCGATTGATAGATCGACGCGCGGGCCGGAACGATCGTCCTCGACCATCACCGCGTCGGGGACGTAGAAGAGCAACAAGCGCGCGTTGTCCACTCCCGTCGGCCCGAATCTGATTTCTCCCACACCGCGCAGCGAAACTCCCAGCGGGTCGTTCTCTACTTTGTTGATGCGAAAACCGATCTGACTCAACTCGCGCGCTGTCGTGCCAGCCAAGCCGGCGCGCTTGGTGGAGTTGTAGACGTTCACGACGACACTGTCCGGTCGCGGCAGCACCTCGGCGGCGGCAATCAGTGTCGTTTCACACGGCTCCGGCTCGACGTTGTTGCTGCCGGTAGTGCCGTCGTCATTAGCGATCGCGTCGCCAGCGACTGAGGGGTCTTCTTCACCGGCGGCAACCGTGGGACGCTCGTCTTCTCCGGCAACCAGCAGCGACACTCCGAAGCCCACCGCGAACAAGACCACCATGCCTACGCCGGTGAGCAGCACGATGAGCCATACCGGGCGGCGGGCCGGAGGGCGCCGTGCGGAGGTGTAGGTGCTCATCACCCACCACTGTAGGGATCAAGGTGGGTGTTGGTCGCGCGCCTGTCGTCCATAAAACTGGTGAGCAGGCCGGCGCACTCGTCGGACCGAACGCCACCGATGACTTCGATGCGGTGATTCATTCGACGATCCCGGACCACGTCCCACCGGGATCCGGCGGCGCCGTACTCATCGTTCCAGGCACCGATCACCAGCGTGGCGATGCGCGCGAGCACGGCGGCCCCCGCACACATCGGGCACGGCTCCACGGTGACGACCAGCGTGCACCCGTCCAGGCGCCAGTCACCGATCTCTTGCGCGGCCGATCGCAGGGCGAGGATCTCGGCATGGGCGGTGGGATCGCCGTCGGTCTCTCGTCGATTTCCCGCAATCGCCACGACCCGCCCATCGGCGTTCGCGACGACCGCTCCGATCGGAATGTCGCCGCGGGAAGCGGCGTCGACCGCGCAGTCCAACGCCGAGCCCATCCACTCGGAGAACAGAGCCTGCCGGTCAGCCATCACCTCGTTGCGCGCGACCATTGCGCGCTGATTCCCAGACGTTCGGCGATCGACGTCAACTGCTCGTCCGGGTAGAGATCCTCGTTCGAGCACAGCAGTTCGAGGTCCTCTCCCTTCACACCAAAGTCCTCCAGTAGCCGGGTATCTCCCGCTGGCTCAAGTTCTTCGACGTCGTTATCGGCAAGGCCCAACATGTCGACCGCCTCTTCCGCGAGCGACCAATCCCACGACGCCGCTCCGTCGCTGAGCAGAATCCACCGGCCCTGACCACTCTCCCGCACGAGGAGAAAGAAGTCGTCGCCCACGGTTACCACGCCGAAGACTCCACCCTCTCCGGGAAACCGAGACAACGCCGAGATCAATGAGTCCATCGAGACAGCAGACCGCGCCGGAATGCTGGACACCTGCCACAGGCCCTCTTCACGCCAGAAGACCAACGACACGTCGATGTCGTCCGCCGTCACCGCCTGCGTACCCATAGGTAGATCGTGGCACGAGGCATACCGTCGCGTCTGCTGTACGACTACTCTGCGTCCCATGCGAACACTGGTGATCGATCATCCACTCGTCGCCCACAAAATGAGCCGTCTGCGCCGAGAAGAGACGTCCTCGGCCACCTTCCGGCTCCTCGCCGAGGAACTCGTCACCTTGATCGCCTACGAGGCGACGCGATCACTAACCGTTCACCCGGAAACCATCACCACACCCGTGGCGCTCACCACCGGCTACGAGCTCGGAGAACCCAAGCCGCTGGTTGTTCCGATTCTTCGCGCGGGCCTGGGGATGCTGAACGGCATGGTCAAGCTGATGCCCACCGCCGAGGTCGGATTCCTCGGCCTGGTGCGGGACGAGGACACGCTCACCGCGTCTATCTACGCGGACCGGCTGCCGCACGACATGCACAACCGCCAGGTATTCGTGCTCGACCCGATGTTGGCCACCGGAGGCACCCTGGTCGCAGCGATCGACATTCTTCTCGAGCGCGGCGCGAAGGACGTGACGGCCATCTGCCTGCTGGCGGCACCGGAGGGCTTGGCCCACATGGAGGAGAACTACGGCAACCGGTCTGTCGACGTCACGGTTGTCACCGCCGGGCTCGACGAGAAGCTCAACGAGAAGGGCTACATCGTTCCCGGACTTGGTGACGCTGGCGATCGTCTGTACGGAGTCGTCTAACCGCGCGCAGCGCTAGACGTTCTTCAGCGCCGCGACAACCTTCGTCAAGGAATCCTTCGCGTCACCGAACAACAGCGTGGTCTTCGGATCGAACAGGATCTCGTTCTCGATTCCCGCGAAACCCGGACGCATAGACCGCTTCAAGAACACGATCTGCTGTGCGGCGTCGACGTCCAAAATCGGCATGCCGTAGATCGGGGCCGTCTGGTCGGTCCGCGCCGCGGGGTTCACCACGTCGTTCGCCCCAACGACCAACACCACGTCGGTCGCGGAGAACTCGGGGTTGATCTCGTCCATTTCCTTCAACTGCTCGTACGGCACGGCCGCCTCGGCGAGCAGGACGTTCATGTGTCCCGGCATGCGACCCGCCACCGGGTGAATGGCGTAGTCGACCTCGATTCCCTTCTCGGCGAGAAGGTCCGCAAGTTCACGAAGCGTGCTTTGCGCCTGCGCGACGGCGAGGCCGTAACCGGGCACCAGGATAACCTTGCCGGCGAAGCCCAACATGATGGCGACGTCGTTCGCCGAACCCGAGCGAACCGGTCGGTCGGACCCGCTGCCCGCCCCACCTGCGGTTGTTCCGGAGAACGCTCCAAACAGAGTGGATGTCAGCGGTCGACCCATCGCCTTGGCCATCAGGTTCGTCAGCAATGTTCCGGATGCACCCACCAGCGTGCCGGCGATAAGCAGCAGAACGTTGCCCAGAACGTAGCCGGAGGCCGCGACGGCCAAACCGGTCATGGCGTTCAACAGTGAGATGACGATCGGCACGTCCGCTCCGCCCACCGGCAGCACGAACAACACGCCGAAGACCAGCGACAATCCGAGCAGTGCCCACAGCAGCCACTCCTGCGGCTGGACGATCAACCACACGCCACCGACGACGGTCGCGACCGCGACGAGGATGGTGATCCACTTGCCCAGCGGGATGACCACCGGCCGGGTCGTCATGAGCTCCTGCAACTTCAGGTAGGTGACGATCGAACCGGAGAATGCGATCGACCCGACGATCACCGTGGCAACGGTAAAGATGAGGAAGAGAGAGTCGTCCGAGTCGACCACGAGGTACTCGACGACGGCAATCAGTGCTGCGGCTCCACCGCCGACGCCGTTGAACAGCGCGACGAGTTGCGGCATCGCCGTCATCTTTACTCGACGGGCGGCAACAAGTCCGAGTAGTGAACCGACGACGAGGAATCCGATGATCAACGCCAGGTTCGCCAGTTTGATGCCGCTGAAGAACAGCACACCCGTCGCCAAGGCAGCACCGATCGCACCGATCAACACGCCTGTCCGCGCCGTGCGGGGCGACGACATGGACTTCAGGGCAAGGATGAACAGGACAGCCGCGACGAGGTAGCTGACCTGCACCCACATGGGGTCAACGTGCGTCTCGCTCATGCCGCACCGCCATCCTCAACAGCGGCGGCAGGTTTCTTGGATTTAAACATCTCCAGCATGCGGTCGGTCACCACGAAGCCGCCGACCAGGTTGATCGCACCCAGAAGAACCGCCGCGAGGGCGATCCACAGGGCGAGCGAGTTGGGTTCAGACTTGCCGGCGACGATGATCGCGCCCATGACCACAACACCGTGAATGGCATTGGCGCCCGACATCAGCGGGGTGTGCAGAACGGTAGAAACCTTCGAGACGACTTCGAATCCAACGAAGACGCTCAGGATAAAGATGGTCAGCAGTGCGATGCCGTCCATGCTCACGCACCTCCCTGCAGTGCTTGCTGCGCTGCTTCGTTTCGGACTTCCCCGTCGTGCACCACGGCACACCCGTCGAGGACTTCATCCTCGAGATCCACGACGAACTCGCCTTCTTTGACGAGCAGTCCCGCGAGGGCCGCAATGTTCATCGCGTACAACTGCGAGGCGTGCACGGGCATCTCGCTGGCCACATCCTTGGCGCCCCACACGGTGACCTGACCGACGAGGATCTCCTCACCGGAGACCGAACCTTCGACGTTGCCGCCTGTTTCGCTAGCGAGGTCGACGACGATCGAACCGGGCTTCATCGTCTCGACCATGGCGCGCGTCACGAGCAGCGGAGCCTGGCGTCCGGGCACGGCCGCGGTGGTGATCACAACGTCGGCGTTGGAGATGTACGGGGTGAGGGCTTCGCGCTGGCGATCTGCACGGTCCTCGCTCATCTCTCGCGCGTAGCCGCCGGAGCCTTCGAGGGCTTCGAGATCCAAGGTGATGAAGGTGGCGCCCATGGACTTGACCTCGTCGGCGCTGGCTGGCCGAACGTCGTACGCGGACACCTTCGCCCCGATGCGCTTGGCTGTTGCGATCGCCTGCAACCCGGCCACGCCGGCGCCGAGCACCAGCACCTTCGCCGGCTGGATGGTCCCGGCGGCGGTCATGAAGAGCGGGAAGAAGGACGGGAGCCGGTCGGCTCCGACCAGGGCCGCGCGATACCCAGCCACGAGTGCTTGGGAGGTGAGGGCGTCCATGGACTGGGCGCGGGAAATACGTGGCAGCAGGTCAAAGGACAAGCCGGTCGCGCCGGCGTCACGCAACGCCTTGATCGTCTCGGTGTCCTGGGCCGGTGAAAGGAACGAGATGCTCACTCCGCCCCTACGAAGACGCGATGCGCGCCCGTAGTCAAGGGGTCGAACGCTGGCCACTACGTCGGCGCCGGCGATCTGATCGGTCAGCGCGGCTTCATCGAATACCTGTGCCCCGGCCTCGATGTAGGCAGCGTCGTCAGCGAAGGCTTCCGCGCCTGCGCCGGACTGGACAGCCACATCGAAGCCGAGTTGGGTGAATTTGCGAACGACGCTCGGCATCATCGCGACGCGCTTCTCTCCCGCCCGCGTTTCAGCAGGAATAACGATCTTCACGCGCAGCCCTCGCTCTCGGATGGTGAGCGTGCACGGTGCGTTCTCGCAGCACCGAGCAGCGGGAAGAGCCTAGCGGGATCGGCTTAATTCGCTCCCTCAACGGCACGGACCATAAACCCTGAGCGGGGTCCACCCCCAGGTCGGAGCGACGCGCAGCCAGATCGGTGCGTGATAGCCCTATGGAGCGGAATCGCCGACTAGCGGGCGGCCTTCAGCAACTTCGTTAAATAGGTCTCGTAAATGTCGGCCACCTCGCGGCCACCGGCGGTCTTCACCAACTGGACGGGTTGGCCGTAGCCCTCCGCCTGCTGCACGGCGATTCTTTCCGGCATCAAGGGTTTCATGACGGTGCTTCGGCCGTAGATCTCCACCAGTTCGTGCTCTCGATACTGGTGCTCTTCGGCAACAGACCGGACCCGGTTCACCACTATCCCCGCGAGCTGTAGGTCGCGGTTGTGGTTTTTTTGGACCTCGTCGATCTCTGCCATCGCCCGCTCGACTCCCTGGGCCCCGAAGTACGACGGGGTGGTCACCACTAGGGCGAGATCCGAGGCGGCAAGCGCTTCGCGCGTCAAAGCACCCAGGGATGGAGGGCAGTCGATGAGCACCAGGTCGTATCCGTCCAGGTGTCCCAGGGCCCTGGCCAGTTTGGGTCTCCAGGGTCCTCCGGTCCAGGCGTCGAAACGAATGGTGTTCGCGTGACCGGGGACAACATCGACCTCTCCGGGGGCGACTTCCCAGTCGCACGGGGTCAGGGCGCTTTCGACGGTTTCGCGGGTGGGGTGTCCCAGGACATCGGCCACCGTGGTCCGTGTCTTGTGAGACTTCAGTAGGGAGGTGGCGTTTCCCTGGGGGTCGAGGTCAACGACGAGCGTCGCCAACCCGCGAACGGTGGCCGCGCCGGCTAACCCGAGCACCACCGACGTCTTTCCGACGCCGCCTTTCAGACTTAACACGCTCACCACGGCCATGACCCTCAGTCTGTCGGGACCGGCGATCGGGCACAACCAATTTCTCGTCGCGGACGGGACTGGTCCGCGTTTGGCCTGTGCGCGTCGGCGAAGTTACAGTTGCCGGCGACTCGATCAAGGAGGATCACGCGTGCGGACGTCGCCGTATTTCTCGCTCTCCCGGGCGGCCGCTCTCACCGCTGGCCTGGCTCTCGCAATCTCGACAGTGATCACCGCTCCTGCCGCGCGGGCCGTTTCTCCCCAGGCACCCCCCGCCACCAATACCTGCTACGACTATCGGTCCGCGAGCAGCGAGGACCAGACCGCGGTCGCGGTTGCTGTTGCGTGCGAGGGCGAGCACACCGCGCAAACCTTCTATACGCGATCTCTTCCGGAGGGGTTCGGGATTCCCGCTCAAGCCGGTGCCAAGAAACGCTTGAAGGTCGCGAAGCCGTGCACGACGGATGCGATGAACGCATACCTGGCCTTGTCGGAGACCGCTATTCCGTCGCGCTTCCAGATCGTCACCGTGTTTCCGACCGCGGGCCAATGGAACGCGGGCGAGAGATGGATGCGCTGCGATGTGGTTCTTCGCGGTGGCAAGGAGTTCACTCGCTTCTCCGGCGGTGCTCCGCAACTGGTCGCTTCGACGCCTCGCGAGCAGTTCCACTTCTGCACCCCGTCGGTTCCGGGCAATAGGACCAAAGCCGCCTATCCGTGCACGAAGCCGAAGAAGAACTGGATCATGGTCGCCGAGCGGGACCTGGGAGCCATCGGCAAGAAGTTCCCGGGGACGCGGTCTGCTGAACGTAAGGCGAAACGGATCTGCCAACGTGTGGGCAACCGCTACACCGAGCGCAAGAAGTTCTATCCGTGGTGGGCGATTTGGCCGACACGGGCCGGCTGGAAAGAGGGCGATCGGACCGCTCAATGCTTCGTGCCGTACGAGCAGTTCGTCAAGACGACTACTGGCTGACGTCGCCGCATCCTGAAGTCGTCAACGCAACGAGCTTCGCGGCTGATCCTCCGGATACATCGATGTGTGCTCGGGCGTCGTTGCCTGGAGCGCGGCGAATTGCTGGTCCGATAACTCAAGCGTCGTCGAGCGCACGATCGACGTGACGGTTTCCGGGCGGGTCGCCCCCGGGATAGGAATCATCACCGGGGACATGCGCAGCAGCCACGCCAACGTCACCTCTTGCGGGGTTACGCCTACGTCGTCGGCGACATCCGCGAAGGCCGCGAATCGCGACCCGACGTCCTTGGCGTGGGTTGCACCCCCCAGTGGCGACCACGGTAGGAACGCGATGCCTTCACGCTCGCACCGCGCCAGAACATCGAGGTCGGCTCGGTAGCGCGGGGACAGTTCGTTTTGTACGGAGACAACTCCACCATCGGACGCCGATCCCAACTCGTCGATGGCGAGATCAAGTTCTGCTTCCGTAACGTTCGATAATCCGATGCGTCGAACCAGCCCTTCGTCCTTGAGTAGTTGCAGCGCTCGCACTTGGTCGATGTACGTCATCGCCGGATCGTGGCGGTGATGCTGGTAGAGATCAATGCACGAGACGTCGAGTGCCCTCAGGCTGTCTTCGCACGCTCGGCGTAGTGCCTGCGGGCTGGAATCACGTCCCCACTGCTCTCCCGGGCTGCGGGTGATGCCGCCTTTGGTGGTGACGAGAACGTTGGTCAGTGGAGCGTGACCGGTGTAGGTGCGGAGGGCTTCGGCGACGAGGGCTTCGTTGTGGCCGATGGCATCCCACGATGGTGCGTAGATGTTGGCCGTATCGAGCAGGGTGACTCCCTGATCGAGCGCCGCGTGAACGGTCTGCAGTGCTTGTTCGCGGAGATCCACCATGCGGCCGTTGCTCAATGGCATGCACCCCAAGCCCACCCCGGACACCGAGAGGTCGCCGACTCGACGTCGCTGCATCATGCCTCCACTGTAGGGACATGAGTCGGCAAGAACGATGCCTTCAGCGCTATCCCGAGGTAACGAGCGAACTCGCTCATGGGCGATGGAGAGGCCCGTGTGAAAGCAGTGCCTGAGTCACCGACGCACCCGACCCTGTCGGGTTTCACCGAACAAGACGGAATGCAGTTGTACGAGAATCCGTTCGTTCTGTAATCACCGCGTCACGTCGAACACCGATCAGTGCGGCGCTCACGAAGATGACACTCGCCACGACGCCGACCCCGACCGTCACCGGCAGAGGTATCGACAGAAGTCCCGTCCACTCCAGGACCAGGTCGATATCGAAGAGCCCACGCTCATTACCCGCGGCGTACCGGTGGGCGTGCACCCACAGCGAGACGCTGGCCGCCGCTGCGATCCCCACTCCAATCACCCACGCCAGGACTCCCGGTAGCGGCAACCCTCCATCGGTCGAGCTCCCGAAAGGAACGCGAAGGCTGAGAGTAAGCACCAGCACCAGGATGAGCGGGAGCAGGTAGCGCGCCTGCACTACTTCGCCCACTCCCAGTCCTTCGCGTTGCAAGAACACCAGGGGCACGGCGGCGGCGGCCCCCAAAGAAACCAATAGCGCGATGCCTTTAGACCGTGGAACGTCCTGGAGTCCGCGAGCCATCAGTGCACCGACTGCCAGCAAACCGAAGACACCCACCAGGGGCGGCGGCACGGTGTCGTTCCATCCCAGTGCCATGCCTCCCACGACACCAATCAAGTACAC
>ERZ891134.736-NODE-736-length-25474-cov-5.017664_pt1 | contig 25474 bp, 20 predicted proteins | sample MGYA00520888_ERZ891134 | MGnify/ENA primary metagenome ERZ891134 (study PRJEB32303, sample SAMEA104408692) | aquatic metagenome | biome: Brackish water; feature: Coastal; material: water | place: Baltic Sea | collected 2014-10-23 | depth 10 m ... | reverse complement strand
TTGCGATCAATATTCCTATTCACTGCAGAAGCACCTACGTTCAATGTACCAAATTTAGAATCCTTACCTACACCCAGAGTGCCATCTAAATTAACACCGCTGATTACCTGCGGCGTATAGCCAAATCGGGTATCGCTATTCTTATTTCCCTTTTGATTGCCTGAAAATGCTTTGATTCTCCAATTCGGATTGATATCGTAGACCAAGCGTATGCCTTGTATCGAATAGTCGATACCCAACTGCCGCTGCTCGTAAGCGCGAAATATGGCCCCCGTTCCAAATTGATCGTAAAAGGAACCCACCGTTATATTTAAATTATTCAGTTGTTTGCTTGCTTGCCAAAACCCAATACCGTGATCGGTATACGCATCCTGGGGATCTAAAAGTGGAGAATTGTTAAACCCATCGAAACGCATAATAAAATTATACCCATTTCTGCGGTATTGCATGAATAACCATGCATCCACACTAGCTGTGTTCTCCTTGTAAACACGGGTATTGGCTCCTATACGGTCATCGCGCAAATATTTTTGGTAATTCAGCAACAAATTTCCACTAAACTCACCCTTATCTGTATTTTGATCCTGTGAATGAAGGCTTCCCAAAATGAACAAACAACCTATAAATATCGAAATGCGCTTTAACATAAATCTCTGCAAATTAACAAAAATCCTTTCACAGCACACCTCCCTTTATGAAAGTTCCCCCAAAAAGCAAGATATACCCTATTTTTGTGTGTTAAATGAATACCGCAACAATCGACGCCATTAAAACCCGCAAGCTGCATATCGAAAGCTATGGTTGTGCCATGAATTTCTCCGATTCTGAAATTATTGCAAGTATTATGGGGGAGCATGGATTTATCCAAGCCACCGATGAATATGATGCAGACGTTATATTTTTAAATACCTGTGCCATCCGCGATAATGCCGAACAACGCATACGCGAACGGCTGAAACACCTGCGTGCCACCAAAAGCAAAAATTCTGATCTTATTATTGGAGTTCTAGGCTGTATGGCCGAACGTCTAAAAGACAAACTTCTCGAAGAAGAAAAATTAGTCGACGTAGTGGCAGGACCCGATAGTTACCGAGAACTGCCCAAATTGGTGGCAGAAGTAGACGACGGTGCGCGAGCCATAAACGTATTGCTCTCTAGAGAAGAAACCTATGGCGATTTAAATCCGGTGCGATTGAATTCCAATGGAATAACCGCATTCATAAGCATCATGCGCGGTTGCGATAACATGTGCAGCTTTTGCGTAGTGCCCTTTACACGTGGTAGAGAACGAAGCCGCGATCCTGAAAGTATCGTAAAAGAAGCGATTGATTTGCGCGATCAAGGATACAAAGAAATTACCCTTTTAGGTCAAAATGTTGACAGTTACTTATGGTTTGGAGGTGGACCTAAAAAGGAATTCAAGAAATTGACCCCTGAAGAACAAGAATCTTCCGTTGATTTTGCGGGTTTATTAGAAAAAGTAGCCCTGGCAGCGCCCCAAATGCGTATCCGCTACAGTACCAGCCACCCCCGAGACATTACAGAGAAGGTAGTCCATACCATGGCAAAATATCCCAATATTTGCAATTATATCCACCTGCCCGCACAAAGCGGTAACAGCCGTGTATTAGAAGTGATGAGCCGCAATTACACCCGCGAATGGTATATGGGTAAAATTGAAATGATTCGGAACATACTTCCCGATTGTGGCATCTCCTGCGATATCATTTCTGGTTTCTGTACCGAAACCGAAGAAGAACACGCCGATACCCTATCGCTCATGGAATGGGCGCAATTCAATTTCAGCTATATGTACATGTACTCTGAACGACCTGGAACGCCGGCAGCCAAAAAATTTAGCGACGACATCCCCGAAGAAGTTAAAAAACGCCGCCTTCAGGAGATCATTGCCCTACAAAAGCAAATCAGCAAACAAAAAAACGAAGCCAGAGTCGGCAAAGTTTGTACTGTATTGATAGAAGGAAACAGTAAAAAGAGCGCCGATGAATGGGCGGGACGTAACGATGAAAATATGATAGTTGTATTCCCTAAAGAAACCTATCAAAAAGGCGATTTTGTGAATGTTCTTATTGAGCGAGCCACAACTACTACATTGATTGGCAAAGCCATTGGTAAAAACGACCCTTTTTAGTCTTTCTGAGGATATTTCTTCTTCTGACGGGCGCGATAGGAGCGATATTTACGGTACGCATCTACGCTCATCGTTTCTTTGATGCGTTCGTACTTCAATTTCTTAGCCGCCGCTATATCCGATTTGCGTATGGCCGTTTGATGCGGAAAATCATGTCGCGCTTGATACTTCTTTTGTTCGTACTCCAATTCCGCATCAAATAATTCTTGCAAATCAGCTGCATCTATAAAATGTCGCTTTGCGAATTTTATTATTTTAAAGGCTGCCTCTTTTTCGTAAAACAGCGAACTTTCCGCTTTGGATTTAATAAAAGGCGGCACCTGAGTTTTCGGCTTAGGTTTCCAAAAAGTGATTAAGTTAAAAATATGTTGAAGCATTTACAGCTGACTTTACAACCACGAAATTATATGATTTATTCAGTCCTACCCTACCAAAAACAAAGTAATAACACTAGAATTACATACTATTTTATACCCAATTTCCGGGAAATATTACCTAACATGCTTTCAGTCATTTGATTCAAATCGTAATCAGGTTTCCAGCCCCAATGTTCATGAGCCAAAGAATCATCAATTACCGCTGGCCATGTATCGGCTATGGCCTGTCTGTAATCTGGAGAGTATGAAATGTTAAAGTCTGGAATATGTTTTTTTATACTATTTGCGATCTCTTCTGGAGCAAAACTCATTCCCGCCAAATTATAACTCATTCTCATTTTAATATTTTCCGAAGGGGCGTGCATCACCTCTAACGTTGCTTTCAAAGCATCGGGCATGTACAACATGGGCAAAATAGTGCCTTCCTTCAAAAAGCACGTGTGGTGTTTCTCTTTCAACGCGTCGTGATAAATGGCCACCGCATAATCAGTAGTACCCCCGCCTGGATCGCTTTTATGACCAATTAAACCCGGATACCGTAAACTGCGAGTATCTACTCCGTAGCGATTGTAATAATACTGAATGTATAATTCACCCGCATATTTACTGATTCCATAAACCGTTGTGGGATCCATTGGACCGTATTGCGGTGTTTCAAATCTTGGCGTATTAGGACCAAAGGCCGCGATTGAACTGGGCCAATAAACCCTTCCTATAGAGGTACCTGGCTCTTTTGCCGCATCCAACACATGAAATAAACCCTGCATATTCAATTTCCAGGCAAACTCAGGTTGCTGCTCTGCGGTAGCACTCAATAATGCCGCCAAATGATATACTTGGGTAGGTTTGTATTTCTGCAGAATTTCCTTCCATCGATCTACATTCAATATATCTAACAATTCAAATGGACCCGTTTCAAATACTTCGCTATCCTCCTTACGAATATCTGAAGCAATTACATTGTCGTTTCCATAAATTCCACGTAAAGCTTCTACCAATTCCGTTCCCAACTGTCCGCAGGAACCAATCACCAAAACCGTTTCTTTCTTCATTTTCTACTGCAAAATATGTTTAATTTAGCCTAATTTCAAAACATTGACCGCACAATAACCATTCTCCGTAAAAAGTTTCGCATTTTTGCCTTTTGAAAATTATGGAGTCGCAATGGAATTTTGGTATCATCGGTTTGGGTCGCATCGGCATGCGCCATGCCAAAGAAATCGAAGCACACTCCAATGCCCAATGGGTTGACGCATTTGATTTAGATTACCAAAAGATTCCCGCAACCTTCAAAAAACATCCCGATATCAACCGCTTTTTTGATGAAAGCACTGCCAATATTATTCATGTTTGCACCCCCAACGCTTCACATTTTGAATTGGCACAACAAGCACTCCTACACAATAAACATGTGGTTATTGAAAAACCAATAACTCTTGAATCGCAGCATGCCCGAATCCTTCAAGAAATTGCTAGGTCCAACCAAAAACACATATTTTGTGTCATGCAGAACCGCTATTCCCCGGTTTCCCAATGGCTAAAAAACCTCGTTGATCAAGGCACATTAGGCAACATATATTCGGTTCATGTAAACTGCGCTTGGAACCGCGACGATAGATACTATCAACCCAATAATTGGCACGGCAGCCTTGAATTAGACGGCGGCCCTCTCTACACCCAGTTTTCCCATTTTGTAGACCTTTTATTCTGGCTATTCGGTTCGGTTCAAATTCAAGACCCTTCCTTTTTCAATCATAACCATAAACACAATACCGAATTTGAAGACAGCGGTATTTTCCATTTTCATAACTCCAAAGTACCCCAAGGAAGTTTTCATTATACAACCTCGGTTTTCGATGCCAACTTCAAAAGCAGCATCGAAATTATAGCAGAAAATGGAACCCTCGAGGTGTCCGGTCAATACATGAACGAAGTCCAATATTGCCACATACGCAATTATCAGATGCCTGAACTTCCCGCCTCTCCGGCCCCCAATCTATACCCAGGCTACCAAGGATCTGCTTCCAACCACCACTTCGTAATTCAAAATGTAATTGACACCCTTATGGGGAAATCTTCACCAGACACCCCCATCGAAGATGGAATTTCAGTAGTGGAAATCATTGAAAATGTGTATCTTAAAAGAAATTTAAACTTTTTTTGATTTTTTTTGGGGGATGCTCCCCTTTTTGGTGTCATACTAAGTGTTAACACCTTAAGTCATGAAAGAACAACTTGAATCTAACGTGATCACCAAATACGCCGCCGGCCTAATGGAACACGATGAACGCACACAATGGGAAAAGTGGCTTCAAGAAAATCCCCAATTCTCAACTACCGTGGCCATCATACAACAACAAGTGCAGGCTATGTCACTTGAGCTTCCTTCTAACCCATTGAAATAATCAAGTATGAACCCAAACAATCACAATCCAAAACCCCAAGACGATTTTTCAGATATCTGGGACTTGGCTAAAAATTATACCCCATCCGAAGCCGCTCAAAACGATGCCTCTTGGGAAAAATTCCAAAAGAAACTTACGCCTAAAGTAGAGAAGGCGCCTTCTCATAACTTAAGCATTACCTACCGCCGCATTTTAAGCTATGCTGCCGTTATTGCCCTTTTCCTACTTTCTGGCTATATGTATTTCTTACCTGAAGTACCCGCAGAAATTGCTAAGGTTACCGAAAATACCACTTCCGGACAAGCACGAGAAGTCAAATTGCCCGACGGAAGTACCGTGATGCTTTCTGCCAATAGTGAACTTTCTTACAGCTTCACCGAAGCCAAACGCTTCATTGAATTAAAAGGACATGCCCGTTTTGAAGTGGCCCGTAATGAAAATGCGCCCTTCACCGTTAACACCCCTTCTACCACTATTACGGTATTAGGAACCGGATTCGATGTAGATGCTTACCCCAACTCCAACGTTAAAGTCTTTGTAAATCACGGCAAAGTAAAAGTAGAAAACGACCATCAAGAAGCCATCCTTACTCAAAACCAAGGCGTAATTTCCCAAAATAAGGAACTCGTTTCTTGGAACCACAAACAGAATCCATTAGAAGTACACAATCAATACCTGAAGTTTGATAATGCACCGCTCGATTTTGTATTGGAAACCCTTAACCATACCCAAAATATGCAATTTCAAGCGCCTGCCAATGCAAGCGAATTACATTTTACGGGTACCCTAAAATTCGATCAGACTTCCGAAGAAATTGCCGCACTTCTTCAAGCTGCTTTGCAAACACCCATTCAAATAGCCAAATAAAAAAGCAAATCCTACCGGACTTATTTACATCCAGTTGGTTATAAAAACGTCAGTTTTTCAATATTACTCCTGTATACAAGAGGCCCCCACTTTCACAGTAGGGGCCTCTTCTTTTTTTTAACTAAATTTGTTAATCATGGGATTTGGGAAAAATGGCTTACTGGGCATCGCTGCAATACTTTTCGCAGCTATGTTACAATCACAAGCCGCTTTTTTTGAGCCCAATGTCGGACAGATAATCGTACCAGATTCCTATCAAGAAAAACAACCCATTGCCGTTTTCCATCACCCACTAGGTCAGGTATATGTATGCGAAGACCGCCTGCGCATTCGTGTCATCAACACGCAAGACAAACCCCTTATCCACCAATCTTTTCACTACCAAAATACCGATTCCACCTTTACCATTCGACACCAAGTTTTTGATATTATTTTCGAAAATGCCCAAACGCCCCAACAAACCCTTTTCGAAAATCCTGCCCCCTATTATCTCAATTACTACCTCGGCAACGATCCTAAAGATTGGCGGCATCACGTCTATCCCGTTCAAAGTATTACCTTAAAAAATCTGTATCCCCATATTGACTTGCGCGTATATACCCAAAACGAGCAGGTAGAATTTGATTGGATATTAAAACCTGGTGCCAATCCTGAAAATATCAAATTGCGCTTCGCCGGACATCAAAAGTTGAAAATTGCTCAAGAATCTATATCCCTAATTGGTAAAAATGCCCAGTTTTCAATAGCCCCGCCACTCGCGTATAAAGGTCAACGGCGTGTTAAATTTCCCCCGAAAAAAATCAGCTGTCACTACCAAAAAACCAGCACGAATAGCGTAAAACTTTCTTTAGGGAATTTCAACGCGCTAGATACCATAATCATCGATCCCGTGTTGGTTTTCAGCACCTACAGCGGCTCAACCGCCGATAATTTTGGGTTCACGGCCACCTACGACAACCAAGGGTGCCTGTATGCCGGAGGCATCGTAGATGCTTCCAGCCGCAGTTACCCGGTCACCCCTGGAGCATTTCAGACCACTTACGGCGGTAGCAGCAACGCCGCAGAACCCGTTTACCTGCCCTGCGATATCAGCATCAGCAAATACAGTCCCGATGGCAGCACCCTGCTTTTTGCCACCTATTTGGGCGGCAGCAATAACGAATACCCACACAGCTTGGCCACCGATTTACAAAATAACCTCCTGCTTTTAGGAAGCACCGTTTCTAATAATTACCCCGTTCACCAAGATTCTGCCTTGCAATTCAGTATCGGCGGGGGCTATGACATCGTGCTCACCAAATTCAACGCAAGCGGCAGCAGCCTCTTAGGAAGTACTTATTTCGGGGGAAGTTTCAATGACGGCTTTCAAACCAATAACGGAGGCCGGCGTTCTGAATTGCTCTATAATTATGCCGATAATTATCGCGGCGATATTACCACCGACCGCTTTGGAAACGTTTTTATTGCCACTTGTACCCAATCTGAAAATATACCTACATCCGCAAATGCGTATCAAAAGAGTATCGGTGGAGCTACCGATGCACTAGTGCTTTCTACGAGTCCTAATTTTTCGAAAATTCGTTGGCTTTCTTATTTCGGGGGCATCAACGACGATGCCGCGTATTCATGCCGGCTTGACGATAGCGGCAATGTATTCATCGGCGGTGGCACCGCGAGCGATAATTACCCTGTAGAAGGGTCCAAACCTCATTCTAAGGTATACAAACAGGCCATTGACGGGTTTATTATGAAGCTCAACGGCACAACCGGAAGCTACCAAGCCGGAACTCTTTGGGGTAATTGGGGCGTGGCTCCGGAACCGGTGGCTTACGATCAAATTTATTTCATCGATATCGATCCCGATGGTAAAATTTACTTTACCGGACAAACCACAGGCGATATAACCCGCACGGCTAACTGTTACGGACAAAATCTATCCGGACAAATGATAGGGCGATTCAATAACAACCTCGATTCTCTAGAATTTATTACCACTTTCGGAAATAGCAACCGCGGAAACCCCGATTTAAGTCCCACCGCCTTTATGGTCGACGATTGCTATAATATTTACTTTAGCGGTTGGGGGTCTATCATTGGTGTGGGTAATGAAGGCACCACGGTTGACTTAGAAATCACCCCCGATGCGCACCAAAAAACTACCGATGGAAACGATTTCTATCTCTTGGCCTTATCGCGAAATGCAGAAAAATTACTCTATGCCTCTTATTTCGGTGGAAGCGAGAGTGCCGACCATGTAGACGGTGGCACGAGTCGTTTCGACAAACGGGGTATCGTTTACCAATCGGTTTGCGCTTCTTGTCCCGACGAACCCCCAGGCTTGAACGACTTCCCCACAACCCCCAATGCGGCCTATCAATCCAATATTTCCATTCGCTGCAGCAACGCCAGCTTTAAATTAGATTTCCGTTTGGGTTATTCTATCGATGCTGAATTTATGACCACCCAGACCCGTTGTCTGAAGCAAGAAAGTAGGTTCAAACCGATAAATCGGCACAATGCGCAGTATTTTTGGGACTTCGGAGACGGCGATACTAGCATGCAATTTTCGCCCACACACATATATAAAGATACGGGCAGCTACAAGGTTACGTTAACCGTAATAGATACTAACAGTTGCAATGTTTCTGCCACCCGAACCGAAATCATTCGGGTAATCCTCGCGCCCAAAGCATCTCTCACATTTAGCACCGAACCTTGCGTGGAAGAAACCATCATAAGTGCCGACGGTCAATATTTCGACAGTATCTCTTGGGAATTCGGAGACGGCTCAGCTCCCCAATACAATGAAAATCCCATCGCACATAAATTTCCCAAAGGTGATTTTGTTACGACGGCCATTTTCAGTAATTCCATTACCGGATGTGTAGATACCGTGCAACTCAACATCAGCGATACCACCGACAAAAATCCAGAAATGTCGCTAGCCAATACCTTTACGCCTGATAACGATGGCTTTAACGATTGTTTCCGTATCTATGGATTTTCAGATATCTGTGAAAAAGGCGAAATACGCATCTTTAACCGTTGGGGGGCACGGGTTTATAAATCCGATAAATTAGGCAGCTTTTGTTGGAACGGCCAGGTCGATAACCAAGGGGCATACGTACCCTCAGGAACCTATTTTTACATCATAGATATTATCGAGACACAGAATCCAAAACTTCCTAAAAAAATCAACGGTACTGTGCAACTCATTAGAAACCGCCCCTAAAAGTTTTAACCCTTTATTAGAGATTATTAATGAAAGCCTTCCCGATTAGTTAAAGGCGCTTAGCCAATTTTAGCAATCAACCCTTGCAATACTTTTCCCGGTCCGAGTTCGGTAAATTCGGTAGCACCATCGGCTTTCATATTCAAAACCGACTGCGTCCATTTTACCGGTGCCGTTAATTGTGCAATGAGTTGCTTTTTGATTTCTTCAGGTTGCGTTTGCGCTTCTGCCGATACATTTTGATAAACGGCACACGTGGGAGCATTGAAGGTGGTTTTTTCGATTGCCTCGGCCAATTTTTCACGAGCGGGCTCCATCAAAGGTGAGTGGAATGCACCACCAACCGGTAATATCAATGCACGTCGAGCGCCCGCAGCCTTCATGCCTTCACAAGCTGCCACTACCGCAGGTACGGCACCCGAAATTACCAATTGTCCGGGACAGTTATAATTTGCCGCCACTACAATTCCTTCGGTTTCTTGACATACTTTCTCCACTACCTCATCGGCCAAGACCAAAACAGCCGCCATAGTACCTGGCTGAATTTCACATGCTGCTTGCATGGCTAAGGCTCTCTGATGTACTAATTTCAAACCGTCTTCAAACGATAATACTCCTGCCGCTACCAAAGCGCTAAATTCACCTAAACTGTGTCCTGCCACCATATCGGGTTGGAAATCATCACCCAACTCTTTAGCCGCAATTACACTATGAATAAAAATTGCAGGCTGCGTTACATCGGTGCGTTTGAGATCGTCTGCTGTTCCATCAAACATCAAATCGGTGATGCGAAACCCTAATATATCATTGGCCAATTCAAATAAGGCTTTGGCACTTTCACTTCCATCATAAAGTTCGCGACCCATCCCAACAAATTGAGATCCTTGCCCTGGAAATACATATGCATGTTTACTCATGTGGCAAAAAAAGGCAATTTTATCGATACTGTAAGTTACCCATGGTACATAGTCCAAAATATTGAACTACATCGGGGTATATCCAATTGGCCAAAGCTTAATCGTTAAGCTCTAACCAACGCAATTCATAGGCATCAATTCGATCAGAGATTTCCTTTAATTCTTGGGAAATAACTACAATCTTATCGTATTGGTCGCCCAACTCTAAAAGCTCCTTCTCGAGGGAGCTTTTTTTATCTTGCAACTGCGGAAGTTCCTTCTCTATGGTATCTAATTCGTATTGCTCTTTGAAGGCGCGCTTTTTGCGAATAATGGGGACTTCTTCTTTTGCAATTTCTATAACAGGCGCGGATGCAGCAGCCGGTTTTTTGGACATTTCGCGTTTTTCTTCACTCTGCAGCTCTTCATATTGGCGATAATCGCTATAATTTCCAGGAAAATCTTGCACATCACCCTGTCCCTTAAAGATAAAACAATGGTCTACCAAGCGATCCATAAAGAAGCGATCGTGACTCACTACCAATAAACACCCTTGATAGGCTTGTAAGAAATCTTCTAAGACCGCCAAGGTTTCTATATCCAAATCGTTGGTTGGCTCATCTAAAATTAGAAAATTAGGAGCCCCCATTAAGATGGTTAGTAAATACAATCGCCTACGCTCGCCACCGCTTAGCTTCACCACAAAGTCATGCTGCTTATCATAACTGAATCCAAATTGCAACAATAAATGCGACGCCGTTAACTTATTTCCGTTAGATAGAGGTATCCAATCGGCAATATCACGCACCACATCTATGACTTTCTTAGACTCGTCAACTTGAATTCCTTGCTGGGAATAATAACCAATTTTCAAGGTTTCACCCCGCACGATTTTACCCGAATCTGGTGTTTCAAGACCCATCATCAAATTCAAAAGAGTAGATTTTCCAATGCCATTAGGACCGATAATACCCACTTTTTCACCGCGTTTGAAATTATAGGTAAAACCCTCCAAAATGCACAACTCACCATAGGCTTTAGCCACTCGATGCAACTCCATTATTTTGGTTCCCATCCTTTCGGTTCGCACATCCATGCGTACTTCAAGTTTGGCGCGTTGGTTTTTCAACTTCGCTTCTAATTGCGAAAATGCTTCTGTTCGACTCTTACTTTTGGTGCCCCTTGCTTTGGGCATGCGACGCACCCATTCCAATTCTTTGCGATATAAATTACGATCCTTCTCTAACTCGCTCTGCAACTGAGCTTCCCGCATGGCTTTACTTTCGATATAGTAAGAGAAATTACCCTGATACTGATGCAAATCGCCATTGTCAATTTCGATAATCCGGTCGCAAACGCGATCTAGAAAATAACGATCGTGGGTTATTAAAAGTAAGGTCAGGTCGCGTTGCGCTAAAAACCCTTCCAACCATTCGATCATATCTAGATCTAAATGGTTCGTAGGTTCGTCTAATAAAAGAAAATCAGCCCCCGACAATATAACCTTTGCCAAAGCAATGCGCTTTTTTTGTCCCCCAGAAAGCGTAGACGCCTTCTGGTGATAACGATCTATTTTAAGTTTAGCCAATACTTGCTTTACTTTAGCTTCATAATCCCAAGCATCTAAAGCCGTCATGGTTTCACTCAAATAATTCAAGCGCTCCAACAATTCCATGTTATCAGAATCCGTTTCAAGCGCGTCTAACACCTCATTATAACTTTTTAAAGCGCGCGTAATTTCATGATCGTCGAACAATATATTTTCTAATACTGTTAACTCTTCGTCTACATCCGTGTCTTGGGACAAATAAGAATAGCGAATGTCTTTTCTTATGATGGCTTTACCGGCATCGGCATTTTCCTTTCCCACAATAATGCTGAACAAGGTAGATTTACCCTGGCCGTTTCCTGCCACCAAAGCCACCTTTTCACCTTGTTGAATGCCGAAAGTAACTTCTCTTAAAACGGGTTTATCGTGCCATGTTTTTGAAACTTGATCTACAGAAAGAAAATTCATCGCCGCAAAGGTACGGCCAAACGTATGTGTACTCAGCGGCAAACTCATAATTCCTACCTTTGTAGTATGAAAATTGAAATCTGGTCCGATATCATGTGTCCATTTTGTTATATAGGAAAAAAACAACTCGAAAAAGCACTTGAAAGACTACCCTATGGAAATGAGGTAGAGATAATTTGGCGCAGCTTTGAATTAAATCCAGATATAAAGTACATCCCCGGAAAATCTGTTTCTCAATATCTTTCCGAAGTCAAAAACATGTCTTTAGCAGACGTGAATCGCATGCAGAAAAAACTCGTGGAACAGGGCAAAGAACTCGGAATAGACTTTCAATTTGATCAAGCGCCCATTAGCAATTCTCACAACGCCCATAAGCTCATACATGTAGCCCAAAAACAAGGAAAGGCCAATCAGCTCAAAGACGCCCTATTCTCTGCCTATTTTACAGAAGGCGCCAATGTAGAGGATATTGACACACTTCTAAACTTGGCCCAAAAAGTAGAGATCGACTTACAAGCATGGAATAACGATCCCTTTCATTCAGAAGAACTTGAAGTGGAAGTAAAACAAGATATTTACAATGCACATCAAGTAGGAGCGCGTGGGGTGCCTTTTTTCGTTTTCAATGAAGCGTATTCGCTAAGTGGCGCGCACGGCGCCGATACCCTCTATAAAGTAATTGAAACCGCCAGAATTAAAACCCAATAAATTATGTTTGAAAGTTATATATCACAACTTCCTGAAGAACGACGCGTTCCATTTTCAAAAATTATCGAATTACTTGAAAATAATCTTCCCGATGGTTTCGAGGCGCAAACGCAGTATTCTATGCCGTCTTTTGTCGTGCCCCATTCCATATTTCCAGCTGGCTATCATTGTAATCCCAAAGAACCGCTACCTTTTATGAGTGTGGCTTCCCAAAAGAATTTCATTGCACTGTATCACATGGGTATGTACGCCAAACCCGAATTATTGCAATGGTTCACAGAAGCCTATCCTCATCACTGCAAGTACAAATTAGATATGGGCAAAAGTTGCATCCGATTCAAAAAAATCGAAGACATTCCCTATAACCTACTTGAGGAATTATTTCAAAAAATGACAGTCGATGAGTGGATCAAAATCTATCAAGAAGCCTTTATAAAATAGTCAAACTGTCCTAAAATAGGGCAAGGTTATACAATATTACATCTTAAAAATGTGAACAAGGTTATATGTTTGGTTAATATAACTATTATCGTTCAATGTTTAAAATTTCCTTAAAAATCGAGTTGCTTAAAACCGTTTCAATTCTTGCAGTTATAATACTCTATATAACCTCGTGCACACCGCACCAAAAGATTCGGTTTTCAGAAATTTCACAATTGCCATCGGATAGTGCTATTCTCAAAATAGAGGAAGAAAAAAACGAATATCAATGGGTGTATTTATGCAATCAATATATCTCTAATTTATCTTCTAAATCAGAAGACCCCAATGCACTAAAACCCATGGTTAACTATCTTCTCAACCGGAGCAAGAAAGAAAATAGTATATTGGGTTTTGAAGGTTATTATCGCTTTAAAAGTTATCAATTTATCACTCTCGGCGAGTTGGATTCTGCCTTAATCTATGGCTACAAAGTGTTGTCATTAAAAAACAGTCACGATTCTATTAACCCTTGCGATGCCTATCATTTACTCGGCATGGCCTATTTTTATAAAAATCAAAATTCAGATAGTGCCCGATACTATTGGAGTAAGGGTTATAAGGAGTCAGAGTTGAAAAAGGATTATCACCTTATAATCCATTTCGGAGTAAACCTGGGCACATATTACTACAACATAGGCAATACACATAATGCCCGTAGCCTTTTTCTTCGAGCTAAAGAAATAGCTATGAAAATCAATCTTGATAATGGAATATTGGTTAATAGCATTATCAATACTTTCATGGATGAGGGACAATTTGATAAAGCCGATAAGTTTTGGAATGACAAAAGAAAAGTATTAACCAGCGACCTAAATGTATATAAAGGACAGCTCTTCCTGATCAATCGGATTAACCTGCTTCAACACCTCAATCAATATGAAGAAGCCCGTCAACAATTGAACCTTCTTTCACCAGATTCAGTAAGCTTCACTCTTGAGCAGCCCTACACGCGTATTTACCTAGCCAACCAAATTCATTTTAAGGATTACGGTTTTATCACAGATTCACTTTGGAGGAATCGATTGTTGAATGATGCCCCCTATTATTGTTCAACATTATCTCCATACATTGCTACCATCGACAACCAAAAAATGGAATTTTTCTTAAAAAGAATCATTCAAATCTGCTCTGATACAAATGAATTAAATGATATATCCTATGCCCAACGCGTTAGCATGTTCAATTACATTGGAAACTATTACTTTGAAAAAAAATCATCAAAAGCAGCTGAATATTTCAAAAAATCGATTGAATTTAAGCGCGAAGCCGAAAAGGACGAAGTTAATACACAACGCAAGGTTATAGATGAATTGAACGAATTAGGAATCAACTTCAAAGAAAAAGAACAAATCATACAAGATAAAGAGAAAACACAAAATATTCTTATTATCGCTCTTGTTTTAACAATTATCATATTTACATTGTCTATTTGGATCACTTTCAATTACTTGAAAATTAAAAAAAATGAAAAAAATCGACTTCAAAACGAACAAGAACTCAGCAACCGTATTGTGGAATATTCAAAAAGTATCATTAACCTCAATAGCAAACTCAAAGCGGAAATCCTGGAAGCCGTCGCCAAAGCGCCTAACACCGTTAAAAATTCCGTCAACCAAGTTCTAAAAGATTACCAAATATCCCATTTCAACACCGGAGAAAATCCCCAAATCGCAAATCAACTCATCCGAGAAAAAGACAATTGGAACCAACAATTTCTTGGTTTCGACAACCTCAATAAAACCGAACAACGCGTTTTTGTACTTACCATGGAAAATTACCGACCTAAAGAAATTGCAAACGTATTGGGGGTTTCCACTCAGTATGTGAGAAATGTAAAGTCTCGACTTAAAACTAAATTGAACCTAAAAGAAGATTGGGATGCTTAAGTTTGTAATACCCCCGGATGAAACGGCGCCACCGGCGCATGTTCCGCTGCCTCGATACCCATAGAAATCCATTTGCGGGTATCTAACGGATTGATAATGGCATCGACCCATAACCTTGAAGCCGCAAACTCAGGCTTAGTACCGTTTTCGTAGCGATTTTTAATGCGATTCAACAACTCATTCTCTGCCTCTTCTGTAATTTCCTCTCCTTTGCCCTTCAAACGCGACGTTTCGATTTGCAATAAGGTTTTAGCCGCTTGATCGCCGCCCATAACCGCAATTTTCGCTGATGGCCACGCCACTATCAACCTCGGATCATAGGCCTTACCACACATGGCATAATTACCCGCTCCATAACTATTTCCCATAATAATGGTAAACTTCGGAACCGTACTATTACTCATCGCCATGACCATTTTAGCGCCATCCTTTATGATACCACCGTGCTCGCTGCGACTCCCGACCATAAATCCGGTTACGTCTTGCAAAAACACCAACGGCACCTTCTTCTGATTGCAATTCATGATGAAACGCGCCGCCTTATCGGCACTGTCGGAATATATAACTCCGCCAAATTGCATCTCTCCTTTCGCATTTTTCACTATTTCTCTATTGTTCGCCACAATGCCAACCGCCCAACCGTCGATACGCGCATATCCGCACAAAATCGTGCGGCCGTAGTCTTCTTTATACTCCTCAAATACGCTATCGTCTACCAGCCGTTCAATGATTTCCCTCGTAACATAGGGTTTTGCCCTATCTGCCGGTAAAATGCCAAATATATCCGCCTCTTTTTTCTTGGGAAGCTTCGCATCCACCCTGCTAAAACCTGCCGCATCCGCGCGACCCAGTTTATCCATCAAAAATTTAATGCGATCCAAGCAAGAATCGTCATCCGGAAACTTATCGTCTATCACGCCCGACAACTCCGTTTGCGTCTTCGCGCCGCCCAAAGTTTCATTATCGATGGTTTCACCTATGGCCGCCTTTACCAAATAGGAACCGGCCAAAAAGATACTTCCATTTCCTTCCACAATCAGCGCTTCATCGCTCATAATAGGCAAATAGGCGCCACCCGCCACACAGGATCCCATTACGGCAGCGATTTGCGTAATGCCCATCGCGCTCATCTTGGCATTATTGCGGAACATACGTCCGAAATGCTCCTTATCGGCAAAAATCTCGTCTTGCATTGGCAAAAACACACCCGCACTGTCTACCAAATAAATGATAGGCAGGTGGTTTTCCATGGCAATTTCTTGGGCTCGTAAATTCTTTTTTCCCGTTATCGGAAACCATGCTCCCGCTTTCACAGTTGCATCATTAGCCACAATAACACATTGTCTACCAGAAACATAACCTATACCTGCCACCACGCCACCGGCCACACAACCTCCGTATTCGGCATATTGTTCAAAACCTGCAAATGCCCCAATTTCTATCCAATCGCTTCCGCGATCTCGCAAATATTCAACCCGCTCACGAGCCAATAACTTTCCTTTTTCCTTTTGCTTGGCAGCCGCCTTTTCGCCGCCCCCTTTTTGTATCACATCCAGCTTCGCACTAACCGCATCCCATAACTGTTTGTTTACATCCTCGTTCTTGTTGAAATCTAAATCTTGATTCGCCATGCTCTTCAAAATTACAGCCCACAACCCAATAATCCCAAGTAAATTTAATTCCCTTGGGGGAATTTTTTCGCGCCACTCCTTCCCAAAATAAATCTTGCCTTATTGTGATCTCAAGGGAAATCTTTCAGCCCTCTTTTTTGCAATTATTTTCCGGTATTGCACGTCTTCCAATTTTAAAATATTCTCAGTTTCAAACTGCGCATCAATGCGTTGTAAAATCCACGGTTTTTTGATCATAACGGCAGATCCCACCTTTAATGAATCAATATCTCGAGTAAAATGAAACTGCTTATCCCCCAAATCAACGTTATCTTGAGAATTAACCTTTTTATTTTTTGCGTTTTCTGCAAAAGATTTTACGTAAAAATAAGTGTCACTGCCGAAATCATCCTCCACGATATACGTATGTGGCAACAATAAATCACTCTGATTTAATTCCGAAAACATCGACAAATATCCCTTAGTTCCAAAAAGAGTGGTGCGAGAATGTACCTTCACCCCCGTGACAAACCACAATCCCAACAACCCCAAACCCACGATACCCAGTACCCCATTATCCCATACACCCATAAACCCCAAAATCGCCCTCAAACCCAATACCGCCAATACCGCCATCATGGGAAAAAGGGGCGCGTGATACCACGGAAGTTTGGTTTGCGATTGCGACACCACGGCCAAATAAACAGCACCTACTAAAAAAACAAAAATGAATATCCTTCCCCCTACTCCCCATTTTTGAAACTTTAATGAGCTCCAACCCATTCGTTTCCCGTAACCCAATACAGCGCCAAATGCCGCCATAATAGCGAGCCACATAAATAGGGTATCATCCTTAAACAATAGATCTATGTAATAATACCAAGGACCCGTATGTCCTTCTATTACCTCGGTATACCGACCCATCAATTCGTAGTTCCACATGCGATCGAAAAAACCCGGATATGCCATTTCGAACCCAGCCAAAACTGCCGCATACACGCCTAAGACCCCCAAAGCGGCGGCATACAAACGTTGATCTTTTAATAAAGTTGGTATTTTACCCGAAATTAAGGCAAACAATACCCATGCCGGCACCACTACCCCCGCCAAAATATTCTTGGTCAACAGGGCGGCTAAAAACCAGAAACACAATCCCCAAATTGAAGTCCTTCTTTCCGTACTTATATATTCATAAAAATACAAACCCGACAAGATCAAGAAAAAGGCTAAAGGAGCATCGTGATCGCCGGTTCGTAACATATGTTCCCCTAAAAAAGTGGGTGTACTCACCATCAGCAGCCCCATAAGCAATCCCCACTTTGAACCTATTCCCAATCTGAATAGAATTCGAATCATTACCAAAATGCAAATAATGGCCAACAATCCTATGGGAAGGCGTAATGCCCAAACACTGGGACCAAAAAGATGAAAACTTGCGGCTTGTAACAGGGTAACAAATGGTAATTTGGTACTGGGGTGATCGTAAAGTCCTTCAAACTGATTGAAATTTTGTAAAAAAGTACCGTTTTCATACAATTGATAGGCACGCATGGCAAAAAGCGATTCGTCCCAGACGTTCATGTCTATTCCCTCTAGATCATAGAACAAACTCCAGGAAAGCATCCCCAGAAAAGACAAAAGAACCAATCCAAACGGCAATTTGAATCCACGAACAGAAAACGACATGGAACGCAACCAAAATGGAAATTCCCAAGTACCCCATTTTAACATAAGGGTAAGCCGTTGAAGCTTTATTTTAGAGGAATCGTTTTTCAAAAACAAAGCGTTTTAAATAAAAATTATAGAAAAATATCAATCCGGTGACGACCAATTTGGCTAAATAAAGATGTGCATTCCAAAAAGAGAATTGCTGAATCCAGCCTATCAAAAAACCGCCTAAAGCAATACCTATTACAGATACAATGATACTTAATATAAAGGTAGAGATTAGGCCTCTTTCCCTAAGAAATACGTATTGATTTTGAACGAGGAAATTCACCAACATGCCCATACTCGCAGAGAAATAATGGGCCTTAACGGCATCAAAGTCGGCTCTTATTAACAGTAAAAAAAGGGTGTAATCGATACCGGTTGCCAGCAGAGAAGCAAATCCAAAGTGGAGCTTAAGTTTCAATAATTGAAGGAAAGATTTTAGGGTTAACCGCATGGCATTCGGGCAAAACTAAGCAAGATTGTGTAAAATGTGGATAAATAGTTGTATCTTTGCGGCGCAATAGTTTGCGAGTGGGAACAATTTTTGTTCGAATCACCCTGATTCCAACGCCCGATTTTCTACTTTAAAGCGTTGCCGATTAATTTTATTAATGAGCACATTTAACGACTTGGGATTAAGCCCCCAAATGCTGGCCACTGTCGAAGTACAGGGTTACAGCACCCCCACGCCTATTCAAGAGGCGGCGATTCCCGCAATTTTAAGCGGAAAAGACTTGTTTGCAACCGCACCTACCGGTACAGGTAAAACGGCAGCGTTTGCGATTCCCATCCTTCAGAAAATGATGGAGAATCCTTCTAAAAACATCAACACATTGGTGTTGGCACCAACACGGGAATTGGCACACCAAATTTCCGACAATTTCAAGAAATACGCGGCAAACACGCCACTACGTATAACCTTGATCTACGGAGGTGTTCCTCAGTTCCGCCAGGTTGATAATCTAAAACGTGGAACCCAAATTGTAATTGCAACTCCCGGTCGTTTACTCGATTTAATGGAGCAAGGTTATGTTAACCTAAAAGCAGTAGAACATTTTGTTCTTGACGAATGTGATCGTATGCTCGACATGGGTTTCATTAGCGATATTCGCGAAATTGGAGCCAAATTGGAATCATTGAGCAAACAAACCATGTTATTCTCTGCAACAGCCTCAAAAGAAATTCGTGTTTTATCTGAAGAACTTTTGAACGATCCACAACGCATTGATATCGTTCCAACCGAAGAACAAAAACCTAAAATCGCACAATGGCTTTTCGCCGTTGGTCAGAAAAACAAAGAGGCGCTATTGGTTGATTTATTGCAAGATGCAGATATCGATGCCATGCTCGTTTTTTCACGCACCAAACACGGTGCCGACAAATTAGTGAGCTTGCTTCGCGATGCCGATATCAGCGCTTGTGCCATTCATGGCGACAAATCACAACGCGATAGAACCCGCAACCTAGATAATTTCAAAATAGGACGCGATCGTGTTCTAGTGGCAACCGATGTTGCCGCTCGTGGAGTCGATATTCCAACCTTGAATTATGTGTTAAACTTCGACATGGCAGAAGATCCTGAAACCCATACCCACCGTATCGGTCGTACCGGTCGCGCAGGTAAAGAAGGACTCGCTATCTCTTTTTGTAGCCCACATGAAGCCAAACATCTTCATGCCTTACAAAAAGAATACGGACAAGACGTGTTGTTAGAAATGGAACACGATTTCCGTATCGAATTACCCGATAAGCACAGTGCCAGCAGCCGCAAACCTTCTGGAAATTCACGTGGTAAATCTTCTTATGGCCGCAATCAAGGCGCTCATAAGTCGGGCGATTACCGCGGTAGAGGCGTAAACGACTCTCGCAGAAGCGACGCCCCTCAAGGCGAACGCAGAAGCGGTGGCGGTGAATTCCGTGGCGAAAGAAATCGCGATAGCTCACGTGGAGATGCGCGTCCAGCTTCAGACCGTCGCCCTTCAGGCGGTGGAGGAAGTGACAGACCTAATCGCTTTTCAGATCGTCCACAAAGAAGCGGCGATGCACGCCCATCTGGTGAATTCCGTGGAAGCCGTAGCGGCGACTCACGTCCTGCTGGCGGTGGTGGTGAATTCCGTGGTAAACGCAGCGGCGGCGATTCGCGCGATTCTCGTCCGTCTGGCGATTTTCGTGGCAACCGCAGCAGCGAACCCCGTCGTAAAGTTACCCGTTAATCGTTTTTAGTTAAACATAAACACCTAAAACTAAAAGGCCGTTTCTATTAAGAAGCGGCCTTTTTTATTAGAATTTCAACCTATATCTCCCTGCAAATCAAGCAATCTTCAACCTTATGAGCTCGTGCCGGACAGTATTCACGGCCAAAAAAGATGATCTGCAGGTGCAATTTATTCCATGTTTCCTTCGGAAATAAACGCTTTAAATCCTTCTCCGTCTGCTCAACATTCTTTCCATTCGTAAGCTTCCAGCGTTGTGCCAGTCGGTGTATATGTGTATCAACCGGAAATGCCGGCACGCCAAAAGCCTGACTCATCACCACGCTTGCTGTTTTATGTCCTACCCCCGGTAATGCCTCCAACTCCTCGAAACTTTGCGGGACCTCTCCCCCAAATTTTTCCAATAAAATTACACTCAACCCATGAATGGCCTTACTTTTAAAGGGACTCAAACCACAAGGTTTGATGATTTCACGAATTTCTTCCACAGATAAGGTCACCATTTCTTGTGGCGTACGGGCCCGTTCGAACAAAAACGGCGTTATCTTATTCACCCGCTCGTCTGTACATTGCGCACTCAATAAAACCGCAATCAGCAAGGTATACGCATCGGTATGATCCAACGGAACCGGTGTTTCTGGATACAATCGTTCCAAGGTTTCTGCAATAAACGCAACCCGCTCTTTCTTATTCATAAGCACCAATTTACTAAAACAATTCCAATAATTCTTCTACAGACACGCCCTTAAACGCCTCCTCCAAAGTCGACAATCGCAAGGGCTTCCCAACCACATTCTGGCAAGCTGATTCAAATGCCAAAACCCCATTTTTATCTGTCAATTTCAATTCTTCAACAGCGTCTTGATGCACCCGCATTTCGAGCTGAAAAACACCCTGACTCCACTCCAAAACCCTTCGGTGCGAATACCTCGGACTGTAACCTAAAATCCACGAATGTTGACTGAACTTCTCTTGGGAAATCGCCTCACACCGTTGTATTTCTTCATCACGGAGCGACTCAAAGCGCACACCGTAATAGGACTCAAAACCAACTAAAAGTTGTTTTATGAAACTTTCGGTAGTACCCAAATCGTTCCATTGCCTGATGTTCGTAACCGCACTGCGGTTGCTCGGCACCGATTTGCCTTCGTAAGAACCTCCGCTGTGAATGGCTTCCCCCAGAGATTTTAAATCTGCATCATAGAGCAAGGTTCCATGGTGCAACCCTTTCATGCCTTTTTGATAAATATGTTGGGCGTTGCCGCTGATTTTTATATTATTAAGCAATAAATCGTCGCGATGACTGTAGGTAGTTTCAATGCCTAACGTGCGTAAAACCGACCTTACCGGCTCCAAATAACGCTTGTAATCTACCGCGCGTTCCATGCCTTCTGTAAGATTTTTAACAAAGGTAAAATTGATATTCCCCAGGTCGTGAAACACCGTGCCTCCACCTGAAAGTCGGCGGGCAATCCGAATATCGTTTAGATGGCAAAATTTATAATTGGCTTCACCGCAGGCGTTCTGATGCTTCCCACAAACTACGGCGTCTTTACTGCGCCAAATCATAAGCACATCGCCCTCGTGTTCGTGTAAAAAGTAAGCTTCGGCCGCCAAGTGCCTGTAAACATCTAACTCTTCCGAATAAATTAAACGCATTTTAAAGACTATTCCACACTAAACGTTTTCCGACGTAACTCGAAGTTTTGTCCCAAATACACCTTACGCACCATCTCATCTTCGGCCAACTCTTCGGCTGTGCCTTGCTTTAGGAGCTTTCCTTCAAACAATAAATACGCACGGTCGGTTATACTCAACGTTTCTTGAACATTGTGATCGGTTATAAGGATTCCGATATTCTTAGACTTCAATTTATAAATGATAGACTGTATATCTTCTACTGCGATAGGATCTACACCCGCAAAGGGCTCGTCTAATAGAATAAAATGGGGATCCGTAGCCAGGGCACGGGCAATTTCCGTTCTACGGCGCTCGCCTCCACTTAATACCTTTCCCATATTCTTGCGCACCCTACCCAAACTAAACTCATCTATGAGCTGCTCTAATTTGTCTTTCTGGTCCTTGGCCGACAATTTTGTCATCTCCAATATGGCTTTAATGTTGTCTTCCACCGATAAATCGCGAAAAACCGACGCTTCTTGTGGCAAATACCCCAAACCCTTGCGGGCGCGCTTGTACATTGGCAAATGGGTAATGACTTCATCTTCTAGAAAAATATCACCTTGATCGGGTTGTACCAAGCCCACAAACATATAAAATGTAGTGGTCTTACCTGCACCATTGGGTCCTAACAGACCTACAATTTCGCCGGTATTGACCGATACAGTCACCTCATTTACAACGCGTTTTGCCCCGTACTGCTTAACCAAGGCATTGGATTTCAACAGCATGTTACAAAGATAAACGGAAATACCCGTTATGGCTTGATTTAGCCCTTAATTAATACTACCTTTGTAGCAGGCGGTACGGCCAGCTCCTTGTCAACTCCCCCAGGTCTGGAAGGAAGCAAGGGTAGCAGGTTGTAGCGGCGCGATACCGCCTTTTTTTAAAACCAGTTAGCAATTAATTCTTTTACATTCTTGCCTTCGGCCTCGGCTTTGAAGTTCAAAACTACACGATGTCCGAGTACCCATTGGGCAACGGCACGGATATCCTCAATATCTACGGAGAACTTACCGTTCATTAAGGCATGGCACTTCGCCCCTAATATCAAATTCTGCCCTGCTCTCGGGCCTGCGCCATACGCCACATATTTCTTCGTATCGGCATCAGCCAAATCAGAATTAGGACGGGTTTTATGTGCCAACTTCACCACATATTGATACACGGCATCTGTTATAGGCACTTCTCTCACTACCTTTTGAAACATGCGAATTTCAGACGCACTCAATACGGCCTTGGGCTCGTATGCCTTAGAACCGGTAGTTTGTTTCAATACCTCTAATTCTTGTTCAAATGACGGATAATCTACCCACACCTGATACATGAATCGATCCAATTGCGCCTCGGGTAACGGATACGTACCTTCTTGCTCTATGGGATTCTGGGTGGCTAATACAAAAAATGGATCCGACAACGGACGGTTTTGTCCCGCAGCCGTTACCTGCCGTTCTTGCATGGCTTCAAGAAGCGCACTTTGTGTTTTAGGCGGTGTACGGTTGATCTCGTCGGCCAATAATAAATTTGTGAATATAGGTCCGGGAATAAATTTAAACTGTCGGCTTTCGTCTAAAATTTCAGACCCAATGATATCACTCGGCATCAAATCGGGAGTAAACTGCACCCGGTTGAAATCCAAATCCAAACACTGCGCCAAACTTTTAACCAACAAGGTCTTTGCCAATCCAGGCACCCCTATCATCAGTACGTGTCCGTGAGAAAACAAACCATTAATTAGGGCATCTACTACTTCCTCTTGGCCAATAATTACTTTTGAAAGTTCTTGTTTCAGCGCGCGAATGCGACCGCTAAAATCTTCTGCCCCTTTTAAAATTTCTTGATCAGTCATGATTCCAACGTGCTAAATTTTCACACTCAATATCTCTTGGCATAACTTTAATAAAAGTTTTAGCTCTGAATTTCTCCACCCAGCGCTCTAAAGCCTGCTGTTTTTTGCGACTTTCGGCCTCCATTTGGATTCGGCTGTAATCTTGTATCAAATTCGCCTGGTGAGGTGCTACAAACTTCTTTAAATACAGAATACGGTACATGCTTCTGCCATCGGGTGTCATGGTAATTTCCGGCTTTGAAAACTCGCCCTCTTTCATTTTATCTACTACCATTTTCACCTCTGTAGGCAAACTTTCAAATAAATTTTTCTGTAAACCGGTTGCTTGATCTACTAAAAAACCGCAGTAACCGCGATTTCCTAACTTTTCGGAGGAATAGGTCTTAACGGCATCGCACCATTCTAACTCACCGTTCTGTAATGAGCGGTAAATACTATCGGCCCTTTGTGAGGCTTGCATGTAATCGTCAGACGTATTCTCCGGACGTATCAAAATATGCGCAGCTAAGATCTTCTCTCCCTTGCGTTTCTTGAGTTTCATAATATGATACCCAAACTCCGTTTTGAACACATCCGAAATACTGTCTTCCTTTAATTTGAAGGCCATTCTCTCAAAGGCACCCACCATTTCGCCCCTGCCAAATTCGGGCAACATTCCGCCCGTATTTTTAGATCCAGGATCCATCGAATACGCTCTGGCTAACTTTTCAAAAGACTCTCCCTTTAAAATTCGGCGCTTCAAATCCAATAATTGATCCTTAGCGAAATCTTCCGATATCTTTGAAATCGGCAGCTCTACCAGCAATTGGGCAATTTCTACCTCGGTAGGAATCACCGGCAAACTATCTTCTGGTATTTCCTTATAATACTCTTGAACCTCTTGGGGACTTACCTTAACCGTACCCGTTATAGTCGATTCCATTTGCTGTGAAAGCAATTGCTCCCGCATCTTTGGGCGTATTTCCTCCTTAAATTCTTGTATGGTTTTGCCTAAATATCGCTCCAACTCCTGCATACTTCCTGCTTGTCGCTGGAAATTACGAATCCGGTTATCGATTTCCGCTTCCACACGGTCGTCCTCCAAAGGCAAGCTGTCTAATTCTGCCTGACTCAAGAGCAACTTCCGAATGATCAACTGCTCCAACACAAAACAATACATTTGCTGGGTATCGGGCAATGCTTGTCCTCGGGCTAATTGCACCTTCTCTGTTTCAAAATCGCTGTGCAATATTATTTGATCTCCCACCACTGCCAAAATTCCATCGGCGTACTGGGGAGCCAATGCCACTCCTGAAGTGCCGGGTTGCGCCATGAGCTTCCCCAGAGATAAAAATGCGATTAATGCAAAAAATCGCAAGCTTAATTTTTGCAATTTATTTAACATTC
>ERZ891134.732-NODE-732-length-25572-cov-9.046322_pt1 | contig 25572 bp, 7 predicted proteins | sample MGYA00520888_ERZ891134 | MGnify/ENA primary metagenome ERZ891134 (study PRJEB32303, sample SAMEA104408692) | aquatic metagenome | biome: Brackish water; feature: Coastal; material: water | place: Baltic Sea | collected 2014-10-23 | depth 10 m ... | reverse complement strand
TTTGATTTTGAGGGATCTAATTTTTCGGTCTTAATCGATACGTTAGCATATAACACTTATATTACGGCATTCAACTCGAATATGATTGTCAATGAATCCTTCTTGGATTCGGCAACACTTCGTGAGAATGTCGTCTCTTTAGCAAGAAATATTGGATACGTACCACGCTCTAGAACGGCAGCAAGAGCGACAATATCCTTTACGGTATCAACTAGCGAAGACACGCCTACACTAACGTTACAGAGGGGTCTGGTGTGCGTAGGGAACGCAAATGATACCACCTATACATTCTCAATACCAGAAAATATCACCACCACTGTTGTTGATGGTGTTGCAACATTCAGCAATATAGACGTTTATCAAGGAACGTATTTGACAAAGAGATTTGATTATGATGGATCTCTTGATCAAAGATTTATTCTAAACAATTCCTATATTGACACTTCTACACTTTCAGTATATGTAAGAAAAACATCCGAAAGTGGTTTAGGAATTGAGTACTCGGCAATTGACAATATCTTAGATACCACTGCCGATTCCAGAATCTATATTCTTCAAGAAGTTCAGGATGAAAAATATGAGATAAGATTTGGTGATGGTATTATTGGAAAGAAACTTGGAGATCAAGTTGGTGGTGATGGAACCGTAATTACAGCAAATTATATTATTACAGATGGAGAAGATGGTAATGGTGCCAGTGTTTTCTCCTTCTCTGGAAGTATTGTTGATGCTTCCAATGCTTTGATTAATTCTGGTAACATAACAATCACGACAAATCAGGCATCTCAAAATGGTTCTAGTATAGAACCAATTGATTCTATTAAATATTATGCGCCAAGAATCTATTCAGCACAAAACAGAGCTGTTACTTCAAGAGATTATGAGGCAATTATAAAAAGAATATACCCAGAAACTGAATCGGTTGCTGTTGTTGGCGGTGAAGAACTAGATCCACCAGAGTTTGGCAATGTTGTTCTGAGCATTAAACCAAAAAATGGTAGTTTCGTTTCTGATTTTAATAAGTCTAGAATATTGAGTCAGTTGAAACAATATACTGTTTCAGGAATTAATCCAAGAATTATTGATCTCAAAATTCTTTATGTTGAGGTAGATTCTTCTGTCTATTATAATAATACACAAGTTTCAAGTGCAGACTCATTAAAAACTAGAGTATTGAATAGTTTAACGAAATATTCGGAATCACTAGACCTTAATAAGTTTGGTGGAAGATTTAAGTATAGTAAGGTTCTCCAAGTAATTGATACTACTGACACTGCAATTACATCTAACATTACTAAGGTTAAGATTCGAAGAGATTTGAAGGCAACTTTAAATCAATTCGCGCAGTATGAATTATGTTTTGGAAATCAATTCCATGTTAATCCTACTGGACTTAATATCAAATCCACAGGATTTAAAATTTCGGGAGAATCATCCACAGTATATCTTACAGATACTCCCACAATTTCTTCAAATGGAAATACCATAACAAATGTTACTTCTGCAGGAGATCTTTTCCTTAATAGACCGACCAATGTTTCTGCAAAAACTGGTGTTATTTCAGTAGTAAAGATTGATAGTAATGGCAATAGGACTGTTGTTATTAAAGATGCAGGAACAGTTGATTATGTGAAGGGTGAAATTATATTGGGAACAATCAATATAACTTCCACAACAAAAGCAAATGGAATTATTGAGATACAAGCATTTCCAGAATCTAATGATGTCATCGGACTGAAAGACTTATATTTGTCTTTTGATGTTTCGAAAAGCACAATAAATATGGTAAGAGACGTAATCGCTTCTGGTGATGAAATAACAGGAAATGTGTTTACTAGAGATTACTATACATCAAGTTACTCAAACGGGAATTTAGCAAGAAACTAATATGATACAGACTGGATTTGATTCTAGAGTTAAAGTTCAGCAGATTATTGAGAGTCAACTTCCAAGTTTTATACTGGAAGAATCTCCAAATGCATCTGAGTTTTTAAAGCAATATTATATTTCCCAAGAATATCAGGGTGGTGTAATAGATATTGCTGAAAATTTAGATCAATATTTGAAGTTAGAAAACCTGACACCAGAGGTGGTTGTAGATAGTATAACTTTATCTTCTAGTATTTCTTCCAGTGATACTGAGATTCAGGTATCGAGTACAAAAGGATTTCCAAAAGAATATGGATTATTAAAAATTGGAAATGAAATTATTACATATACTGGTGTAAGTGGAAATACATTTACAGGATGTGTTCGTGGATTTAGTGGAATTACTGATTATCATCAGGATTTAAATCAGGAGGAACTCACTTTTTCATCTTCCTCAGCAACATCTCATACGACTGGATCTAATATTCAGAACTTAAGTTCGCTTTTCTTAAAAGAGTTTTATCAAAAATTAAAATATACAATTGCACCAGGTCTTGAAAAAGTAGATTTCACATCAGAACTGAACGTAGGTAATTTTCTAAAAGAGATTAATTCTTTTTATAAAGCAAAGGGAACAAATGAATCTTTTAGAATTTTATTCAATGTTCTCTATAATGAAACACCAAAAATTGTAAATTTAGAAGAATTTTTAATAAAACCATCTTCATCAGAGTATGTTCGTAGAGAAATAGTAGTTGCAGAATCTATTTCTGGTGACAATCCTCTTAATCTTATAGGACAAACAATAAAAAAATCTACTGATGAAACGACAAATGCATCAGTTTCTGCCATAGAACCTTTTAATAGGAACTCAAATAAATATTATAAAATTTCTCTTTTTGTCGGCAATGATGAATTTCCCGCAATCGAAGGAAATTTTACAATAACGGCAAATACAAAAACCGTTAGAGAATCTTCCACAAATTCTTCAGTAATTACTGTTGACTCTACTATAGGATTCCCTAATAATGGAACTTTGGTCTGTGGAAATAATACAATTACATATACTGATAAGTCAATTAATCAATTTTTAGGATGTTCTGGTATTAATGAGAATATATCAAAAAATTCTTTAGTTAGAAATACAGACACCTACTTTGGGTATGAGGATGGCGATACCACCAAAAAGGTAGAATTTAGAATTCTAGGAGTATTATCCGATTTTGTTCCAACATCGGAGGAGATTAATGTTTTTGAGGGTGATATTGTAACAATCAGAAATGTTGGAGATTTAATTCAAAATCCACAAACAAAAACATATAAACAAAAATTTGCCAACTCTTGGATTTATAATACCGCTGCAAGATATCAAGTATCTGAAATAGGTTCTAATTATGTTTTGTCTAGTGATATTGACAGATCAAGTCTTAAAGTTGGAGATAGGGTAGAACTTTTAGAAAGGGACACTGAAATTCTGGCAGGTGCAAATAATGACCCCCATATCAGTCAGATTATTTCAAGTAATACAGTAAAATTACAAGGATCATTTACAGTAGATTCCAGTAAAGAATATGATTTAAGAAGAAAAATTAATACCGCTAATAGTTCTGGTGTTCCTATTGAATATGGAAATAATTTAATTACCTCAGATATCCAAAATCTCTACAGCGATGGCGATGATTTTGCATATGTTGCATCGAACTCACTACCATCATCTAAAATTTCTGGGTTTACCCACAGTTACAGATATGATATAACAAGTAATATTAAGAGTGCTTCAATATCTTCCGAAAATAATCTTTTCGATTTTGATTCTGATGGAAATTATGGAACTATAGGATTTGCCAATGCCGCACCATTTTTAACTGGTGATAGAATTTATTATCAACCATCATCTACACCACTAGTTGGTTTGGAGACAGGAAGTTATTATGTAGAAGTTCTTCCATCTAATAATAAAAGAATAAAATTATATTCATCAAGATCTTTTATTGGTAGTTCTTCCTTCTTAAAATTCAGAGTACCAGAGTCTGGACTTGATACACAAACTTTTACCTTATATTCCCATAGATCAGGAGAGATTGGAGTACAAAAAGTACTCAAAAAGTTTCCTCTTCAATCAAAGATAAAAAATCCAGGTAAAGAAACAATTCCAGGAACAACTGGAATGTTAATTAATGGTGTTGAGATTGGAAACTACAAATCTTCTGATAAAGTTTATTATGGTCCACTACAATCTATTGATGTATTGAATGGCGGAGAAGACTATGATGTCATTGATCTTCCTACAATATCAATTCCTTCAGGTTCTTCTAGTGCTTTATCTCAACCAGTTATTTCAGGTTCTATTCGGGAAGTTTACATAGATGCTCAAGATTATGATATTGATAAAGTTGTCTCTGTTGACGTTACTGGTGGAAATGGATCTGGTGCAGTAATTGAACCAGTTATTAGCAAAAGAGTTAGAGATATATCTTTTGATGGTAGAACATCAACGAATGGTGGAGGTATTAGCACAACTGGAAATAGAATTTCTTTCTTAACAAACCACAATTTAAATAATGGTGAACAGGTAGTATATAATTCCAATGGAAATTCTCAAATTGTAATTGGAACTGGATCCTCAACACTTATAAACAATACATCTTATTTTGTAAAAGTAGAGAATAATAATACTATCAGTCTGTTTAAATCTTTATCCGATTACACAAATAATTCTAATGTAATAGGATTCTCAACAGGAACTCAGGGTGTACATAAGTTTAGCACAATAGTACCAAAAAATACAATTTCGGAGATTAAGGTAATTGATGGTGGAACTGGATATACCAATAAAAAATTAATTGTCAAATCTTCTGGTATATCGACAATTAATGACATCATTACCTTTGAGAATCATGGATTCAATACTGGCGAACTAGTTACATATGATTATGAAACTACTGTCATTTCTGGTCTTTCTACTTCAAATCAATACTATATCTTAAAAATAGATAACGATACGTTTAGAGTATGTAATGCTGGAGTTGCTGGTACAGATACTTCAGATTTTAATAGGAGAGATTATGTTAAATTATCTACTACAGGATCGGGATATCAGTATTTTGCATACCCATCAATTTCAGTTTCTATAAAATATAATCCTGTAGGTTTTAGTACTGATACTCAGTCATATCAAGAGATTGTTGCAACTCCAATTGTAAGAGGTTCTATTCAGAACGTATATCTTTATGAAAAGGGAACTGGTTATGGATCGACAATTATAAATTATCAGAATAATCCTTCTGTAACAATTAAGAATGGCAAAAACGCATCACTGATTCCAAATATTACGAATGGACAAATTGTTTCGGTAAATATTCAGTATGGTGGAGAAGAATACTATTCTACTCCAGATTTGATTGTTACAGATTCAACTGGAACTGGTTCTGGGGCAAAGCTAAGACCAATTATTGTTGGTGGAAAAATAACAGATGTTAAAGTAGTTAGTGCTGGAATTGGATATTCCAGTACATCAACCTCTATTTTAGTAAAATCTGCAGGTATCAATGCACTTCTCAATTCAAAAATTAGAGAATTAACTGTAAATAATAACGTTAAATTTGGAAATGAGATTTTATTAGAAACTGAAAATAAACTAAAGTATTCTATTTCTGGGTATTTTGATAATCTGAGAAATTCTTTTGGTGAAAGTGCAGATATTGCAAATCCTTCTATTTCAGGAATAATTGGTTGGGCATACGACGGAAATCCAATATATGGTCCATTTGGATATGCAGATCAAGAAAATACTGAATCTATAACTAGAATAAGTTCTAGTTATATTTTAGATACTTCATATGTAGATAGACCATCTGGATTTGCATCAGGATTTTTTGTAGAAGATTACAAATTTAACAACTCCGGCGACCTAGATGAATACAATGGCAGATTTGGAAAGACACCAGAGTTTCCAAATGGTGTATATGCATACTTTGCTACTATAAATGCATCTGGAGTTCCAACATTTCCATACTTTATTGGAAATAAGTATAAGTCTGAATCTTTAGAGGAAAATGTAACTTTAAATCAATCTTTTGATTTCTCAAATTCAAATTTACTTCGCAATACCTTACCATATAAAGTAGCAGACAAGAATGCAAAATATGATTTTATTTCAGAAATAGATGATATTACAAAACAGCAAATAATTGTCGAGTCTGTTACTCGTGGTGGTATAGAAACTTTTGATATTAAAAATTCTGGTACAGACTATAAAGTCAACGATATTTTAGATTTTAATAACAGTGGAACTGAAGGGGGTGGAGTATATGCAACGGTTTCCTTCGTAGAGGGAAAAGATATTGTAGATGTAAACACTTCAGTAACATCATATGATAATTCAATATTTACTTGGACCGATGGCAAAAAAATAAAGGTATCTATTTTACCAAGTCACTCTCTAAGTAACAGAGATTATGTATCAATATCCGGACTTTCATCCAGTCTTTCATCTCTCAATGGAGTTCATCAAATAAGTATTGACTCGAAGAATTCTGTGGCTATTTCTTCCATTTCATCTGCCACAAGCATTGGTGGAACGGAAATATATGTTTCCAGGATTCCGAAAAATATTTCTATTGGAAGTAGTATTGGAATAGGAACAGAAACTTTGAGAGTTTTGGGACTGTTCAGAAACCAAAATATTATTAGAGTTGAAAGGGGACTAACTGGAACCTCACATGATGCAAATTCACTGATAACATTTACACCAGATTCATTTACTATTGATGGTTTTGTTGACTTTTTTGACTCCAAAGTAAATGATAAAGTATTCTTCAATCCAGCAGAATCTATTGGTTTTGGAACTACTGCGGGAACTTCTTACTTAACAACATTTAATTTTGGAGATGTAATTGGATTTGAGAGAAGTATTCCGACAAAATCAATTTACATTGAAAATCATCCATTTAAGAATAATCAACAAGTTACATATACTTCTAATGGAACCAATGTTTCAATTTCAACTGATGGAGTAAATACTAGCACTTTACCATCCACTCTTTTTGTAGTTAACAAGAGTTCCAATTTAATTGGTTTAAAAACAAGTTTAAACTCTGAAGAATTATTCTACCATAGCGGTGGAAGTGATAATGACTTGTATTCATTCGAATCATCATATACGCAGGTGCTTGGAAAAGTTGAAAAAATAAAGGCAACGGTTTCCGTATCAACATCACATCAATTGTCTGTAAATGATTTTGTTGAGTTGACGGTTAATCCAAGTTTGTCTGTAGGAATTGGAACATCAACAGCAGTAAGAGTTTCAAGAAGTGCGATAACTGAAAGACTGTTAATCAATTCGATAGGATTTAGTTCCACTGGAATTAATACGAACAATAGTACTATAACTCTCAACAATCATAAACTGAATACTGGTGATAAAGTTTATTACTCCTCACAAAATGTTGCTTCAGGTTTAACTACCGGAAATTACTATGTCTTTGGGGTTGATTCTAATACTATAAAATTATGTGAAACATACACAGACACTCAGACTATCCCACCAACTACAGTAAGTATTGGAGGAACTGGTGGAGTTTCTCAGTCCATATCTCTAATTAATCCTAAATTGGAGTCTATTAAGAATAATAATCTGGTATTTGATTTATCAGATTCTTCTCTTTCTGGATATAACTTTAAGATTTATAATGATAATAAATTCAAGGATGAATTTGTCTCAACAGGATCAACATCTACGTTTAGCATATCTGGTGTTGGAACAGTTGGAGTATCTACAAATGCATCATTAACTATCAATTATAGTTTGGAAATTCCTGAGAGACTCTACTATAACTTAGAGAAGTCTGGATACATCAGTACTGCAGATACTGATGTGAGAAATTACTCAGAAATCTCTTTTGTAGATAGTACCTACACTGCAACATACAACGTTGTTGGAGTAGCAACTACATCATTTGATTTGGTTTTAAAAGAAACTCCGGAAAATCTTTCTTACAGTCAAAGTGACTGTGATGTACTAAAATACAGAACTTCATCAACCACAGCAACTGGTGGTGTTAGCAAATTAAAATTAGTATCTAAAGGATATGGATATAAGAATTTGCCAATAGTAGATGAAATAACTTCAACCAATGGTAAAGATGCTTATATACTTGCAAAATCTAAAGAAGTTGGAAATGTAAAAGAATTGAGAATTAAAAATGAGGAATTTGAATACTCTTTCGATCCCACACTAAATCCAACTGCATATGTATCTCCAAATATTGTTATAAAAGATTCAAATACATTAGATACAGTTCTTGTTAATAATCGTGGTAGGGGATATACTCAAACACCAGATATTGTAATTGTAAATCCATCTACTGGAGAGAAGATTGATACTGGTCTTTTAACCGCAAATTTGCTTGGCGAATCAATCCAATCAATAACTATTGAACAAAATCCGAAAGGTCTTCCAGAAGATTCTGTCAAGTTATTTACGACTAACAACACAAATGGTATTAGTGTTCAGAGAGTAGAATCTAATTCTACCGGTATATTCACTTGTGCTATTACAGTACCACCCTTAGGATTTTCTACTTATCCATTTGCTTCTGGAGATGCGGTTTTTGTTGAAGGAATACAGAAATTTAGTTCTGATGGTTCTGGATTTAACTCTGAAGATTATGGGTATAAATTATTTGTCGTTGACAGTTATATTGAGGCATCTCCATATCACAAAGTTGTATTTGATTTGTCGAGTGTTTCTAATGGTGGATTGACAACTAATACTGGTATTGCAAAAACAATACAAGATGGTTATGGATCTTTAGTACATGAGGACGATTATCCAACCTTTAATGTTACACAAAAAAGATTGCAGTTCAGCATTGGGGAACAACTTATTTCAAATAATATACCTAGAGATTTGTTTATCTCTGGATATGAAGGAACTATATTGAAGGTTTCTGGAACTTATGAGTTAAGTGTAGACGAAGTTATAGTAGGAAAAGACACGGGAACCATAGCGACAATTAATGAGATAGAAATTAACTCGGGACTATTTAAAGTATCGTACTCGGTTCCAAAAAATGTTGGATGGTTAGATGAAATTGGTAAATTAAATTCCGATACTCAGGTTACTCCAAATAATGATTATTATCAAAATTTATCATACTCTATCAAGAGTAGTAAAGGGTATAAAGAAGTTGAATCAAAAATTAAACCATTATTACACACTAGTGGATTAAAAGATTTTGCTGATACTGGAATTACCTCTACTTCAGACGCATCTGATCTTGTTGGAAGTGACGTAACAACTGTTATTCGTGATTTTGTTGGTGATCTTAGAGTTGATACAATTTATGATTTTGATTTTGCACAGGATATTGATCTCAATTCAACAACTGGTGATTCAAAATACTTAAAACTTCTGAATACTAAACTAACTGATTATACAAAAAATGTTGGAAACGATGTCCTTGCAATAGATGATATAAGTGATCAGTTCTCATATTTTGAAGATAATCCAAGCGAATATTTAAACATCCTGAAATTAGATTCATCACTTACATATGATAATTTCTTAATTAGAATTACAAATAGTGATAATAGTGAAATTCAGTTAACTGAGGTTGTTTTGTTAAATGATGGAAACAACAATTATCTTGTGGAGAAAGGAAGTGTTGTGAATGTTGGTATTAGCACAACATTACATTCATCAGATGAACAGTATGGAAGTATCACAATAATTGTTGATGAATTTAACGATTCATATTTAAGATTTATTCCTGTTGACGCATATAATACGGATTATGATTTAAAGATCATAAGAAATACATTTACATCTTCCATATCAGGTATTGGATCAACTTCTGTCGGATTTACAAATTTGGTGAGCTCTGTAGGTCTTACAACTTCTGGAGTGACTACTAGCATAGCATCGTTCAATGCTAGTGAGGTTGAGTCCTTATATGCAAATGTTGAAGTTATTAATGATACAACTAATGATATAAATTTTGTAGAGATATATGTAACAACTGATGGAACCAATACATATCTTTCTGAATATTATTTTGACTCAGAAAGTGATACGTCTTTCTCTAATAATTTTATAGGTTCATTCGGTGCAAGTCTTTCATCAGGTATTGTATCACTGAATTACACAAACACTTCCTCATATAACAACACATATAGAGCAAAAGTTGTTGGATTTGGCACGACTTCAACTGGAGTAGGAACTCCTCATAGGTTTAAGTTAGATAGACAACCAGCAGGATCCGAAAGATCTGCAATATATCAGTCTGATTTTACAGTTGGTGTTGGAACAACAACGATTGTTTCCATAGACAAAACACTGTTTAATTCTGCAAAATCTTTGGTAGAGGTAAGTATTGGTTCTACCAAATCTTTACATCAAGTAATGATGGTGCAAGATAGCAGTGATGTTTATCTTCAACAGTCAGCATTATTAAGTGTAAGTGGCATTTCTACTTCTGATATATCTTTGGGAATAGGTACATTTGGAGGAAATAATACTGGTTCAAATCTAGAGTTAATTTTCTATCCAGACTCAGATTACTCCTCAGATAATATTGTTTTATCAGCATTTAGTCAACTCTTTTACAATGACCTCGATGTTTCTAATACTCCTCCGGATTTTGAATATGGCAATATTGAAGAATCTTTAGATTTAAAATTCTACAATTCTATTAATGGCGATAGAATCAATAAAACTAATTTCTCTCTAACATCCGAAGGAACTCCTATTTTTGTTAAAGTATTTGATCCAGAAGACACTGATTCCCTGATTGCAACCACCGGTAAATTTACTATCAGAAATCATTTCTTCAAGAATGCTGAGGAATTAATTTACACTCCAAAATCATCAATTGTTGGTATTGCAACTACAGCATTAACATACAGCAATACAACCAGTGGTGTAACTGATTTATTACCATCTACAGTTTTTGCTATCGTTAATGATTTAAACTATGATGAATTCTTCATATCAACAACAAGAAGTGGAACCGCAGTAACCTTTACAGATCTTGGCGGAGGAAATGTACACCAATTTGAAATGGTTAAAAAGAATGAAAAGTCAATCATTGTAATTGATGATCTCATTCAACATCCTTTAATATTCACTAGCGTATCCCATACTCTTTCGGGATCTATTGGAACTGCAAGTACTACAATAAATCTTAGTGGAATTTCTTCTATTAATCCAGCAGATATTCTAAAAATAGATGATGAATATATGAGAGTTAATAATGTTGGTCTTGGAACATCTAGTATTGGTCCAATTACTAATGGTGGTTCTTTTAATTTAGTAGAAGCTGAAAGAGGTTTTGTTGGAACTATAGCAACAAATCACAGTTCTTCTGCACAAATTGATGTTTATAGGGGCGCATTTAACATTGTAGAAAATGAAATACATTTTGTAGATGCTCCCAGAGGAAACCCTCAAATTGATAAAACCAAATATAATTTGGACTATGAAACCTCAGAATTTAATGGTAGAGTCTTTTTGAGATCTGATTACACAACCAATAAAATATATGATGACCTTTCCGAACAGTTTAATGGTATTGGGAGGACCTTTACATTAAAAGTTGGTGGTGCAGATACCACTGGAATTGGAACAATAGGTTCTAGTGGAATAGTTTTAATAAATGGAATATTCCAACAACCAACCACACCAAATAATCCACTCGGAAATTTTGAGATTCTTGAAGATACATCTGCTGGTATTAGCACTATTGTATTTTCAGGAATTACAAAACCAAACAGCGATCCATTAGAGTATGTAATTTCGGATTATGATGTAAATCAGAATGAAACTCCAAGAGGTGGAATTATTGTTTCTCTGGGATCAACACCTGGATTAGGTTTTGCACCGCTTGTAGGCGCTGCAGTTACCGCTGTCATTGGTGCTGGGGGATCAATCACAGGCATTACCACAGGACTTCCTGGAGGATCTTATGGATCTGGTTACAATGGTTTAACATCTATCGGTGTTACTGTTTATGATGCTTCACAAGATGCTGGAGGAGATCCTGCAGTAATTACTGCAGTAGTTGGTGCAGGTGGATCACTTACATTTAGCGTTGGTGCTGGTGGAACAGGGTACAATAATCCACAAATATTTGTATCTGAACCAACTTACGAAAATCTTTCTGTAATAGGTGTCTCTAGACTTAGTGTTGGATCTACAACAGAAACTGGTATCGGACTATCTGTTAGTTTGAAAGTGGGTAATGTTGATGCGACTGGAATAGGATCAACACATTTTGGTGTCACCGAATTTGATATTACTAAAAATGGATACGGTTTCCAAAGAGGAGATGTATTAAAACCAGTAGGGTTAGTCACCGATAGCAGATTATCATCTCCAATATCAGAGTTCGAACTAACTGTCCTCGAAACTTATTCTGATAAATTTGCATCTTGGGAATTTGGAGAACTCGATTTCATTGATTCTGTCAAAGACTACCAAGATGGTTCTAGACAAACATTCCCATTATTCTATAATGGCGATCTTCTTAGTTTCGAGCAAGACAGCGATTCTAGGATAAACCTGGCAAATTGTCTTCTCATCTTTATCAATGGGATACTTCAAGAACCTGGAATTACCTATGAATTTGGAGGAGGGACATCTTTTAGATTTACAACACCACCAAAATCTGAAGATAATATTTCAATTTACTTCTATAAAGGAACAAATGTAGATATTGAGGTTGTCACAAATGTCTTTGAGACGATAAAGAAAGGAGATGTTGTTCAAGTTGTTAAGAGTAATGATTATCCAAATATATTCCCACAAGATAAGAGAACTGTGACGGATTTGTCTTTCTCAGATAAATTTGAGACTGATTTGTATTCTGGTCCTGGCATCACAACAGTTTACAGACCACTGAGTTGGACAAAGCAAAAAGTTGACAAAAAAATAAATGGAGAAATTGTCTCTAAAGCAAGAGATTCAATAGAGTCTTTAATATTCCCTACTGCAAATATAATAGGAGATTTGTCAACTACTGATACCGAAGTATTCATTGATAGTGTTGATTTGTTTAAGTATGAAGATCCAGATTTAACTTCGTTTGATTGTTTAGTGGTTAGTGGAATATCAACTGCTGCTATATCAACTGATACAGGAAATCAGTCTATCGAACTTATATCAAACTTCACAACAATTCAGGGAGACAATGGTTCCATCGTTGGAATTGCGACAACAAGCACTCCAAATCTTGCTATAGAATTTACCCTTGATTCTTTGGTTGGGTCTGATTTGCAAGTTGGATATCCAATTTATATTTTTGATACATTAGTCGGAAATGGAGTTACTTCAATCATTTCTTCAGACTCTGAAGTAGTCGGAGTTGGAACTACATATATCGATAACGTTTATAATGTAACTGAATTAGACAACGCCAGTGGAGTCATCACTTGTAGAGTTCATTCCACATCAGCAATTGTGGGTATCAACACTACAGGATCTTCTAACTATCCTGTGGGAAGATATTCTTGGGGTAGATTATCAAACACATCTGGATTGGTTAGATCTGGAAATCCAATTTCAATTGGAGTAACTGGAAATACCGTATCTGGATTAACAACATATCCAATCATTCAGAGAAGAAATGTTGGAATAAGATCTACTGGTGCTCTCCCCAAACTATTATAAATACCTAAAAAACTACGTTAATATGGCTGCCGTCGTAACAGATCAATTTAGAATACTGAATGCTAATAATTTTGTTAATTCTGTTTTAGATGATAATAACTCATATTATGTCTTTTTAGGTTTACCAAATTCATCGGTTGCAGGATTTGGTAGAACGTCTAATTGGAGCACTGCATCTAGTGGTCCTCCAAGTCCAACTGATAATTTGCAATATTTGCATCACTACAGAGATACTGGATTATTTGGCAAAAGAATTACAAGCACAAATATTAGAAGAGTTGTAAGAAAAGTTCAGTGGACTTCTAATACTGCTTATGATATGTACAGACATGACTATAGTTCATCTAATTTAACTCCTAATTCTGGAACAAGTAGATTATATGATTCAAATTATTATGTAATTAATAGTGATTTTAGAGTTTATATTTGCATTGACAATGGTTCCTCCGGAACTAATGTGAATGGTGAAAGATCTAAGTTTGAACCAACATCTACAGACTTACAACCATTTTCTGCAGGTTCTGATGGATATTTGTGGAAATATCTATTTTCCATTTCTCCAAGTGATATAATCAAATTTGATTCTACAGAATATATTGTAGTTCCCAATGACTGGGAAACTTCAACTGATGTTCAAATTCAATCAGTCCGAGAAGCGGGAGATTCTGAAGTAAACAATAATCAAATCAAAAAAGTTTATATTCAGAATGGTGGAACTGGGTACTCTAATGGCACTTATGATATTTTAGGAGACGGAACTGGTGGTAGAGTTTCTGTAACTGTTGATAGTAATGGTACAATTACTTCTACTAACGTTGTTAGTGGAGGTAAAGGATACACCTTTGGAATTGTTAACCTCGAAAGAACAGGAACTATTTCGAGTGCAGCAAATTTAATTCCTATTATCCCACCATCTAAAGGTCATGGATATGATATCTATAATGAACTTGGAACGGATAGAGTTTTAGTTTATTCTAGATTTGATGATTCTACCAAGGACTTCCCAGTAGATACTAAATTTGCACAGGTTGGAATAGTAAAAAATCCTAAAGAGTATGCTGGTGTAACTACTTTTACAGGTTCTACTTATTCTGGTTTATATGCATTAAAATTAGATGCTGCCTATACAGGAACACCCACTGTCGGAGAAACAGTAACACAAACCCAATCAGCAACAAATATTGCGAAAGGTTATGTAGCATCTTATGATAGCACCACAAAAGTTCTAAAATACTTTAAAGATAGATCTTTATTCCTCACTAATGGAGTAAATCAAGAGGATAGAACAACAATTGGAGTAGATTCTAAAGTAGTTGAATTTAATAATAGTGATAGTATTACTTTTACTACAGCAACTAGCACTACTGTATCGGCAGGATTTACTGGAAGTTCTGAAAATGGTATTAATTTGGGAATAACTTTTGCAGGAGGTCTTTCCAATCCAGAGATAAATAAAAAGACGGGGGACATTATCTATATTGATAATAGACCCGAGGTTGAAAGAAATCTTAGGCAAAAAGAAGACGTTAAAATCATTCTGGAATTCTAAAAAAGATGGCACAAAAAACAGACTTAAATATCAACCCTTATTTTGATGATTTTGATTCGGGTAAAAACTTTTATAAAGTCTTATTTAAGCCAGGATTTCCAGTTCAGGCACGAGAACTGACTACGTTACAATCAATATTACAAAACCAAATTGAATCTTTTGGTAGTTATACTTTTAAAGAAGGGACTGTAGTAATCCCAGGAAATATTGCTTATGATGGTCAATTTTATGCTGTAAAATTAAACTCTACTACTTTTGGAGTTGATGTAGCACTCTATATCAAGCAATTTATTGGTAAGAAAATAACAGGACAAATTTCTGGAACTACGGCAACGATTCAATATGTTGCCTTACCATCTAGTGATAATGTTGATGACGTAACAATTTATGTTAAGTATGTAGATTCTAATAACAATTACGTTTTCGACCAATTCGAAGACGGGGAATCTTTATATGCTAATGAGAATGTAACTTATGGAAATACTACAATTAGTGCAGGAACTCCATTTGCATCTTTAATATCATTAAATGCAACTTCTATTGGATCGGCAGCATCAATCGGAGAAGGGGTATATTTTATTAGAGGTTATTTTGCAAATGTTTCTAAGCAAACACTCGTATTAGATTATTATACAAACACACCATCATATAGAGTTGGATTGTCAATTAAGGAACTTCTTGTTAATGCAAAAGATGATTCTTCTTTATATGATAATGCAAAGGGATTTACTAATTATGCTGCTCCAGGAGCAGACAGACTTCAGATTAATTTGACTCTGACTAAGAAGTTACTTACTGATACTAATGATACAGATTTTGTAGAACTTCTTAGAGTAGAAGATGGTAAGATAAAAAAAATTGAGAACAAAACTCAACTTAATAGACTTGGAGATTATATTGCAGAGAGAACTTATGAAGAGTCTGGTCACTATGCATTAGATAATTTTAAAGTATCATTACACAATTCGTTAAATGATAAATTGGGCAATGACGGTCTATTTTTTGATAATCAATCAACAGATCAGTTAAATGCACCATCAGATGATTTAATGTGCGTTAAAGTTTCTCCTGGAGAAGCTTATGTTGGTGGGTATAATGTTGAGAAAGTTTCCACAACAATTCTTGATGTAGAAAAACCAAGAGATACTGCAACTGTATCGACCGCAAATATTCCCTTTGAGATGGGAAATCTTTTAAGAGTTAATAATGTATCTGGTGCCCCAAAACAAAAAGAATCAATCGATCTTTACAATCAGTCTGCTGGTGGTGGAACCCAAATTGGAGATGCTAGAGTTTATACATTCAATCTAACAGGTTCTGCATATCAAGATGCATCAACTAACTGGGATTTATATCTTTATGACGTTCAGACTTATACATCTCTCACTTTAAATACTCTTGTAGCACCTTTAGGTCTTGTAACTTCTTCTTATATCAAGGGGAAGAGTAGTGGTGCTAGTGGATACGCAGTTTCTTCTGGGTCAGGTAGTACAGTAAGTGTCAGACAAACTTCTGGAACATTTTCTGTTGGAGAGCAACTGATTATTAATGGAATTGATGCTTCTGCCACTGTAGCATCTGTCATCACATATGGTACTAGAGATATTAAGTCAGTCTCTCAATCTGGTGTTTCCGGATTTCCAACGTTCACTACAGATTCTTTACTAGATTCCGTAGATCTTCCAAATGGAATTATTGGGGGAACTGTTAGTGGTGGAAATACTTTAGTAAGTCCAGGTAAAGTGTTCACTGGAATTAAAGTTGGCGATATCATCAGATATCAAACAGCATCTGGAGATGAGACTTTTAATAGAGTTACCGCAAATAATACAACATCTCTTACTATCGGTGCCGGATCAACAGTTTCTGGCGTGTCTAATGGATCTGTTTCTAATGGAACATATTCTTCGATTAAACTTGGAATTCCTGCTTTGAGAAATCAGGAAAAAGGATACCTCTATGCAGAATTACCCGATTCAAATATCGAATCAGTCAATCTTTCCGGATCTACTTTAAAAATATCGGAACAAATCACTGGAGAAACGACAGATAGTAGTGGTGTTCTAACATTTGATTTATCTTCTATTAGTGGAATTACTAGCGCATTTTTTGATCCATTTGATGAGGAACGTTACTCTGTTCATTACACAGGTGGTGGTATTGGAACTGTAACATCAGATGCATTTTCAATTAGTGGAAATGTAGTAACTATTAATGGATTAACCGCATCAGAATCCAGTATTGTTGTCAATGCTTCTTTGACTAAAAATGGCATTCAAAGCAAAATAAAGGATTATACAAGAAGTGCTACATTGGATGTAGATTATTCTAAGTATCAACAGTCTGGTGTTGGCGTTAATACCTCAATTAATGATGGTCTTACATACAATACAAACTATGGATTGAGAGTTCAGGATGAAGAGATTTCATTAAATTGGCCTGATGTAGTAAAAGTTCTTGCTGTTTTTGAATCTTTAGATGAAAATGCTCCAACCTTAGATCAAATTCAGTTTTTTGACACTGCGGTCGTAAGTAATGCTATTATTGGAGAAAATATTGTAAGTTCATCAAGTAATGCAATAGCAAGAGTTGTTGCTAAACCTTCATCCTTAGTATTGTCAGTCGTTTATTTAAATCAAGATAGATTTATCGCTGGAGAAACTGTAACACTTGAGGAATCTAATAGTACTGCACCAATCCAATCTTTGACAAGAGGATCTTATAAGAATATAACTTCATCATTTGTTTTGGATAAGGGGCAAAAGGATCAATATTATGATTATTCAAAACTCATCAGAAGTGCTAATACTCCAGTTCCATCCAGAAAATTAAAAGTAGTTTTTGACCACTATACCATTCCTGCTTCAGATAATGGGGATGTATATACTGTTTTAAGTTATGGTAATGATAGGTTTGCTGAGGAAATTCCAGCGATTGGACCAAGAAAAATAAGAGCGTCTGATACACTTGATTTTAGACCAAGAGTATCTCAATTTACCGCTACAAATAAATCTCCATTTGATTTTGATTCGAGAACATTTGGAACATTACCAAAACTTATATTGAAACCAAAAGAAAGTTCTCTGATTGGTTATAATTATTACTTACCAAGAATTGATAAAATTTACTTAGATGTTTTTGGCAACTTTATTGTACAGAAAGGAATTTCGGGAATAAATCCAAAAGTACCATCAAATAATAATCCAGATGGTTTGATGGATTTGGGAACTATCTCTCTTCCAGCATATCTCTACGATCCAAACGATGCTGAAATATCTTTGGTAGATAATAGAAGATATACTATGAGAGATATTGGCAAACTCGAAGATAGAATTGAGAATCTTGAGCGTGTAACATCTCTTTCACTCTTGGAAGTTAATACACAAACACTGCAAGTTCAAGATGCTCAAGGAAATAACAGATTTAAGACAGGTTTCTTTGTAGATGACTTTAAAAATAATTCTTTGATTAATTTAGATGTATCCTCAATCGAGGTAAACACCGATACTCAGGAATTAACAACTATTGTTAGTGATAATTCCCTTAAAGCGCAAATTGCACCTTCTACTGATGTTTCTGATGAAACTTTAGATATCTCTACCAATTTCAATCTTCTCGACTCAAATGTTCAGAAGACTGGTAGTGCTATTACTCTAAAATATAATAGTATTGGGTGGATTGAACAACCATTAGCAACAAAGGTAGAGAATGTAAACCCATTCCATGTTGTTTCTTATAATGGTTTTGTTAAATTATCTCCTTCCAGCGATAGTTGGGTCAGAACAATTAGACTTGCAGATTCTAATTCTTCAGTTACAAGAAATGTTCCAGATCCAAATCGTAGAGGAACAACTGGCACTTCTGTTACTTCGAGAGATGTTATTATTTCTTCTGGAAATGAACAGTACATGCGTTCCAGAAATACACAGTTCTCGGCAAATAATTTAAAACCACTTACAAGGTTCTATCAGTTCTTTGATGGAAATGGTAGTGTAGATTTTATTCCAAAATTACTTGAAGTTGCTAATGATTCTACTTTGGCAAACTATGGATCTATTGGAGTATTTGAGGTAGGAGAAACTGTAATTGGATATAATGATGGAGAATCTGTAATTACTTTTAGATTGGCTTCTGGTAATCATAAAGAAGGATCATTCAATTCTCCATCAAAAACATTTAATATAAATCCATATGCAAAATCAGAAAATCTTTCATCTACATATAGTCAATCAAGCAAAGTTTTGAATGTTGATACTTTTGCACTTTCCGAAGAAGCGCAAGGTAAATATTTTGGATATGTTAAAGTCGGAACAAAACTTGTAGGTCAAACAAGTGGTGCAGTAGCATATGTAAAGGATCTTCGCCTCATTAGTGATAATTATGGCGATCTTTTAGGTTCTTTCTTCTTAAGAAATCCACTTGCAATTCCATCTCCTGCCGTTAGAATTACAACAGGAACAAAAACTTATAAATTAACCAATAGTTCTACCAATGCTGCTCCACTTCCTGGCAGCAAGTTGCAATCAACTGCAGAAACATCTTATAGGTCGGAAGGTAGATTTGAGGTTCGTCAGCGTCAAACAACAAGAGTAACTGCTAATTTTTATGATCCATTAGCACAATCTTTCAGTGTTGGTGGAACTATTGATGCTCCAGATCTTAATGGTCAAAATAATGATGCTAACGGTGCATTCTTAACCGCCGTTGATCTTTTCTTTGCCAACAAACCTTCAGGAAACGATCCAGTAAGAATTGAAGTTAGGACGGTTGAACTGGGAACACCAACTAGAACAATTATTGGAAATCCAGTCACATTAACACCTTCTGAAGTTAATGTGTCAACAAATGGGGGGACTGCAACAAGAGTTACTTTTGATTATCCAATTTTCTTAGCACCTGGTCAAGAATATGCAATCGTTGCCGTAGCAGAAACAACTGATGAATATGAGTTATGGATAGCAGAAATGGGTGAGAAAACTGTGAATACCCAGTCTCTTCCAAACGCTGAGTCGGTCATATATTCCAAGCAGTTTGCTCTTGGAAGCCTATTTAAATCACAAAATGGATCTATTTGGACTGCCAATCAGTATCAAGACTTGAAGTTCAAACTTTATAAGGCAAACTTTACGTCAACAACTGGTACTGCATTCTTCTACAATCCAACTCTAGATGAAAGTAATGGATATGTTCAAACACTGAATAATAATCCAATTACAACTTTACCAAAAACAACAACTCTTGGAATTTCGACCATTTCTGCCGGAGATGGTAATATTGGTATTTTGACAGTTGGAAGAAAGATTTCAGGATCTAATGGGTTTGGATATGGTTATATCGTTGGACAAGGAAGTTCCGTTTCCAACGTCAGCATTACTGATGGTGGGGAAAATTATGTAACAGCAACGGATTTAGAAACCACAACTATTGTTGGAAATGGATCTGGACTTAAATTGAGTATTACAGAAACTAATGGAGTTATTACTGGAATTGCTGGAACAACTGCTGCCGGAAATGGTTATCGGGTTGGAGATGTTGTTGGAATTGTTACAACTCTGGGAAGAGATGCAAGAATTTCAATTGATTCCATTACTGGATTGGACACTCTCTATCTTTCAAATGTTCAGGGAGAAAAGGGAGCATCTAAGACATTCCAAGTTGGTGCAGCGGTTAGTTACTACAATGATTCTGGAACTATCGTATCTCTCGCAAGCACAACAATTACTGACAGAACATCGGAAGGAAGTGGACTCAATTCAGGAAATTACCTGAGAGTAAATCATTTTGATCATGGAATGTATTCTTCAACAAACAAAGTGATTGTCTCTGGGGTTGAACCGAATGTACCAGCAACTACACTGTCTTCGGATTTGACAATAGATCAGACAGCAACTATTAGTGTTGCAAACACTTCTAATTTTACAACTTTTGAGGGTCAAACGGTATCTGGTTCTTATCTTGGATATGTAAAAATCGGTGATGAAATTATCTCTTACAATGCTGTTGGTAGTGGAACGCTTACGATAGCATCAAGATCTGTTGAGGGAATTGTACAACCACATTCCACTGGGTCTTTAGTTTCTAAGTATGAATTAAATGGTGTATCTCTTAGAAGAATTAATGGAATTACGCATGATGTAAATTCATTAGGTAATGATATTGATCAATACCATATTGCTATTGATATGTCAACCAATGGATCTGATAGATCTAATGATGGAGACACCTCTGGAGCATCACAATTATCATTCAATTCTGAAGCATCTCTTGGAGGAGAAAATTGTAAGGCAACAGAAAATATTCAATTTAATGAAATTGTTCCAAATTATGATATTCTTACACCAGGATCCACAACATCGGCAACTGCTTCGGTAAGAACAACAACTGGAAGAAGTGTAAATGGAAGTGAAACTCCTTTCGTTGACAATGGATTTGAGAGTGTAGAAATCAATGAGGTTAACAGACTCAATTCGGTAAGACTTGTAGCTTCTAATATCAACGAAACAACAAGACTTACAACTTTACCAAGAAATAAATCATTTACAACTGGTATTACTCTAAATTCTTCAGATCCTAATCTTTCTCCAATAATTTATACCGATACCGCATTTACAGAATTTAGATTAAATAGATTAAATAATCCAATTTCTGATTATACGGCAGATAATAGAGTTAATTCACTGTTATTTGATCCACACGCCGCAGTTTATGTATCAAATACTGTAAATCTTGCTCAACCAGCAACTTCACTAAAGGTAATACTTGCCGCATACAGACACGAATCTGCAGATTTTAGAGTTCTCTATAATTTAATCAGAGCAGATTCTAGTGAAGTTACTCAAGAGTTTGAATTGTTCCCAGGATATGACAACTTAACCATTGGTGCCGACGGAACAATCACTCCAGTCGATTCCTCTAATAATAGTGGAAGATCTGATACATTTGTTCCAGCAAGTTTAGAAGATCAGTATCTTGAGTATGAATTTACTGCAGATAATCTGGATCTCTTTACTGGATACACCATCAAAATTGTAATGTCTGGAATAGATCAATCTCATGCTCCAAGAATTAAAGATCTTAGAACCATAGCATTGAGATGATACGAGTTGAGGGACATAAAAATCTTTATAGAGATGAAAAAAGTGGTGCCATAGTAAATTGTGACACCACTTCATACAACCAATATGTAAATTCTTTAATTTATAAAGACTTACAAAAACAAGAATTGGATAGAATGAGGGAAGACATCGATGAAATTAAAATACTTCTTAAAGAATTGCTAAATAAGAGATAGTTTAATAAGAAGTTTGGTCAATATAAATATCTATAGAAGAACATATGCTCATCTGAATAATGGCAGTATTTGTATCCAATATAGTAATAGAGCAGGGTTTTGATTTTGATGCTACCTTTGAGTTGGAAGACACATCAACTAATGGACCCATAAATCTAACTGGTTATGGAGTGGATTCGCAAATTAGAAAAACTTATTCAAGTACATCATCGGTATCTTTTGCATCATCTATAACGGACCCTAATAATGGAAAAATTCAAATATCCTTAGGATCAACAACAACATCTTCTTTAAAATCTGGAAGATATGTGTATGACGTAAAACTCATAGATACCTCCGGAGGTATTTTGAAGGCGGTAGAAGGTTCTGCACTGGTAAGATCGGGAGTAACCAGATAATGCCTACAATAAAAGCTAGGGTTGGTTCTCAAAATACAGTAAAAGCTAGGGTTGGTTCTCAAAATACAGTTCGCGTACTATCTAACGCATCTTCTCCACCAACGAGACTTATAAATCTTGCTGATATAAATACTGATCTTAAAACACAAGATGGGATGATATTAGTTTGGGATTTACCAACCCAAACTTTTATAATGACGAGTGTTATTGACTCATCATCAACTACAATTGGGGGTATTTCATATTTTACTAATACTGAAGATTCAACACTTCCAACAAATGGAGCTTTAGTAGTTAGTGGTGGAGTAGGAATATCTGGCAATCTTAATGTAGCAGGAATTGCTACATTTGGCACAGGAACAGTCGTTATTGATGGTGATAGTGATCTTGTAAAGGTTGGAACTGCAGTAACGATCAGTTCTTCCAATGGTATTGATACACCATCATTGAGAGTTGCGGGCGTTTTGTCTGCCGAAGAACTTAATATTAGTGGAATATCTACTCTCGCAAGATTGGGTGGAATAACCACGACTGGTGGTAATTTATTTGTAGGTCAAAATTTAGAAGTTGCCGGAACATCAAACTTTATCGGCACCGCAACTTTTAGGGGTGGTACTATAAATCTTGGTGATGCTGATAGTGATGATATTAATGTCACTGGAGAGTTTATATCAAGTTTAGTGCCAAATGATGATGCTTCATATGATTTAGGATCTACTACAAAAAGATGGAGAAATCTCTTCACATCTGGAATAACCACAACAAATAACTTATACGTTGTAGGTGTATCTACATTTACAGATTCGTTAAATATAACAGGATTTGTAACTGTAACTCAGGGATTATATTATGACGCTGATGATTATGATGGACCTAATGGAATAGCATACTTTGATAATACCGGAAAATTAATAAGTGCAGACAGTTCCAGTACAGAAACTTTAACAACAACAAACCTTATACTTACTACTAATGCATCTGGACTGCCTAGGTGGTCTTCGGTCATAGATGGAGGAGAATTCTAATGGCTAAACCATCAACTAGACAAGGATTGATAGATTATTGTCTTCGCAGACTTGGAGCACCAGTATTAGAAATAAACGTCGATGACGAACAAATTGACGACTTAGTAGATGATGCAATTCAGTATTTCAATGAACGTCATTTTGATGGCGTAGAAAAAATGTACTTAAAGTACAAAATAACCAGTGATGACGTTGCTAGAGGTACAGCAAAGGGCACTAATGGAGTTGGAATCGTCACAACAACAGCAGAGTCATCAATAGTGGGGAGTGCGACTACTTTTAGTTTTTACGAAAATTCAAATTATATTCAAGTACCAGATTCTGTTATAGGTATTGAAAGAATATTTAAGTTTGATACTAGTTCCATTTCTGGTGGAATGTTTAGTATTAAATATCAACTATTTCTAAATGATTTATATTATTTTAATTCTGTGGAACTGCTTCAATATGCTATGGTAAAATCTTACTTAGAGGATATTGACTTCCTATTGACAACTGATAAGCAGGTAAGATTTAATAAGAGACAGGATAGATTATATCTTGATATTGATTGGTCTTCACAAGCAGCAGATGAGTTTTTGGTTATAGAATGTTATAGAGCACTTGATCCAGCATCATTTACCCAAATTTATAATGACAGTTTTGTTAAAAAATATCTAACTGCTCTTATTAAGAGACAGTGGGGACAAAACTTAATCAAATTTAATGGAGTTAAACTTCCAGGTGGAATTGAATTGAATGGTAGACAACTTTATGAAGATGCTGAAAGAGAATTGGAAGATATTAAGCAAAGAATGACATCAGAATATGAATTACCACCTTTAGATCTTATTGGATAATTATGACACTCAATCCTTTCTTCTTACAGGGTTCTGCTGGAGAGCAATTCTTAGTTCAGGATCTAATTAATGAGCATTTAAAGATTTATGGAATAGATGTTTATTACCTTCCTAGAAAATATCTAGAAATAGATGATGTTTTAAGAGAAGTTGAGACATCCAAGTTTGATGATAACTTTATTATTGAGGCATATTTGGACAATTATGAAGGATATGCTCCAGGAAGTGATTTGATGACAAAGTTTGGATTGAGATTGAAAAACGAAATTAAATTGATTATATCATCCGAAAGATTTGAAGAATTTATTTCTCCATTTTTATCGGGAGCTAATTTTGGAATTAGTCAAGGATATATTACCAACCAAGAAGAACAACTCGTTACAAGACCAAAAGAGGGGGATTTAATATATTTCCCTCTTGGAGAAAGATTATTTGAAATTAAACATGTAGAATTAGAAAAACCATTTTACCAATTGGGAAAAACATATGTTTATGAACTATTATGCGAACTCTACGAATATGAAAATGAAGATATTGATACATCCATAGAAGAGATTGATAATACTGTTAAAGATGAGGGATATATTACTACTTTAAATCTTGAAGGCATTGGTCAAACTGCTACAGCAACGGCAACTCTTGGTGGCATTGGAATGGTTGGTCAAATTATTTTAAATGAAGATGGATATAATTATACATCAACACCAAATGTTACTATTGCACCTCCAACAAGTGGAACTACAGCAACTGCTGTTGCCATAACAACTTCTATCGGAGGTGTTCGTTCCGTAAAATCCATAAGAATAACAAATGCAGGTTCTGGTTATACCTCATCTAATCCACCAACAGTAACAATAACTGGCGGAAATGGGATTGGGGCAGCTGCAACAGCAGTGATTGTTGATAATGGAATACAATATCTCTCCATATCTA
>ERZ891134.724-NODE-724-length-25622-cov-5.993546_pt1 | contig 25622 bp, 25 predicted proteins | sample MGYA00520888_ERZ891134 | MGnify/ENA primary metagenome ERZ891134 (study PRJEB32303, sample SAMEA104408692) | aquatic metagenome | biome: Brackish water; feature: Coastal; material: water | place: Baltic Sea | collected 2014-10-23 | depth 10 m ... | reverse complement strand
CTTGAACGGCACCATGCCGGCATTAACGAAAAGCAGGGTCGGATCGTCTAGCAGCAGCGATGCCGAAGGCACGATCTCGTGTCCGTTGGCCGCGAAGTACTTCAAGAAGCGGGTGCGAATCTCAGCGGATTCCATCAGGGGCGGCCTAGTGAGTCATCGGTCTGCCGGTTTGCGCGCTCGGTTAGCGCAGCCGACACGTTGGTCACCGCGTGCGTGGTGTTCAGGGCAACCTGCTGAACGGTGAGCGCGACGCCTTGTTCGCGGGCCTGATCAAGCAGACCGCTTCCCTTGCGGTAAGCCCAGATACCGCCCGCGGCTCCGAGAGCCACCCACACCAGTCGTCCCATGGAGCAAAGCCTATGTCTCTGCTTCGTTGCCGTTGTTCGCGGAGCGGCGCTCTCGTAAGGATCGAGCAATCTCGGCCCAACGAGCCTCGGCCCCGTATTCGGTTGGCTCGTAATACCTCGCCTGAACCAGCGCATCTGGAAGGTAGACGGCTGCCGCTACCCCACCGGGGACATCGTGCGGGTAGATGTAATCGCTGCCGTGACCAAGATGCGCTGCCCCTGGGTAGTGAGCATCGCGTAGGTGCAGCGGTACCGTGCCGATACGTCCCGATCGAACATCCGCTAACGCTGCATCGATACCGCGATAGACCGCGTTGGACTTTGGGGCAAGGGCCGCATGAACGGTCGCGTGTGCAAGCACAATCCGGGCCTCGGGCATCCCGATCAGCGCCACTGCCTGCGCTGCCGCCGTGGCAGTTTGCAGAACCGAAGGCTCGGCCATCCCAATGTCCTCGCTGGCCAGAATGATCAACCGTCGAGCGATGAAGCGTGGGTCCTCACCGGCTTCGAGCATGCGAGCTAGATAGTGCAGGGCGGCATCTGGGTCACTGCCCCGGACACTCTTGATGAAGGCGCTGATGACGTCGTAGTGCTGATCGCCATCGCGGTCATAACGCACTGCGGCGTGCTGAACAGCGGCTTCGACGACAGGAAGATCGATTTCAGCTGAACCCGCTCGACTCGCTGCATCCAAAGCGGTTAGTCCGCGGCGAGCATCACCACTACTCACTCGGACGAGAAAGTCCAGGGCATCGTCGGTGACGGTGAACTCACCAGCCAATCCCCGCACATCTGCAATTGCCCGCTGCAAGACAGTTCGGACTTCGTCATCGCCGAGCGACTCCAGCGTCACCACGATGCTCCGCGAGAGGAGCGGTGCGATCACTGAGAAACTCGGGTTCTCGGTAGTTGCTGCAATGAGTGTCACCCACCCGTTTTCGACCGCAGGCAACAGTGCATCTTGCTGGCTCTTACTGAATCGATGGACTTCGTCAACGAACAAGACAGTGCCGAGTTCTTGAAGTTGTAACCGTCGGCGAGCATCCTCGATGACCCCGCGGACATCCTTGACACCTGCGGTCACAGCGGACAGTTCTGTGAATACCCGTCCGGATTCAGCTGACACGAGTGATGCCAGGGTGGTCTTACCAGTGCCGGGTGGACCCCACAACACCACCGATACTGCCGCACCAGCGCCGCTGCTGAGCAACGAGCGCAGCGGCGATCCGTCAGCCAGAGCCGCCTGCTGCCCCACTACTTCGTCGACGCTCCGCGGACGCATCCGTACGGCGAGAGGAGCATCAACTCTGTCAGCCTGCTCCCGGTCGTCGAACAAAGTCAAGGCGTATCCGATTCCTCTGCGTACGGGTCCACGTCAATCCCGGCCTCTGTTCGTTGTTCGGCGGTGATCGGTGTGGGAGCACCGGTGAGCGGATCCTGACCGCCGCCAGTTTTCGGGAAAGCGATCACATCACGAAGAGATTCGGCACCGGCTAGCAACATGCATATGCGATCCCAGCCGAAGGCGATCCCACCATGAGGTGGTGGCCCGTATTGGAATGCATCGAGCAAGAAGCCGAACTTTTCGCGCGCATCGTCCGCCTCAAGCCCAAGCACACCGAACACGCGCTCCTGAAGTGCAGCGTCGTGGATACGAATCGATCCACCGCCGATCTCATTGCCGTTGCATACAAGGTCGTAGGCCCAAGCAAGGGCCTCACCGGGCGTTGCCTCGAAGGAATCCCGCCAGTCGGCGTTTGGCGAGGTAAACGGGTGGTGCACGGCGGTCCACACCAGTGCGCCCGATTCGTCTTCGACCTGCTCGAACATGGGTGCGTCGACCACCCAGACGAAAGACCATTCATCCGAATCGATCAATGCCAGTCGATCCGCGATTTCCACCCGCGCAGCCCCAAGTAAGGCCCTGGCATCGCTGCGTCGACCTGCCGCGAAGAAGATCGCATCACCTTTCGATGCACCGCAGGCCGCCACGAGGCCGGCCCGCTCCTCCTCGCTGAGGTTCTTAGCCACGGGGCCAGCAAGTTCGCCGTCCTCGGCGATGGTCACGTACGCCAACCCCTTGGCGCCACGCTGCTTGGCCCATTCCTGCCAAGCGTCGAACCCTCGCCGTGGTTGGTCGGCACCCCCAGGCATCACCACTGCCCCGACGTACTCGGCCTGAAAAACACGAAACGGCGTGTTCGCGAAATAGTTCGTCATGTCTACCAGCTCTAGCCCGAACCGAAGGTCTGGTTTATCGGTGCCGAAACGAGACATGGCTTCGGTGTAGGTCATTCGGGGAATTTCACCGATCTCAATACCGGCCACCGCCGACCATAGGGCGCGCACGACGGCCTCGCCGACGTCGATCACGTCCTCTTGATCAACGAAACTCATCTCGATGTCTAATTGGGTGAACTCCGGTTGGCGATCGGCGCGAAAGTCCTCATCTCTATAACAGCGAGCAATCTGAAAGTAGCGCTCGATCCCACCGACCATGAGAAGTTGCTTGAACAGCTGCGGCGATTGTGGGAGTGCGTACCAGTGGCCCGGCTGCAATCGCACCGGAACGAGGAAGTCGCGGGCCCCCTCGGGGGTTGATCGCGTGAGGGTTGGTGTCTCCACCTCCACGAAATCCCGATCTAGGAGTACGTCTCGGGCCACTTTGTTGACCTGCGATCGCATCCGGAGGGCCGCACCTGAGCGCTCCCGCCGTAGGTCGAGATAGCGGTGCCGAAGCCGGACTTCGTCACTTACCGGCGTGCGATCATCGATGGGAAAGGGTAGGGGCGCCGACGTGGACAGCACGGTGAGTTGATCGGCCATGACCTCCACTGCACCGGTGGCTAATTCGGGATTGTCATTTCCTTCAGGTCGGGCGGTGACTTCACCGGTCACTTGGATGCAGAACTCGTCCCGCAGCGGGTGAGCAACCTGAGGGTCGCGAACCACCACCTGCACGCGGCCGGAGGCATCCCGCAGATCTAAGAAGGCCACTCCACCGTGGTCGCGACGGGAAGCTATCCAGCCGGCGACGGTGACGGTGCTCCCGACATCACTTACCCGCAGACTTCCGGCCTCATGGGTTCTGAACACGTCAGTCCTTCCTAGCCTCGTCGGCACGGTTCGTGGTGGCGGCTATGGAGCCGAGCTTCGCGCCGAGGTCAACAACAACATCAGTCAACGCCACTGCTTCTTGTACGCCGCTTGCCATGTCTTTCACAGCAGCCGTCTGCGAGGCCACTTCCTCATCACCAATGATGACAACCAGCGGGGCCTGTGATCGATCTGCGGCCTTCATGGATCCTTTCAAGCCGCGCTCACCGTAAGCGAGATCGACCGCAATGCCCACCGCACGCAAGTCACGCGCCAACCGAACACACACATGTCGGGCTGGGCCCCGATCGGAACCAAGAAAACTTGGACTTGTGACGCACCCGAAAAGTCAAGGCCTTCAGCCTCGCAGGCGAGCAACGTGCGGTCAGTTCCGAGCCCGAATCCGATACCCGACAGCGCATCACCACCGACGGACTCCATCAAGCCGTCATACCGACCACCACCACCGATCCCGGACTGGGCCCCCAGCATTTCGTGGGTGAACTCGAAAGTGGTCCGCGTGTAGTAGTCCAAACCACGAACCAAGCGCGGGGCTTCCTGCCAGCGAACGCCGGCATCGACGAGGAACTCCCGAACTGCGTCATAGTGCGCCTGACAGTCGTTGCACAGGTGATCGATCATGAGTGGCGCGTCAGTGAGTTGCGCCTGTATCTCAGGCCGCTTGTCGTCAAGGACGCGGAGCGGGTTTTGTGCGGCTCGCTCGCGGGTGGCGGGGTCTAGGTCCAAGCCGGCGAGAAAACCAGTCAGCAAGTCCCGGTACGTGGGTCGGCACTGGGCGCAACCCAAGGAGGTCAAGTCAAGTCGGTAACGGCGAAGGCCAAGCCGTCGGTAAGCCTCATCAGCCAGCGCGATCACCTCAGCGTCTAGGGCGGGATCCTCGCTACCCACAGCCTCGAGACCGACTTGTTGCAGTTGCCGATACCGACCGTGCTGAGGGCGTTCAGCACGGAAAAAGGGCCCGGCGTACCAAAGCTTGATGGGCAAGCCGGCCTTGTCCAGCCGGTTCTCCACGATCGAGCGCATCACTCCGGCTGTGCCCTCGGGTCGCAGGGAAAGCGACCGGTCGCCACGGTCCACAAACGTGTACATCTCCTTGCTGACCACGTCTGTGCTCTCACCGACGCCCCGGACAAACAATCCCGTCTCCTCGAAGACGGGGAGTTCGATGTAGCCGTAGCCAGCGTGCCGGGCGGGGCTAGCCAGAGCATCGCGGACAGCGAGGAACGCGTTGGATCGTGGCGGGAAATACTCCGGCACGCCCTTCGGCGCTCGGAACTCAACCATCGTTACCAGCCTCGCCTCGGAGGCTGCACCGTCCCGCCGGCTGCAGCGGCCTGCAGGAATGGGTTGGCAGCGCGCTCGGCGGCGATAGTCGTCTGCTCTCCGTGGCCGGGCAGAACCACCGTCTCATCGTTCATCGGCCAGATGACATCGCGCAAACTTGTGTCCATTGCGTGCGGATCGCCACCTGGTAGGTCGGTCCGCCCGATCGAGCCCTGGAAGAGGACATCTCCCGACAGCAAGACGTCAGGGCCATCGGCCAGTGGCACGTCGAATACGACCGATCCTTCGGTGTGGCCCGGTGCGTGTCGGACTCCGAGCGTAATTCCTGCGATCTCTAACTGTGCCCCATCCGCCGGCAGTAGTTGAACGTCGGACGGTTCTGTGAGCTCGAGGCTGTCCTTGGTCATCGCCAGCAACTGTTCGCGAGCTGCCACCAACGAACTACCCGCTGGATCTGCAAGTCGGTAGCGATCTGCCGGGTGTATCAAGGCGGGGATTTCGAAATCCCTACTTACCGGCGCCACGCTCCAGACGTGATCCATGTGTCCGTGGGTGAGAATCACGGCGGCCGGGACCAAGCGGTGCTCCCGCACGAGCTCGTGAACGGAATCGATGCTGTTCTGCCCGGGATCCACGATTACGCACGGCTCCCCTGGAGCCGTGGCCAGCACGTAACAGTTGGTCGACCACGAGCCGGCGGGAAAGCCTTGGATGAGCACCGATCCTCCTCGCCGTGGGCACATTTCTCGCTCGCGACCGGAGGGGCACTCGGGCGAGTGCGTCGGGCTTCGACGCCCACACAGCCTAGTGGCGGTTCAGCATGCCCCTACACTCATGCGGCGTTGGGTTTGCCCACGCTTACAAGGGGCAGGCAAAGCGTAAGGCACAGTCGAGGGAAGGGGCCGTGGTGACGTCGTCGAATCGTCGGGAGCGCGAACTCGCCCGCGCGAAGTTCGAGCGCCAGCAGCAACGTCGCGTCGATCGCGTAGAAAAGGCCCGCTCGCGCCAACGAATCGTTGCGATTGTGGTGATCGGGGCCCTAGTGATCGCCGGAGGCGGCTGGGCCGTGCTGACACTGCTGGGTGATTCCGACAACGACGCCGCCGCCACTCAGAGCAATGAACTAGACGACGCGGTGAGCGAAATCGCCGACCAACTCGATGCCCAAGGTCCGCTCGTGGAGGACTGCACAGATCCGGTTCCCGTTCGTGCGGATGACATCACTTTTGATTCGGCACCAACACCGGGACCCGAACAAGAAGGAACTCTCACACTGGCCACGAACTGTGGTGAAATCGTCATCGAAATGTTCGGCGACTTTGCACCGGCAACCGTCGCTTCAGCTGCTTTCCTGGCGGACACGGGCTTTTACAACTCCACGGCCTGCCACCGACTCACCACTGCGGGCATCTTCGTAGTGCAATGCGGAGACCCAGCAGGTGACGGAACCGGAGGCCCGGGTTACCAAATCCCCGATGAGAACCTGCCCCCCGAGGGCGAGGCCAACTACCCCGCCGGAACTGTCGCCATGGCGAATGCTGGACCGGGTACCTCCGGTTCCCAGTTTTTCCTCGTCTACGAGGACACCACGTTGCCCGCCGGTTACACCATCTGGGGTCAAGTGACCGATGGGCTCGACATCCTGCGATCGGTCGCCGAAGCGGGGGTCGCAAACGGCTCCGGGGACGGCCTGCCGGCCCAGCCGCTAGTTATCGAATCTGCAACGGTTAGTGGTGCCGACTAGCACCAGGCACGCACGGTGACAGACTGACCGGGTACTCAACCCATGATCCGACGCCTTGAGGGGGTGAACGCATGACACAAGACCAGGCACCGAATGTGGCGCCGAGCTCCATTCCGACGCCGGCTGCTCTGCGTCGCCCGACGCCGACGTCAGCCTCCCCTGCAAAATCACTGGCCGATGCCGACACGGACGCCAACGCAAATCTCTCCTCAAGCATGGCTTTCGGTCGCGTCGACGACGACGGCACCGTCTATCTCAACACTCCGGACGGTGACATACGCGTGGGCCAGTACGCCGCTGGGACTCCTCAGGAAGGCCTGGCCTTCTTTGCTCGAAAATACGAGGACCTCGTCGTCGAAATCGATCTGGTCACAGCCCGCCTCGGTGACGGCCGAGCGAAGCCGGGCCAGGCTGGTGCCGTCATCGAGCGGGTGCGAAGCGCTTTGTCTGAGCGCTCCTTCGTCGGAGATATCGCAGCGCTTGAGCGCAAGATCGCCGATGCCGAGTCCGCTCGGGAGGCTGCTGCGATCCGTCAGGCCGAACATCGGGAACGAATGCGTGAGCAGACGAGGGCAGCCCGAGAGGCATTGGTCACCGAGGCTGAGACCCTCGCGGAGTCCACTAGTTGGAAGACGACGGCGGAGCGATACTCGGCCATCATCGATGAATGGAAAGCGCTCCCCCGGTCGGATCGCTCGGTGGAACAGGAACTTTGGAAGCGGCTGAGTTCGGCTCGCAGTGGGTTCGATAAGCGTCGACGAGCCCACTTCGCACAACTCGATGGCGAACGTAAAGAGGCGTTAGCCCGTAAGCGTGACCTTATCGAGCAAGCGCAAAAGCTGGCGGATTCCACCGACTGGGGGCCCACCACAAAAGCGTTGAAGAAGTTGATGGACGACTGGAAGCGTGCTCCGCGGGCATCGCGATCGGACGAGGACAAGCTCTGGAAGCGCTTCAAGGCGGCACAGGACTCCTTCTACTCTGCCATGAAAGCCGCAGATTCAGCCCGCGATGCGGAGCTCACCCCGAACGTGGCGGTCAAGGAAGAGTTGCTCACTCAAGCGGAGGGCATACTTCCCCTCTCGCCCGGCCAGGACCTCTCCAGTGCAAAGCGAACTCTGCGCAGCATCCAGGACAAGTGGGAAAAGGCGGGCGATGTTCCCCGTTCGGAGCGTAGCCGTCTGGAAGGACGACTCCGCAAGGTCGAAGATGCCGTCCGCAAAGCCGATTCCCAAGCCTGGCAGCAACACGATCCAGAAAAGCAGGCGCGGGCGGAGTCAACCGCGAATGCCTTCACCGACGCCCTGATGCGCCAGGAGGCAGAACTCGCTGACGCTCAAGCCAAGGGCGATTCGGATGCTGTTCGGCGCCTCGAGCAAACAGTCGAGAGCACCCGCGCACTACTGGAAGCTGCACAACGCATCGCGCGGTAGCCAGCCCCCCCCCTAGACGCGATAGGCGTCGTAAACACCTTCAACTGTCCGAACGGCCTTCAATGCCGATCCCAGATGCTTGGGATCAGCCATCTCGAAAGTGAAGCGTGAAGTGGCGATGCGGTCTCGCGTAGTAGCAACCGAAGCGCTGAGGATGTTCACGTGGGTATCCGAGAGTGCCTTGGTGACATCCGCCAGCAATCGTGATCGATCGAGTGCCTCAACCTGGATGTTCACCAAGAACACGCTGGAAGCCGTGGGCGCCCACTCAACTGGCACCTCTCGTTCGGGATGCTGGCGCAAGCTGGGAACGTTCACGCAGTCGTTTCGGTGCACGGACACTCCCGAGCCCCGGGTCACAAATCCCATGATTGGATCGCCGGGCACTGGTGTACAGCAGCGTGCAAGCTTGACCCAGAGGTCATCCACACCTTTGACAACCACGCCAACATCTCGCGATTCCGAGGTCCGCCGGCCAGGCTTCGGCGTAACCGCCTCGGCCGCATCGTCCGCCGCCCCATCGACGCCACCCGCAGCATCCACTAGCCGCTGAACGATGGTCTCGGCTGAAACTCGCCCCTCCCCCACGGATGCGTACAAGGCAGTTACATCTGCTTGATTGAGATCTACTGCGATGCTCGCCAGGGCCTGATTGGTCATCAGCCGTTGCAGCGGCAACCCGCGCTTGCGCATTGCTCGTGCAATGTGATCCTTACCGTTTTCGATGGATTCCTCGCGGCGTTCCTTTGAGAACCACGCCTTGATTTTCGATTTTGCCCGTGGCGAAGCGACGAAACCGAGCCAATCACGACTCGGTCCTGCTCCCTCGGCCTTTGACGTGAAGATCTCAACCACATCCCCGCTAGCGAGGGTGGATTCCAACGGGATCAACTTGCCGTTCACGCGCGCACCCACGCACCGATGGCCCACTTCTGTGTGGACCGCGTAGGCGAAATCCACAGCCGTGGCTCCCGTGGGTAGTGCTAGGACATCGCCCTTGGGGGTGAATACATACACCTCCGCCGCACCGAGGTCGTACCGAAGCGAGTCCAAAAACTCCCCAGGGTCAGCGGTCTCGCGTTGCCAATCAAGTAGTTGACGTAGCCAAGCGAAATCATCCGGGCTTGACTTGCCACCGACATCGGATTGCTTGTAGCGCCAATGGGCGGCAACCCCGAGTTCAGCGGATTGGTGCATCTCGTTCGTTCGAATCTGAACTTCGACAACCTTGCCATCTGGCCCGATCACCGTTGTGTGCAGCGATTGGTACATATTGAATTTAGGCATCGCGATGAAATCTTTGAACCGCCCAGGTACCGGGCTCCATTGCGCATGGATGGTACCGAGGACTGCATAACAGTCGCGAACACTGTCGACCAAGATGCGTACGCCAACCAGATCGTAGATGTCATTGAAGTCACGGCCGCGAACGATCATTTTTTGGTAGACGGAGTAATAGTGCTTAGGGCGCCCAGTCACACTTGCCTTGATTTTGCTGGCCTTCAACTGCGAATCGATGTTGGTAACAACCTCGGCGAGATACTTATCTCGCGAGGGTGCCCGCTCCCCCACTAACCGCACGATTTCTTCGTACATTTTCGGGTACATCGTCGCGAATGACAGGTCTTCGAGCTCCCACTTGATCGCGTTCATTCCAAGGCGATGGGCAAGCGGCGCATAAATTTCGAGGGTTTCTTTTGCCTTTTTCTGCTGTTTTTCTTCCGGCAGCCACTGAAGAGTGCGCATGTTGTGCAAACGATCCGCCAACTTGATGACGAGGACGCGAATATCGCGGGCCATCGCCACCACCATCTTGCGTACCGTCTCGGCAGCCGAAGCTTCGCCGTAGGTGACCTTGTCGAGCTTCGTGACTCCATCGACGAGTAAGGCAACTTCATCACCGAAGTCTTCACGCAGGGCGTCCAGGGAATATCCGCAATCCTCAACGGTGTCGTGCAAGAGTGCTGCAGCCAGACTTGGAGCTGGCATCCCGATTTCGACAAGAATTTCGGTGACCGCCAGCGGGTGCGTGATGTAAGGCTCGCCGGATCGCCGCTGCTGATCTCGGTGTAAGTACTCAGCCGTCTCATAGGCGCGCTCGACTAGCCGGACATCTGCTTTCGGGTGGTACCGGCGCAATGTCCGCAGTACCGGCTGGAGTTCCGGATGCGCATGGCGAGGTCCGGCGAATCGCGCGAACCTGCCCCGAAAGCCACTCGAGTCTTGCGCATGTGGCGTCTTAGCCGGGACATGTTCGGTGGCCACGGGCACGTTCTTCGCCATGACCACCTCCCCTTCCGGTTTCCCGATTCTACGGGCTCGCCGTGACTTCAGCGCCGTTTGCGTCTGCTTTGCCGCCTGGGCTGATTACGCTCACCGGTTTGCACTCGGGCGTATTCGCGCAATTGTTCGGGCGATGCCGACCCAGATGGGGCAACGTCAACTACAGATGCCCCACCACCTGAATCATCACCCGAATCGCTGCCGCTCTCCCCCGATGCCGCACCGCCCTCTCTCGCCTGCTTGAGAGCCTGCTTGCGTCGGGCCATGACGCGTGAAGCGAGCGCCTTGACCTCCGGCTGCTGCCGCTTGAGCTGAGCGAGAACCGGTGTTGCGATGAACAACGACGAGTATGTGCCGACCGCCATACCCACGGCCAAAGCGACAGCGAGATCAAGGAGCGTACCTGCGCCAAGGAGTCCCGCGCCGACGACGATGATCGCCAACACCGGCAACAGAGACGTGAAGGATGTGTTGATCGACCGCACCACCGTCTGGTTCACGGCAAGGTTTGCGGCTTCGTCGTACGTCATGACGGACTGGCCGAAGATTCCCCGCGTGTTCTCCTTGACCTTGTCGTAGACCACCACGGTGTCGTAAAGCGAGTACGCCAAGATCGTCAGAATTCCGATGGCTGTCGCCGGTGTCACCTCCAGACCTACCGCTGCGTAGATGCCGATGGTGATGACAAGATCGTGCACGAGAGCAACGAGTGCGCCCACGGCCATCCGCCACTCAAAGTAGATCGCTAGGAATACCGAAACTAACGCCAGGAAGATGATCAAGCCCTGCAAAGCCTTGGTGGAAATTTCCGCGCCCCAGGTGGGTCCCACGACTTGGACGGTGATGTCCGATCCCGGCACTCCGCATGTCTCGCCGAGGACGTCCGCAAGATCAACAGACTCAGCGCTCGTCAGCGGGACGGTTTGCACGCGCATCGTGCCCGAGCCGGCGACCGTGACGATCGTTTGTCCGCCAGTCTCGGCTTCGGCAACAGTGCGCGCATCGACAACGGAACAGGTCGCGTTAGGAATGGAGAAGTCAGCCCCACCACGGAATTCAATACCTAAATTCAATCCCCGGATGGCCAACGAACCGATGGCGACAATCAGGATGATGGCGGAGATGACGTACCAGCGCTTCCACCGGCCAACGAAGTCGTAGGAAACTTCTCCGCGATATAACCGCTGCCCGAATCCCTTGAGCTTCATGAGCGCACCTCCTCAGGGGCTTCGCTACTGCCCTCGCCGAACTGAGCCTTCTGATCGCGGTAGTCATCGCGGCGCTTGCGCCGTGACCGGCCACTGAGGTTCTCGATCGCGCTATGCCCACCGAGCCGCTCGGGGTCGAGGCCACTCCATTTCGAGCCACCTTGCATGAAACGCATGCGCCCCAGAAGCACAACCACCGGATGGGTGAACCAGAAGGCGATAATCAAGTCGATCACCGTGGTGAGTCCGAGAATGAAGGCGAAACCGCGAACGCTGCCAATCGATAGGAAGTACAACACCACGGCGGCAAGCAACGTTACGAAGTCAGCGGCGAGCAGCGTTCGGCGTGCCCGCACCCATCCACTGTCGCAGGCTTGCCGTAACGAGCGACCATCTCGCAGCTCGTCGCGGATTCGTTCAAAGTAGACGATGAAGGAGTCCGCGGTGATGCCCACCGCGACGATCGCCCCGGCCACCCCGGCAAGGGTGAGCGTCAGGCCTATGGTCTTCGAGAAGATCACCACGAACAGATACAGCAGGCCACCGGCAACCGCGAGGGACAACACCGCAACGAGACCGAGGAGTCGGTAGTACAGAAGTAGGTACAAACTCACGACGCTCAAGCCAATGAGACCGGCGATGATTCCAGCGCGCAGTTGGTCACCACCCACGGTTGCCGACACCGACGTCACGTCAACAACCTCGAGCGTTACCGGCAAGGCCCCGTACTTCAGCACATTGGCGAGGTCGCGGGCCTCTTGGGCGTTGAAGTCGCCTTCGATCTGGGCCTGACCGCCGATGATCGGCTCGTTGAACCGGGGGGCGGAGACAACGACCCCGTCGAGCACGATGGCGAAGGCGTTACACGGCGTGGCACCGGTGCCACATTCGGGCAAGGCACTCAGTTCTGTGGATGCATCAGCCAGTGCACTGGCGCCCTCTGAGTCAAACTCCAAGGTGACCACCCAGCCAATGCCCTGCTGGGTGAGTTGCGCGTTGGCATCAGTGACGTTGACCCCTTGGATGAATGCCGGCTCCATCACGTATTTCGAGGCCCCGTTTTGATCACACGCGCCAAGCCATTGCTCGGGGTTGTCAGGCGTCCCCCCAGCGAGATTGACCGGATCCAGGCAGTTCAGCGCGTCCACCTCGGTTTGGAACTGGGGGGTGTAGTCCGCGGCCTGCACGATCTCTGCGCTTCGCGCTCCACCCTGGTCGGCGCTCTCCTCGGTTGACGACTCTGGCGTCTGCGCTTGCGTTTCCTGGGCGCCCGTCTCATCAGCGCCAGAATCATTAGCGTCGGCAGCATCGGCCTCGGTGTCTTCGACCGGCTCGCTCGGAAGCGGGCTGAGAATGTTCCACACCGGTCGGAAGTTCAACAAGGCGGTGCGCTGCACGAGGTCGACGACCCGGTCTTGGCCCACTCCGGGGACAGCAACGACGATAGCTGCGCCCGCGCCAGATCCCTGGGTGGTGACCTCAGCTTCGGCAACCCCGAGTCCGTCCACGCGGGCCCTGATGATCTCGACCGATTGGGCGAGTTGTTCCTCGGTGATCTCTGCCCCCTCGACCACAGGCTGGGGAATCATGATGACCTGGGTTCCGCCTTGCAGATCCAGGCCCAGGCGTACAGAGGAGTCGGTGCCCGGCCAAAACGCCCAGGCGATGCCACCAATCAACAGCACCACCAAGGCGATCAGCAATCGCCCTGGCTTGGATGTCGGGGGTGGGGCCACGGGACTCCTCGGGGATCGTGGGTAGGCGCCGGTCGAAGGTTGTGCGAAGAGCAGATGCTACGGCGTGGGCGGTTCGGGCTCTTCGGCCTGCCCCATCCCCGGCGCCGGCTCGATGACCCGTGCGACTGCGGCAGGCACCATGCGCACGAATACGCCCGGGGAGATCTCCAAACTCAGTTCATCTTCCGCGACGACGGCGATCGTCCCGATCATGCCCGCGGTCGTCATCACCTGGGCGCCTGGAGCCAGAGCGCGAACCATCTCGGCTTGTTGCCGCTGCCGGACCTTCTGCGGGCGGATGAGCAGGAAGTAGAAGGCGACCACCAGCAGCAAGATGGGGGCCAGGGCCACGAGATCCACGAATTCACTCCCAAGGGCAGGTACACCGGCAAGTCCGGTTCCGTCGAGGGTACCGAGCGAGCGCTGGTGGTGCGGTACCCCTACCCACTGGACTCCTCCGACGTTTCCTCTTGCCAGGGCAGCAGCCCCTGGCCGGCCCCGGGAGCATCTAACGGCGCAGTGCGGCCGATGTGCTGCCATCCGGCAATCGTGGCCACTCGCCCTCGTGGCGTACGCATCAAAAGGCCTAAGCGCACCAAGAATGGTTCGGCCACGGTCTCGATCGTCTCCGGTTCCTCGCCTACCGCCACGGCCAGAGTGCTCAGGCCCACCGGACCACCGCCAAATCGATCCACGATTGCCTCGAGCACGGCGCGGTCAATTCGATCCAGGCCAACTACGTCCACTTCGTAGAGTTCGAGTGCCGCCGAGGCGGCATCCTCGTCGACCACACCGGTGCCGTGCACCTGCGCCCAGTCCCGTACTCGGCGAAGTAACCGGTTAGCGATTCGCGGTGTTCCCCGGCAGCGACCGGCAATTTCGCTCCCCCCAACGTCGGTGATCTCAACTTCCAGCAATCGGGCGCTGCGCCGCACGATGCGCTCGAGGTCGACCGGATCGTAGAAGTCCAGGTGCGCAGTGAAGCCAAACCGATCCCGCAACGGACCCGGCAACAGCCCCGCCCGCGTGGTAGCGCCAACCAGGGTGAATGGGGCGATGTCTAAGGGGATGGCGGTGGCCCCCGGACCTTTGCCCACCACTACGTCAACGCGGAAGTCTTCCATCGCGACGTAGAGCATCTCCTGCGCCGCCCGGGCAGTGCGATGCACTTCATCGATGAATAGCACCTCTCCCGGTTGCAGGCTCGAGAGCACAGCCGCCACATCCCCCGCGTGTTGCAGTGCTGGACCCGATGTCATGCGGATAGGCGCACCGAGTTCGCTCGCGATAATTGCCGCGAGCGTGGTTTTTCCTAGTCCAGGCGGGCCGCTGAGAAGCACATGGTCGGAGATACCTTCACGCCTTCGCGCGGCCTCAAGGACGAGACCGAGTTGCGATTTCACTCGGTCCTGGCCAACGAACTCCTCCAGCGTGGTTGGGCGCAAGGCACCATCGACCACTGAATCGTCATCATCGGCGCCTGGATCCAGCAGACTCATGAGCGATCCAAAGAGCGCAGGGCTTCCTTGAGCAACACACCGACATCAGGATCCTTGGGGTTCGTAATCTCCGTCAGTCGCGGTGCGATCGCATCAACGGCAGCCTCAGCTTCCTTCGGGTTCCACCCCAAGGACGTCAATCCTGCTGCCACAGACGCGCGCCACGATTCACCAGCGCCAGCTGCAGCGCGCGGAGAGGCCGAGACCGGCGCACCGATGCGGTCCTTCAACTCCAGAGCGATGCGTTGTGCGCCCTTCTTGCCGATACCCGGCACGCTCGTCAACGCAGCGAGATCCTCGGCATCGATTGCCCGCCTCAACTCTTCTGGACCCAACACACTGACAAGTGCAAGAGCGATCCGCGGACCGATTCCGCTTACCGTCTGCACTTGCTGAAAGACCTGGCACTGCTCGCTATCCAAGAAGCCAAACAGTGTCCAGCTGTCCTCACGCACGACCAGTGCCGTGTGCACCTCAACTTCGCTACCCACGCGCACCTGCGCGCCGGTCTGCGGGGGAACCATCACACGTAACGCCAGCGGACCGATGTCCACACTCAAGAAGTCAGCGCCGATGGCCAGGATGGACCCGCGCACCCGGTCGATCATCGACCAGCCGCCAGCCGTTCGCGCGCAGCTTCTAAACGACTGGTGGCAGCGCCACGCCATACCTGACAGATCGCGATCGCTGCAGCATCCGCGGCATCGGCCGGCTTGGGGGCTTGCGATAGCGCCAGCACACGGGTCACCATGGCGGCTACTTGTGCCTTATCGGCGCGCCCGCTTCCCGTCACCGCTGCCTTGACCTCCGTGGGAGTGTGCAAAGCGACTTCAATTCCCCCACGCGCCGCAACAAGCAAGGCCACCGCCGCTGCCTGCGCCGTAGCCATCGCTGTGCGGACATTGTGCTGACTAAAAACCCGTTCTACCGCCACAACGTCAGGAGCATGCTCCCTTACTAGCGCTTCGATCCCGCGCTCGAGTTCGACAAGGCGCTGTTCAATCGGCAGCGTCGTCTCGGTGCGAAGCACCCCGATGTAGTGCAATGAGACTTTGCGCCCAGGTGCTCCATCCACGACCGCGACACCGCAACGCGTGAGACCGGGGTCAATCCCCAGCACGCGACGATTGCCAGCGGTGGCTGCCACATTGGTCCTTTCACGACTTCCTGGAATGCTGTCTGCCACGCCACGCTAGCCCCACCGTGTGCCAGTGCTCTCGTGGGCGCGCCGATGGTTGTCGATGACCCCGGGGGCCAAATCAGGTGCCGGTGCCGTACCGATCGGCCGGACCGACTACGTCGCCGGTGATTAACTCAAACCCCCAGCGCAGGTCTTCGAGCAGTTCCGCGTGGTTGGGAATCGAACGGTCATCGGTAGAGACACCGATGCACGTGGCGCCGTCGTAGGTGACCATCGTGACGTTGACGGCGGCCCCAATCGTCGCCACCAACGGGAAGGCCGCCACCATCCGCGCTCCGGCTAGATACAGCGCGATGGGTGGTCCGGGAACGTTGCTGGTGGTGATATCGGAGGCCTTGGCAGCGTGCGCCAAGACTGGAACCGGCACAAACCAACTCACATCCGCCAACGGATCGGCCATGCGCATGGCCGGTGCACCTCGCCACGTATCGACAAGTTCGTGGATGACCGCCATCCGATCCTCCACATCTAGCCCTTCGACAGGCATCTCGAAACGCGCGATAGCTACTGCGTTCGATGCCTGTCCGCTGCGATCACCGGCATCGCCTCGCAGGCTGATCGGGACGTTCACGCGTAGTTCGGGTACGAAGGCGCCATAACGCTGGTGATACCTGTCCACCGCGCTGGCAACCGCTGCCATGAATGCGTCATTCACACTGAAACCGCGGGACTTAGCCGCAAGCCTGAGGTGCTCGAATGGGAATTCGAAAGCGCCGAAGTGATAGGTGGTCCCGCGCTCAGTCCATAGTGGCGACAATGGCGCTTCAGGCATTGACACAGCCTTGCTAACCGAATCCACTGTCTGGCGCACTGCTTCTAAAGCACCAGCCGGATCCCCAAGTGCCTGCAACAACACATTGCGCCCAGCGCGCACCACGCCTTCTGCGCTTTGCCGGAACCAAGAAACGTTGTCCTCGACGTTCGCGCGCGCGATATCCAGCATGCTGACGTCTTCTCCGTGTGGCACCTCCGGAGTAGGCGGATCGTCCGGGTTCAGGTCGGAGCCGAGTTCGAATAGGGACAACGCCATCATCACCGTCGCCTGCCCATCGGCGATCGAGTGATGCAACTTCAGTGCAAACGCCACCTCCCCCCGCGGCAGCCCTTCGATCAACACCGCTTCCCACAATGCGCGATTGCGGTCAAAATCGGTCAAGGACATCCGGCGGACATCCCCGAGCAATTCGTTCCAGCCGGCGCCTTCCGGTAGCCGGTAGCGATGCACATGCACGTCAATATCGAAATCTGGATCCAGTGCGAGCCGAGGCGCAGACAACCCGAACAACCCGTAAAGCGGCCGCATCCGTAAGGTCGGCACGAAGTGCGTCAACCGTTCCAGTCGCGTCCGCAGCCGATCCCAGTCCGGTGCGCTGTCCAGCACCGCCAGCGCCACCACGGTGCTGCGCATCCGCGGATCGCCAGAGGCGGTGCGAAAGGTAGCGGCATCCCAGCCGCGCAGTTGCGCTCCTACTTTGCTGGGATCATCCGACATCGATCAGCCGACCTTCTCCATCACTTCGTCGCTCACATCAAAATTCGCATACACGTTTTGGACGTCGTCACTGTCCTCGAGCGCCTCGATCAACCGGAACACCTTGCCGGCCCCGTCTTCGTCCAAGGGAACGGTGACCGACGGCAGGAAGGTCGCTTCGGCTGAGTCATAGTCGATCTCGGCACCTTGTAGGGCTGTGCGCACGGCCACTACGTCGGTCGCTTCACTAACAATCTCGAAGGACTCCCCCAAGTCGTTTACTTCCTCGGCACCAGCCTCGAGCACAGCCAAGAGCAAATCGTCTTCGGTGAGGCCGTTGACCTTGGGAACGATGATCACGCCTTTGCGGTTGAACATGTAGGCAACCGATCCCGGATCGGCCATCGATCCGCCGTTACGGGTCATTGCCACACGCACTTCACCCGCTGCACGGTTGCGGTTGTCGGTCAAGCACTCCACGAGCACGGCCACCCCGCTAGGCCCGTAGCCCTCGTACATGATTGTTTGCCAGTCAGCGCCGCCACCTTCAGCGCCCGATCCGCGCTTAACAGCGCGCTCGATGTTATCCAGCGGAACGGAAGACTTTCGGGCCTTTTGAATCGCGTCGTACAAAGTCGGGTTACCGGTGGGATCCCCGCCGCCTTGCCGAGCAGCAACTTCAATGTTCTTGATCAATTTGGCGAACAACTTGCCGCGCCTGGCGTCAATGACCGCCTTCTTGTGCTTGGTGGTCGCCCATTTGGAATGACCGCTCATGCCCTACCTTTCGACCTTTCCTTCGACCATGTCCACGAAGTACCGGTGCACCCGGTCATCTTTGGTTAACTCCGGATGAAAACTGGTGGCCAGCACTGGCCCTTGTCGAACCGCAACGATGGTACCTGCGCGATCACCATCGGAGATCTCCGCAAGCACCTGCACGTCGTCCCCCACACTTTCCACCCACGGGGCCCGGATGAAAACCGCATGGAGAGCCTCGGACCCAAGCACCGGCATCTCGATGTCCATCTCGAAGGAATCGACTTGGCGGCCGAAGGCGTTACGACGAACAACGACGTCCAACCCGCCCACGGTTTCCTGATCGGGCCGGGCATCGAGTACCTGATCGGCGAGCATGATCATCCCGGCACAGGAGCCGAACATCGGCACTCCTGCTGCGCGCATGGAACGCAGCGGCCCGAACCAGCCGTCGATCACAGCCAGGCGGGACATCGTGGTGGATTCGCCGCCGGGAATGACTAGTCCATCGCACGCGTCGAGCTGGTCCAACGTTCGAATGGCGCCCGAACGAACACCAACCCCGGTCAGTGCATCAACGTGCTCACGCACGTCTCCTTGCAGCGCGAGCACCCCGATGAACGGGGCGCTACTCACCAGCCGCGGTCTTCCAAGCGGTGGTGAACGGGAATATCTGCCACGTTAATGCCGACCATGGCCTCACCCAATCCGCGGCAGGCTTCTGCAACGATCTCCGGCTTGTCATAGTGCCGCGTGGCCGAGACGATCGCCTCCGCGCGAGCTTTTGGATCACCACTTTTAAAGATGCCGGATCCGACGAAGACACCGTCAGCTCCGAGTTGCATCATCATCGCCGCATCAGCCGGCGTCGCAATGCCACCGGCGGTGAACAGCACCACCGGCAGCCGGCCTTCGCGAGCAACTTCCACCACGAGGTCGTACGGCGCTTGCAGTTCCTTTGCCGCAACGAACAACTCGTCTTCGGCCATTGACCGCAGGTGGCGGATCTCACCCAGAATCTTGCGCATGTGGGTCACCGCGTTGGATACGTCGCCGGTGCCGGCCTCGCCCTTTGATCGAATCATCGCCGCGCCTTCGGTGATCCGGCGCAGCGCTTCGCCGAGATTCGTCGCCCCGCACACGAATGGGACAGTGAAGTCCTTCTTATCGATGTGGTTGGCGTAGTCCGCCGGGGTTAGGACCTCGGATTCGTCGATGTAGTCCACGCCGAGGGACTGCAACACCTGCGCTTCACCGAAGTGCCCGATGCGAGCTTTGGCCATGACCGGGATCGAAACGGTCTCCATGATTCCGGTAATCATTTCCGGATCGGACATTCGAGCAACGCCACCTTGCGCGCGAATGTCAGCGGGCACCCGCTCGAGGGCCATGACGGCCACAGCGCCAGCGTCTTCCGCGATCTTGGCCTGCTCTGCGTCGACCACGTCCATGATCACGCCGCCCTTGAGCATCTCTGCCATACCCCGCTTAACGCGGTCGGTACCAACCTGCTCGTTCACCTAGACCTCACTCATCACCGGAATATCACGTGGGAGCCCCATCGTAGAGCCAGTGGCCACGCACGCATCCGGACACCTCTGCCCATCGCGGCGTCAGTTATGCGGCTATCACGCTGCAGCGGGGGCGCCTGAAAGGGATCGGGAGTGGAATTACCCCGTAGCAAGGGCAGGGGGCAGCGAATCGTCGAGTTCAACAGCCTGTGGCCAAGGGCTCGTCCCGGCCAAACGGAAGGCACGCACCATCCGCTGATCGCGCAGTTGTACGCAAGCTCGAACAGCGTCGTTGAGGAACCTGCGCGACAACTGCACCCGCCGCGCAGATGCGGCCAGTTCGTCGATGAGTTCGGCTCCCCCGGGCGCCCCGCGCACCTGCTGAATCTCCTCCTCATCCAAGGTGGCGTCCAGCGCCTGGCTCAATGCGGACTCGGCCTGGGCGCGGATTTGCCGGTGTTCTGCATCGCGGTGATCGCCATCGGCGGCGGTGCGGGCGGCGTGGGCAGCTTCTGCGACGACGATCGCACCGGCGGGATCCAGCAATCCACTGGTCGCCAATTCGAGGGCGACGGAGGATCGACGTAGAAGATGGGCGTCAAGAGCCAACTCGGAGGTGTCGATGCGCTTGTGAAGTGCGTCGAGCCGACCGGCGGTCATCGACAAATAAAGGCCGAACAGGCCGATCAGAACAGCGACCAAGAGCAACCACCACCAACTCATTCCACACCTCCTTGCCTGCGACCAAGCCCAAACGCTGCTCGATGGGCGAATCTGCCTAGCGCTTGGCCCCGCAGATCCTCCGTCACTTTGTCGCCCTGAACTCGCACACTGTCGTAGACATCGAGGACTTCGTCCACCACGGTGTCCCAGTCGTATTGCTCGGCACGGGTGGCTCCACGGTCAACTAGCGCGCGGCGCGCTGCATCATCGGCGAGGACGGACAACACGGCCTCTGCCAAGGATCGCGGATCATTGGTGGTGAACAGGCGTCCGGCTTTACCGTTTTCAAGCACTTGCTGAAATGCCGGAATGTCCGAGGCGACCACGCAGGCACCGGCAGCCATGGCTTCAACAAGCACGATTCCAAAGGATTCTCCGCCGGTATGTGGAGCCACGTACACCTGCACCTCACGAAGGAGTTCCTGCTTGCGCTGATCGCTAACCGTGCCGATGAAGGTGATGGCGCGATCTATATGTTCAGGGATGTCCTTTCGGATGTCTTCATCGTCACCTGGTCCAGCCACTATCACCGAAAGATCTGGCACCTGATTCAAAATCATGGGAAGCGCGTCGATGAGCACCGACAGCCCCTTACGAGGTTCTTCGATCCGGCCGAGGAATAGCAGCTCTCGGCGGCGTTGACGATCGTGCGCATCCGGGGTGAAGTCCTTCACCCGCACTCCGTTAGGAATCAGTACCGCATCGCCCCCGACGTGACCGATGAGCGTACGGCGCGCTTCCTCGCTCACCGCAATGCTGCCGCGCAACTTCTCCATGGCTGTTTGTGCAATGTAATAGCCGGCAGTGAGCACCCGCGAGCGATCGTGCGAGGAGTGCCAGGTTGCAACAAGCGGACCGCGGGCCGACCAACATGTCAGCAGCGACAGGCTCGGCGCTAGGGGTTCGTGAATGTGCACGATGTCGAAGTCGCCTTCGCGAATCCACGCTCGCACTCGTCTGGTGGCTTGAACTCCGAAGCTCAATCGGGCAACAGAGCCGTTATACGGAACAGCCACCGGCCTGCCACCGTCGGTCACCCACTCGGGTAGCTCTTCTTCCTCTTCAACTGGCGCGAGAACATTCACCTCGTGCCCGCGTAACTGCAAGGTCAGTGCCAGGTCTGAAACGTGCGAGCGCACGCCGCCGGGGACATCCCAGGCGTAGGGGCAGACCAACCCAACGCGCATGCTCATGCTGGTACCTGCCGACTTCGATCGTCCAAGTCCGCCACCCAGACCTTCTGCAGCATGTGCCAATCGACGCTGTGTTCGCGGATGCCGGCCTCCCAACTCTTTGCGAGTTGCTGGGTGATCTGACGGATCTGATCAATGCGCTCGCGCTCAGAAGGCACCTCTATGCGGTCGTGTACATAGCCGCGGCACACCTCGCCGTCGAACCACATAGTCACCGGATGCAGCGGCACATCGGTCATCATCGCCAACACGGCTGGTCCTACTGGGAAAGAGGCGGGCTCACCGAAAAAGTCCACGTGTACGCCGTTGCGACTGATATCCCGGTCACCGAGGAGAGCAACGAGTTTGCCATCACGCAGCCGGCGGGTCAGTTTGCGCAAGACATCGCTGTCCCCGGTGCCAAGGATGTCCATTCCGAGCTCGCGCCGGTAGTCCAGAAACTTCTCGAATAACTTCTCCGGCTTGAGCCGCTCAGCCACCGAAGTGACGGATCCGTACGTACAAGCAGCCCAGGCTCCGGCGTGATCCCAGTTGGCCATATGACCGGGGATCATCAACACGCCACCCCGCTCGAGCCCCTCGTCAAGGAACTCACGCCGCTCGAGGATAAACGTCTCCGCGATCCGTTCTCGCGGCCACGAGGGCAGCCGAAAGGCCTCACACCAATAACGCAAATAGCTGCGCATTCCCTCACGGCTGAGTTCGCGAATCTCTTCCGGACCGGCCTCAGGGTGCACTCGGTGCAGGTTGCGCTGCAGTTGAACAACTCCGCCTGCGTCCCGACGCCACAAGCCGTCGGCCATCTGGCGAAACACCGCATTGGCCGCGGGTTCCGGCAATGTGCGGGTGACTTTCCAGCCGACGTCATACAACCACGCGGTAAGCGATTGGCTCGCGGATGCCCGCAGAGATGCCACTTCCTTAGGCACCGCTGCCGCTCCCCTTCAGTTGACGCCGAACTTCGACCATCCGCTGAATGACGGTGATGACGCCTGCCACCCCCACGATCCACAACACCACAGGGAGTACGTAGGGAACCCCGAATCCGGTCAGCAGAATGCCGATCCCAGCAAGGATCAAGCGCTCTGCGCGTTCGGCAATGCCGACGTTCGCCGTGGCACCGACCGCTTCGGCTCGCGCCTTCGCGTATGACGTCACTTGACCGGTCACCAACGCGAGCAGCCCACCGCCGACTATCCAATAGTTCTGCTGGGTTGCTCCCCACCAAACCAATGCACCGAACACCGCACCATCGGTGACCCGATCGAGCGTGGCATCGAGGAAGTTTCCCCAGGGGCCACTTGAACCGGTGAGCCGCGCCATCGTCCCGTCGATGAGATCACTGAGCGCAAAAAGCGTGATCAAGACGATTGCCCAGATGAATTCTCCGCGTGGGATAAGGATCAAGGCGCTAGCCGATGCCCCGATCGTCCCCACGAGGGTGACGACATCGGGGCTCACCTTCAATTTCACCAGCAGCTTCGCCGGCGGGTCGATCACAACGGCGGCAACCTTGCGGGCGGCGGGGTTGTTCAGCACGGTTAGGCGTCTTCTTCGTCGGTGAGACCCACACCATCTATCCACGCCTGGGCCAGCAGTTTGCGAGTGTCCTCGAGTAACTGCGGGATCACCTTGGTCTGGCCGATGATCGGCATGAAGTTCGTGTCACCGCCCCAACGGGGAACGATGTGCTGATGCAGGTGGCCGGCGATACCGGCACCGGACAGTGAGCCTTGGTTCATTCCGACGTTAAAGCCCTGCGCCGTTGCGACTTTGCGCAAGATGCGCATGGTGCGCTGGGTGAACTCCCCGAGTTCGACCATTTCCGCGTGATCGATCTCGGGATATTCGGCGATGTGCCGGTAGGGGCAGATCATCACGTGCCCGGAGTTGTACGGGTACAGATTCAAAACCCCGTAGACATGCTCACCGCGAGCGAAGACTAGACCTTCTTCCTCCGGCAGGTCAGGAGCAATGCAAAAGGGACAGTCTTCGCCGGCTTCGGTGGTCTTCGGCTTTTTACCGCCGCGCAGATAAACCATGCGATGCGGCGTGTAGATGCGCTCCCAGTCGTCGGACATCTCAGACCTGCACCCGCTCATCGATTGCCTGCGTTATCTCGTCGATGGCCTCGTCGATAGGAACGCCGTTCTTCTGCGTCCCATCGCGGTAGCGGAAGGAAACCGCGCCGGCGGCCACGTCTTCATCGCCCGCGATCAGCATGTAGGGGACCTTCACGCGTTGGGCGCTGCGGATCTTCTTTTGCATGCGGTCATCGGAGGTATCCACCTCAACCCGCACACCTTTGTCACGAAGTTTGTCCGCGACCTCCTGCAGATAGGCCACATGCTCATCAGTGATCGGGATGCCGACCACCTGAACAGGCGCCAGCCACGGCGGGAAAGCACCCGCGTAGTGCTCGAGTAGCACCGCGAAGAAGCGTTCGATAGATCCGAACAGAGCGCGGTGGATCATGATCGGGCGTTGCTTGGTGCCATCTGCGCCCTGGTACTCCAAGTCGAAGCGTTGCGGCAATTGGAAGTCGACCTGGATGGTGCTCATCTGCCAGGTACGCCCAATGGCGTCCTTGGCTTGCACCGAGATCTTCGGTCCGTAGAAAGCTGCACCGCCTTCGTCCAACACCAACTCCAGGTTCTGCTTTTCAGCGGCAACCCGCAGCGCCTCGGTGGCCTCGGCCCACTCCTCCTCGGTACCCACCGACTTGTCCGGGTTGCGAGTGGATAGCTCCAGGTAGAAATCATCGAGGCCGTAATCGCGCAACAGGTCAAGCACGAAGGTCAGCAGCCGGTCGAGTTCCTCGGGCATCTGCTCCGTCGTGCAGTAAATGTGCGCGTCGTCTTGGGTGAAGCCACGAGCACGCGTCAACCCCTGCACCACACCGGACTTTTCATAGCGGTAGACGGTGCCGAACTCGAACAACCGCAGCGGCAATTCCCGGTAGGAGCGCCCGCGCGCGCTGAAGATCAAGTTGTGCATCGGGCAGTTCATCGGCTTGAGGTAGTAGTCCGCACCCTGCCGACGCACATTTCCATCGGCGTCATATTCGGCATCGAGGTGCATCGCCGGATACATGCCCTCGGAATACCAGTCCAGGTGACCGGATTGTTCGAACAGCTGCGCCTTGGTGATGTGCGGGGAGTTAACGAATTCGTAGCCGCCTTCTTCGTGGCGCTTGCGCGAGTAATCCTCCATCACTCGGCGCACCACTCCACCCTTTGGGTGGAAGACCGCCAGTCCGGAGCCGATTTCGGTTGGGAAAGAGAACAGATCCAATTCGGCTCCGAGGCGCCGGTGATCACGCTTTTCTGCTTCCTCCAGGAAAGTCAGGTAGGCCTTGAGTTCATCCTTCGAGGGCCAGGCTGTGCCGTAGAGGCGTTGCAGGGATTCGTTCGCCTGGTCACCGAGCCAATACGACGCCGACGACCGCATCACCTTCACCGCGTTCGGCGGGATGTACCGGGTGTTGGGCACATGCGGGCCGCGGCATAGGTCGCTCCAACACACTTCCCCGGACTTCGCATCGACGTTGTCGTAGATGGTGAGCTCCGCGCCACCGACTTCCATGACCTCCGCGCCGCCGTCACTGCCAATGAGACGCAACTTGAACGGCTCGTTGGCCAACTCCGTAACGGCCTCGGGCTCTGACACCACGCGCCGGCGGAACTCCTGGCCGGACTTCAGGATCGAGATCATCTCCTTCTCGATGGCCTTCAGGTCATCCGGCGTGAACGGTTCGGCTACGGAGAACTCGTAGTAGAAGCCGTCTCTAATCGGCGGGCCGATGCCTAGCTTTGCTTCGGGAAATAACTTCTGTACCGCCTGGGCGGCCACATGGGCGCTGGAGTGCCGCAGAATGGCCAGACCCTCGTCGCTTTCGGCGCTTATCGGCTCGATTTCGTCGCTTTCGGCTACCGCGGTCGCTAGGTCGCATATCGCACCGTTGATCCGAGCCGCGACGACGCTTCGATCCCCACCGACCACATCCAAGGCTGTCTGGGACACGCCGTACTCCTCAGGCCTGTGTGCGGATGATCGGATTTTCGGTGGGCGATACTGGGTTCGAACCAGTGACCTCTCGCGTGTGAAGCGAGC
>ERZ891134.722-NODE-722-length-25652-cov-10.315975_pt1 | contig 25652 bp, 30 predicted proteins | sample MGYA00520888_ERZ891134 | MGnify/ENA primary metagenome ERZ891134 (study PRJEB32303, sample SAMEA104408692) | aquatic metagenome | biome: Brackish water; feature: Coastal; material: water | place: Baltic Sea | collected 2014-10-23 | depth 10 m ... | reverse complement strand
CTGGAGAGGACTGCGTGAACTTCTTCACTGCTGACCTCCATCTGGGTCACGGCAACATCATCCGGCACTGCGACCGTCCGTTCAGCACCGTCGAGGAGATGGACGCCGTTATCATCGATGCGATCAACGACACTGTCGGCCCTCGTGACACTCTCTGGATTCTCGGCGACTTCTGCCACCGCGGCCCGGCTGCCTACCGCGATCGCATCTTGTGCCGGACGGTTCGTTTGCTGTTCGGGAACCACGACCGCCGCGGCAAGTGTGAGGCGGCTGGGTTTGCCAGCGTAGCCGACGTGGCTGAGATTCGCCTTGGTTCGCAGCGTGTCTGGTTGTCGCATTATCCCCATCGATCCTGGCCTGCATCGCACCGCGGCTCCTGGCATCTCTACGGCCACGTTCACGGGACGCTGGCCGACGCTGCCCCGAACTCCCTCGACGTTGGTGTTGACGCTGTCTGCGACTGGTCGCCGTGGTCAGAGGACGAACTTTTTGAGCACTATGCTACGATGTCCTCATGCAGTATCAATGCAAAACAGACGAAGGCCAGACCTTCTTCGACTTCTGTGCCCTCATGAAGCACACCCGCGGCGACTTCGCGGGTCAGCCCTTCATCCTTGAGGCCTGGCAGGCTGAGTACTTCGACCAACTCCTCGGGACCAAGGATGACAAAGGTCTCAGGCAGTATCGAAGGACCTTCGTGGCCCTCGCTCGTAAGAGCGGAAAGTCTGCGATGCTCGCGGCCCTCGGCCTTTACATGCTGCTCGTCGATGGCGAGCAGGGCGGCGAGATCATCGTTGCCGCTGGCGACCGCAGCCAGGCGGCCCTGCTTCACACTGCCGCGAAGCAGTTCCTGGAGTCGTGCCCGGCGTTGGCGAAGATGTGTCGGATCTACCGCAACAGCATCGTGGTCGAGTCGACTCATAGCACTTTCATGACCGTCTCGTCGGACGCTGGTTTGAAGCATGGCTTGAATCCATCTGTTGTCCTGATCGATGAGTACCATGTATTCCGTGACAGCGAACTTGTCGACGTTCTAGAGACTGGCATGGGGTCCAGGTCTCAGCCGCTGCTCGCGTACATCACGACTGCTGGCAACACGATCGGCGGCCCGTGTCATCGTCTCTGGGAGCGTGCGAGGAACATACAGAACGGCGTGATCGACGACCCGACGTTCCTTCCGTGCATCTTCGAGGCCGACCCGGCCGACGATCCGTTCGACATTGAGACGGCGAGGAAGTGCAACCCGAACTTCGGCATCACGACGAAGCCGGAGTACTTCGAGAACTGGATCAAGCGTGCGAAGGAGTCTCCTGTCGACGAGGTGACTTACAAGACTTTGCACCTGAACCTGTGGTGTACTGGCTCTGACAAGTGGCTTCGGCACGGTGCCTACAGGGACTGCATGGTTCCTCTCCGGCCAGACCGCGGCGTGATGGGGGCCTACATCGGCGTCGACCTTTCGTCGACGACTGACACGACGGCCGTGTCGATTGTCTGGCCTGACTTCGACGGCGGCTACGATGTCGAGAATCACGTCTTCATCCCTGAGGAGGGTTCAGTGAGGCGTGAGCGTCAGGACAAGGTTCCCTACCGCGAATGGGTCAAGAACGGCTGGGTGACTTTGACTGAGGGTGACGTGGTCGACTACTCGGTCGTCCACGCCTACATCGAGTCGCTTTGTGAGCGGTGGGATGTGCGTGGGATTGCCATCGACAGGTGGAATGCGACCGGAACGATCACGTATCTCTCGTCCCAGGGGCTGCCCGTGAAGCCCTTCGGCCAGGGCTATGCTTCGATGTCCTCGCCCACCACTGCCTTGGAGGCCGCTATACTAAAGAGAGCGGTACGCTTTAGTGACAACAGGTCTCTGGAGTGGCAGTTCGGCAACGCGACGGTGAAGCAGGACCCTGCTGGAAACGTCAAACTGGTGAAGCCCAAGGACCATTCGAGCCCCGTTCGGATCGACGCCGCGGTGGCAACGGTTATGGCTGTCGGCCTTGCTTTGGCCGAGATGCCGGACGACTCGGACTACAACATCGAGATCATCTGACATGGATCAAGAACTAGACCTCGATATTCGTTCGATCGACGGCCAGTCTACCTGGGGCCCGTTCTGGGACTCGGCTCGTTGCAACAATGCTGCGAAGATTCCTATCACGCCGGAGAGCAGCCTGAAGGCCTCGGCCGTCCTCGCGTGTGTTCGGGTGAAGGCGGAGTCGATGGCTTCGCTTCCCCTCCACGTCTACCGCCGTCTCCCTGGGGGCGGGAAGGAGATCGCGGACGTGCCCTTGGAGAAGGTCATCAATCGCGAACCCAATGGGTGGCAGACCTCGTTCGAGTTTGTCGAACTGATGGTCTCGTGGATGATGTTGTACGGGAACGCTTACGCCCTCCAGAAGTCTGGACGGAGCGGTGCGGTCTCCGAGATCATTCCGCTCCACCCAACCCGCATCACTGTCGAGCGATTGACGAACGGCAGCCTCCGTTACACCTACAACGACCCGACTGACAACAAGTTCAAGCGTTACCGGCAGTCGCAGGTACTGCACCTACGCTGGCTCAGTGCTGACGGCGTCATGGGGTACGTGCCCTCGACTTTGTCGCAGGAGACGATTGCCCTGGCTCGTGCGGCCGAGATATTTTCCGGTGCCTTCTTTGGCAACGGTGCGAAGGCGGGGACGGTCCTTGAGTCGGACAATCCGTTGAAGCCTGAGACAATGAAGCGTCTCCGTGACACGTTCAACGAGATTCACCAGGGGTCGATGAACTTCAGCAAGACGACTGTTCTCCCCCACGGCATCCACATCAAGGACCTTCCGACGGACTCGACTGCCGCGGCCCAACTGATCGAAACTCGTCGCTTTGCCGTCGAGGACATCGCCCGATCGATGCGGGTTCCCCCGTACATGATCGGTCTCCTGGAGCGTTCGTCGTTCGGCTCGATGGAGCAGCAGGCCCGAGACTTCATGACGTTCAGCCTGATGCCGGAGATGCGTCGCTTCGCGTCGGCGGCCACCCGCGACCTGTTGACCCAGGATGACCTTTACATTGACTTCGATGCGTCGATGTTTCTACAGGGCGACTTTGAGAGTCGTTCGCAGTGGGTCCGAGAGTTGTTCCACATTGGTGTCCTGAGTGTCGACGAGGTTCGTGCTGTCGAGGGCTTCAATCCTCTGCCGGACGGCGAGGGTGACAAGCGGTTCGTTCAGACCTCGATGGCGTTGCTCTCGGCGTTCACCGAGGCCAACCCGACCGCCCAGGCTAACGTGATGCATGCTAATCCAGACGACGGCGAGGCAGCCGTCGAAGACTTCCTAGGAGAGGACGATGAGTGATCTCGATATCCGCATGGTCGCAGCCGCACCGGAGTTGGAGGTGCGTTCCGACGACAATGGCAAGACTGTGATCCGCGGCGTAGCGGCACTCTACAACAGCGAGAGTCGCGATCTCGGTGGCTTCACTGAGGTGCTTCTCCCTGGTGCGTTCGACCGTGCCCTTGCCGCCGAGGACCTCGACGTGCTCGCGAAACTCGACCACGAGCGTGTCCTCGGCCGGACGGTCAGCGGCACCCTTGAACTGAGCCTCACTGAGCGTGGCCTTGAGTACGTGATTCACCCGAAGCGTTCGGACGCTGATGTCGTGGAGTCCCTGGAGCGCGGAGATCTCCGTGGATCATCCTTCGCCTTCCGTATCGCTGAAGGCGGGGATCGCTGGGAGCGTCGCGACGATGGCTCGACGGTTCGCACGATCAGCGACATCGAGTTCCTCGGTGACGTGAGCGTCGTTCACACCCCGGCCTATCCTGGCACTGACAACAAGGTCTACCTCTCGTCCCGATGCCTGGAGAAGGTTAATCCTGTCGTCGAGCCTGAGCCTGTCGTCGAGCCTGAGCCTGTCGTCGAGCCTGAGCCTGTCGTCGAGGACAGCAAGGTGAAGCAACTGGAGGCTGAGAGGTCTCTGGCGTCTCTTAACGGATTCATTGCTGCACGCGGCCTTACCGCGTCGTGTTAGAATGTAAGTATCCCGCCGCAGTGGGCGGCACGTTCCATAGAAAAGGAGTTCATCTAACGATGAGCAAGAAACTCAAGTCTCTGCAAGACCGTGCCGCTGCTGTTGCTACTCGGCTCGGCGAACTCGTTGATGTCGAAGACCGCTCTGATGAGCAGGCCTCCGAACTAGAGAGCCTGACGGCCGCCGCAGACGAAGTCCGCAAGGCGATCGTCAACGAAGAGAAGTTGGTCAAGATCGAAGAGTCGCTTCGGGCCGTTGTGGACCCAGCATCTCCAGCCAAGCCCGACCCTGAGGTGGCCCCTGAGCCCCGAACAGAAAAGGAACCAAAAGTGGAAATCCGTGCTGCCCTCCCACACCACACCGAACTGCGGGCGTTCAATAAGAGCGAGCGTGACGTGGAGACCGCGTACCGCATGGGCCGGTGGCTCGGTGCGACCGTCTATCGGCGTGAAGACGACCGTCGGTGGTGCCTTGACCACGGGATCGAAGTTCGCACGCTGACGAACGCCGGCGACGTTGCCGGCATCTCTCCTCCCGAGTTCGCTGCCCGCATCATCCGCCTGGTGGATGAGTACGGCGTGGCTCCGAAGGTCTGCGAGGTCGTGAACATGTCCCGCGAGGTCCTCAACCTGCCGAAGCGTACCGGCGGCGTGACCGCGAACTTCGTTGCTGAGTCGGCGGTGATCGGCCAGAGCGATCCGACCTACGCTCAGGTGCAACTCACGGCCCAGAAGTTGACCGTGGCCACGCGGCTCTCGGCTGAGTACATGGCCGACAGCATCGTGAACATGGCCGACCAGGTGGCACTTGAGTTCGCGACTTCGATCGCCCAGAAGATCGATGCGTGTACGTTCGTCGGCGACGGCTCGGCTGCATTCGGTGGTATGACGGGTGCCACCAACGCCCTGGGCGTTGCAGGTGTCGTGACCGCTGCCGCTGGCAACACCTCGGTGGAGACGCTCGACCTCGACGACTTCATGGCTACGGCCGGCAAGGTGGCTTCCTACGCTCGCCGTGGTGCGGCCTGGTTCTGCTCTCCCCAGGTTTACTGGGGCAGCATCGCCAAACTGAAGTTCAACGCTGGCGGCAACGACAAGGCCGACCTGGCTTCCGGTGCTGTCGATCAGTTCCTCGGGTTCCCGGTCTACATGGTGCATGACATGGACTCCACCCTCGGTGCCGACCCCGGCAAGTTGAAGGTGGTGTTCGGCGACATGCGGAAGGCTGCCATTCTTGGCCGACGCCAGGAGTTCTCGGCCCGCATGTACGATCAGGTCTATGCCACGACCGACGAAATCTTGCTGCAAGGCAAGACCCGCTTCGAGGTGCAGATCCACGACGCAGACAAGTCGATCGTCGGTCTTGAGACCGCCTCGGCCTGAGTCCGGTAGTTTGCCAACTGAGGCCCCCGAGGATCGCTCCTCGGGGGCCTTTCGTTTGCGCGACATGGTAAACTGCCTGGATACTCTAGGAGGTCTCATGGACGTGCAGATTGGCCGGGCTATCGCTGACTTGAGGGTTCGCTGCGTCATGTCGGTGAGCCGGCTGATGTTCAGCGACAACGTGCTTGCTCTCACGCAGACGCTGACGGCCATGAAGGTCCACCCAACGATTACACAGGGGGCCTTCTGGGACCAATGCCTCGAAGGCGGCATTGAGGACAACCTCGACAGCGACGTGATCCTTTTCGTCGACCACGACAGCGTCTTCCGGTCTGCCACGGTGGAGGCTCTCTTGGCTCTCCTCCTAACCTCAGGCTATGACGCCATCGCTCCGTTGCAGTCGAAGCGCATGGCGAACACGGTCATGCTCACCCAGGCAGGCTGGACTCCGGATCAGCAATGCACCGTCAAGGACGAATGGTTCGACGAGCCTGTTCAGCCGGTCGAGACGGCTCACTTCGGATGCACGGTCGTCAAGACCTCCGCGATCAAGGCGTGCCCGAAGCCGTGGTTCAAGTCGCATCCGGCCGAGGATGGTGGCTGGCGTGGTCCTCACGTTGACTGCGACATCCACTTCTGGGACAACTTCAAGGCCTCGGGGTTCCGGCTTGGCGTCGCGACCGGCATCTCGATCGGGCATGCAGAGTTGATGGTTTCCTGGCCTTCGTTGAAGTCTAGAACCGGTAAGGTTTTCGGCTATCCGCAGGAGTTCTGGGGCGGCTCGGCACCGCCAGAGGCCCATGGCGTGTTACAATAGGAGAAGATGTTGCGATATCGCGTCCTGATTCCGTTCCACTGGCATCGCAAGGGCCAGATCATCTCGGCCGACGATATCCGCCGGCTTGACGTTCGATATTACCTAAAGAAGGGGATGATCGAGGTGTACGAGGAGGAGTGTGCTGTCGCACCTCCGCCAGAGGTCGAGACTGCGGTTCCTAAACGAAAGAGGAAGGCTGATGTGTGACCTCTATAACAACGGATGCGGCGGAGTCCAGCAGCCGATGTTCACCGTGACTCCTTACCTTAGACTCACGTCGACGCCTGAGGCAGGCACGGGCACGGGCGAGATCGTGACGCTGGCTGAGGCCAAGCAGCAGTGCCGCGTCGACATCAACGACGACGACGAACTGATTCAGACCTATATCAATGCGGCGATCTCCTACGTTTCTGGCCGCACGGGCTCGTCTCTGGGTCTCACCAAGCATGTCGTCGAGTACCATCAGTTTCCTGCTGACGGCAAGCCGATCGTGCTTCCAGTGCAAGGCATCGACTTAACTAAGTTCGCCGACACTGAGATCCGCTACGTTACCAAGGCTGGCGACTTCACCACGATCGAGTACGGCGACGGATTCGACGTTGCGGTCTCTGCCAAGCCTCAGTCGGTGATCTACCCGACTTCAAACCCTGCGAGGTGGCCGTCCGACGCATTGTCCTCGACCGACAGCACTCCTCCCGGCACTGGCTACCACATCCCGCCGACGGTCACGTATTTCACGTCTCCATCGGCCTCGCAGAAGACACCGGCAGAGGCGAAGGTAGCCACGCTGATGCTGATTGCTCACTGGTACACGGCCAGGGAGCCGGTCACTACGGGGCTGTCGGCTACGAACAGCAAGGTGCCCTACACGGTCGACATCCTGCTCGCCTCATCCTCGGACAACATCACTTTCTAGGAGCCGCTCGATGGCAGTTACTTCTTCATTGACCCAGGCTTACTCGATCTCCGAGACCGGGGGCTCTGGAATCTCGACTTCGATCCGCACGTCTTCCGTCGCACCAGCCGTCACGCTGAACACTTCGGCTACTGGCGTCAACATGGTCTACACGACGAAGTTTAACCTATCCGGTTCTTCTGATACGATGTTCATTGACCTCTATGACACAAGCCTTGGTGATTCAAACCCTGACGACCGCGGCCCGATCAGGTTCGAACGTATCTACGGCATGATACTGAGCGTCGAATCAGGCACGCTGTCTCTTGGCGAGAACTCCTCCTCCACGCCAAACCAGATCTACTGGCAGGCGGCTCCTGTCGGTGCCGGCAACGACCCGTTCAGCATCGCCGCCCCTGCCTCGATGTCGTTCCTGTGCAGTGACGCCTGGGGTGAGGTAGATACTGAGAGCCGGTCGCTCAGGCTGATGAGCCAGGGGGCCGCCGCCGCCGCCGGCAGCATCACGTTCATTGGTGAGGGGGAGATTATCGTCTAATGCTGCACTCCGGCGAGATGCGAGAACGTGTCGCGATCCTGGCCCCCTCTGCAACGAGGACTGCGGGAGGTGCCGCACGGCTTGGGTGGGCCGAGGCGGCGAGGGTCTGGGCTAAGGTCACGTCACTGTCTGGTCGTGAGGTCCTCCAAGCCATGCAGTCGAACGTGATAGTCACGCACCGGCTCTACATGCGATTCAACGAGCACGTCAACGGCGAGAGCAGGATCGAATGGCGTGGCCAACAACTCGAAGTTGTCGTGGCACTCCCGAAGAACAATCGCTCTGAGTTGGAGGTCCTCTGCAAGGAGGTCGAGTGATGTCGAGGTTCCCCAGTGCTGCGATCACGAGCAACAAGGACACTGCGAACAAGTTCATCCACATCAACATGGTCGGGTGGGAGGACTGGGTCGATGAGTTGCGGAAGATTTACGAGGACCTCGACCCGCGGGTCCTCAAGAATCTGATGCGGCGGGCCGGCGGGCCGACGATGCGAGGCTACAAGGCCGCTGCCCTTCGGCACGACCAGACGGGCAACCTTGCCGCCTCCACGAAGATCAAGGTGAAGGTCTATGACGCCGCTACTGTGGCGATCGCGGGGCCGGAGAATACTGGCACGACAGCGGCTTCCAAAGACCGTCCGTCAGGCAATCACGCCTTCCTAGTCGAGTTCGGCAGTGGTCGGCGAAGGCCTGGGACGAAGGGCCGCCGAACGTACATCAACACGCACAAGTCCATCAACGGCCGAATGCAGTTGCACAAGGTAATGGACGAGGGGGCCTTCGAGCGGCAATCGAAGGGGGTCTACTTCCTGATGGGCTCGCTCCGGGAGCCGACACGCCAGGCACGCATGGGCAAGGGCTACTCGCACGACTTCATGACCGGCCCGGATGGGAAGATGCACCCGATGACCATCGGCCCAGGAGAGACCTACGGTGCGATGCCGGCCCTTGGGCTCATGGAAAAGACGATCAAGAGCGTGACTTCTAGGACGCAAGAGATCATCGCAGAAGGCATAGAGAAGATCCTCGAAGGCAGAGGCAGCCCATGAGCAATCCGTCATCTCCAGAGATCTACATCAACTACCGGCTGAACTCTGAGCCTGAGGTAGTTGCCATGACCGGATACAGGCACTACGCGATCTTCGTGCCCAAGGTTGGCGGCGAACTCCCGTTCGTTGTCTACGCACGCCGGAATGCCAGCGGAGAAGACACGCTCCGTGATGGCCCGGTTGGGCTCCCGATGACTCACGTACAGGTCTCTTCGTGGTCCGAGGACCCCGACGAGGCGAGGCGGCTCGGCGACGCTGTTCGCCGCACGCTCGACGGCCGCCCCGGAGCCGTTGGTGATGCTACAATAGTAGATATACGCCTCGTCACTGAGGCCGACGACTTCGTGGAACCTCAGGGGGCCGGGGCGCAACTGCCGCTTGCCTACGAGGTCAGGCAACTTTATCAGGTACGCTGGCAACAGTAGTTCAAGGAGTTTCTCAATGGCTGTTTCCTCACAGGGGCTGACCTTCACGTTCGGGGGCACCGCTCTCTCCGTCACCAACGTTCAGGTCAATGAGAGCCAGGACCTGATTGACGCGACCGACCTCGGCGTCGCCCAGAACGATCGCCGAATCTACGTTGGCGGTTTCGCCAGCGACGCGGAGGTGACGATCGAGTACTTCGGCAACCTCCTGACGAGTGGCGTGAGCGGTGCGCTCGACATCTCGGGCCCGCTCTCGTATGCTGGCGTTGCAACTGTTTCGTCTTCGAGCGTGACCGCGGCCGTCGGCGACCTCGTGCGTGGCAGTGCATCGTTCCGCGTCCGCTAAGGCGAGGTCACGATGGCAGGATTCGTTTCGTCAGGTGGCTCGATCTCTTGGGGCGGCTACACGATCGTCCCGACTTCGATCAGGTTTAACTCGGCGTCGGCCGAGGTGACTTCGATTCCGTGGCTGTACTCAGCCAAGAACACGCCACCACCAGTCGTCCCGACGGGCGACTTCCAGGGTGGGGGGATCTCGGTCACGTACAACCGACCTCTTAACGACATCAACTTCGCATCCGCCGTCGGGCTCTCGGCACCGTTCGCCTACGCGGACGGCAACGGATACCAAATCTACGGCAACAACATGCTGCTGGTCTCGATGAGCGAGGAAGTCGGGACCGGCGCGGTGGTGACTGCTACACTGGAGTTCACGTTGACGCTGTTCAGCGGGAACAACTGGTACTAACAGGAGTGGTAGCAATGGCAGTGCTCTCGAAGGGTGCGATCCTCGCGGCAGACGACGTGAAGTTGAAGACCGTGGATGTACCTGAGTGGGGCGGGGCGGTCTACATGCGTGTGATCAGCGGGGCGGATCGAGACAAGTTCGAGCAGGCTTACAGCGACAAGGAACTGGGCATGTTTCGCGTCCGGTTCCTGGCAGCGGCGATCTGCGACGAAAACGGCTCTCGCCTCTTCTCTGACGAAGAGATCGATGAACTCGGCCGCAAGTCGAGCGTCGTGATTAACCGCCTCTTCAACGTCGCGTTCTCGCACAACGCATTCACGTCGGAGGCTATTGACGAGTTGGGAAAAGACTAGAGGACCGCCCCGAGCGTCGGTTCTACTTCGCCTTGGCAAAGACGCTCGGTATGTCGGTCAGGAGGCTGTTGGCTGAGGTCGATTCTGAGGAACTCGCTGAGTGGTATGCGTACCACCAGCGATGGCCGCTCGACGACGGTTGGCAGCAGACGGCTCGTCTTTGCAGCGTGGTCTGTGCTGCCAGCGGGAACTTCAAGCGTGCCCCGAAGGAGGCTGACTTCATCCCTACCGCCGTGACTCAGAAGCAAACGTCACAAGAGATGCTCGCAGAGTTGGCCAAACTAGGCGGTGCAAAGTTGAGCGGGGGGCAGAATGGCACGCAACCTAAGTAAGATCTCGGCCGTCATCTCCGTCAATACGGCAGAAGCCCGCCAGAAGTTGGCGGGCTTCGCCGGTGACGCCAAGAAGTACGCTAAGTCTCTAGACTCCTCTTTCCAGCGTACATCGACTCGCATTCAGCAGTCGTTCGAGAAGATCTTCACCGAGCAGCAGAAGGTCAAGCGTGCCATCCAGGCCGGGCTGCAAGCGGGCGTCGACCCGAAGGTGATCCGCACGTTCGCTGACACCAAGGCCCTTGAGCAGGAGGCCAATAAGATCGAGGCTCTCCGCAAGAAGGCCCTCGGCATGTCCTCGGATTCTGGCCAGCGAGAAGCAAACGCTGAGGTCGACAGACTCGCCAAGGCATTCACTGCCCTCAACGACAAACTCGTCCGCACGGGTCAGTTGTCGAAGACCGAACTCGACTTGCTGCGGCAGATGGTCGCAGTCTCAGGCGGAATCACGTTCACGGGGATCACCGACCGTGACCGGCGTGCTGGATACGGTAAGCGTATAGCCAGTGACTTCAGCACCAGGGCGAACACGCAGTTCTTCGAGGAGGCCCGCCTCGACGAGTCCGTCCGGCAACTGACGGCCTACCGGAACATCATGAGGCAGATCGGGGCCACCACGGGAGGCCCTGTTGCCGATGCGTTTCAACGACTCAAGAACGTGCAGGCGAAGTCGGCCAAGGAGACCGACCCGAAGAAACTCAAGCAGTACGCGGACAGCATCGAGAAGGCCCGTGCCGCGTTGGAGAAACTGATCGCGGCTGAGGCCAAGCGGCAGGGCGGCAGATCACGCAACCTGATGACCACGCAAGGCATCCGCAACCAGGTAGACCGACAGTCGACTGGGTTTATGACCTCCGACTGGGGGACCCGGAGCGGCATGGCAATCCAGCAGTTAACCTTCGCGTTCGACGACTTCAACTCGGCCACCGGCGGCCTGGATGCCAAGATCAGGGCGATGGGCAACAACATCTCGCAGATGGGCCTCATCGTAGGTGGCACGGCTGGCCTTATCGGAGGCGTTCTACTCGGCGTGATGGCACAGTTGTATGCTTCTTACCTCAAGCATGCGGACGCCATCAACGACTCGGCCCAGGTGAATAAAGTCCTGGCTGACCAGGAGCAGCGGCTTGCCGCAGCCCGCCAGAAGCAGTTGGATATCGTCAAAGCCATCGCGGACTCCCTGGAGACGGCTGGGATGACCGACGCCCAGAAGAGAGAACTAGACGCGACCAAGGAGGCGGAAGATTATCGCGCGGCGAGGGAGGCCGAAGCGCGTGCTCAGGTCGGCCTCGGAGACGAAAAACTCCGCGGACTTAGGGCCAGGCAGGGGCAGATTGACTCCGAGTTGAAGAGGGCGGAGACTTCGCTCCCTCGCCGGCGGGAGTTGGAAGCCGAACGCCGAGACATCGACAGGCAGATCAGCGTGAGGGAGCGGGAACTGCTTGACCGCGGCCCAGAAGCACCAGACGTTGGCGTGAAGTTGCTGGGCGACTTCGTCCGGGAGTACAACCGGCTCCTCGAGAATGACCTGGCATTCCCAGGCATGGCTGATACCGGGCGACAACTCTCGCAGATACTCGCCCTCCAGGGGCAACTACCTGCTGAGATGTTCAACCAGTTGGCCCTGGACTGGCTGCAAAAGTGGTCTTCGGAAAACCAGCCCGGTGCTTGGAATCCACTCGGCGGGATCAGTAGAGGATTGCGAGAAGTAGGCACCCAGGCCGCCGGCGTGCTCGGTGACAGGGATGCAATCGCAGCCGACCAGTTCGCTCAGGGCGTTGCAAGTCTGATCCCAGGTGTACGCCAGGCACAGCAAGACCTCGACTCGCTTGGGTCAATGCTCCAGAGTGAGTTCGGCGAGGACATCCCCGCTCACTTCGTCCAGGCCGCTGACATCATCCGAGACAAGATGAACGCCGTGTGGTTAGCCCTGACATCAGGAGAGATCACCCCGGAGCAGGCTGCGGCCGAGATGGAACGCCTCAGCGGTGCCCTGGGTGAACTCAACGACTCCGCAAGAGAAGCGGCATCGGCGGCCGACTCCGAGAGGCGTGGCCTAAGCCTCCTCGCCCAGATGCGAATCGACGCCTTCCAGCGTGAGCAGGAGGCCAAGAAGCGGTTCTACGAGGAGGCGGAGATGTTCGCCTTCGACCGCGGCATGGACCGCGTCAGGGAGTTCAACCTTGGGGCCCGTCAGACTGACGGCGTGACCGACGCACAGGCCGAAGAAGAGACGGTTGCGATGATGATGCGTGAGTTCGCACCCGCTATAATGCAACTGCTTCAGGCACAGCAAGGAGCACTCCTACAGGGCCGTTCGAGGAAGGCCCTGGAGATGCAAGACGTGAGCACTTCATCGGGTGCAGCGGAGTACGCGAGGCTTGTTTCTCAAGAGGACTCGGCGAAGAACGCCGACCTCGCTGAACTCAGGAAGCAGTCGAAACTGCTTGGCGAACTTGTGCAGCAAGGCGAGGCGGAAGGAATCATCTAATGGGGACACTCTACGAACTAGCAACAGGGCAGTCTTCTCGTGAAGGCAAGATCGGCGAGCGTCTGTCTGACACCTATGTCAGGAAGTTCAAGTATCTCAAGAGCCAACCCAACGAAGGCTACACGCTGCCAGCAGTGACAGGAATCGGTATCGGCTCGCCGCTGCCAGGCAATCCATTCGTGACGTGCGTTTCTGTCGATGACTCGCCGGAGGGTGAGTCTAGGCTCGTTCGGATCTTCACGTACACATACAAAACAATCGCACACACCGGAGGGCCTGCGGAGCAGCAGCAACCACCGGATGTGCGACCGCCGAACTACTCGTTCAACTTCGGCGTCGACTACGTGTCGACTACTTCGTGGCTGGCGAATCCAGTCGTGAACGGGGTCGGCTACGTAGGTGCTTATACTCCAAACAGCGAGATGGTCGCTGGCCTCGAAAAGCCGCAGTTGACTGGCATTCTGCGCGTGAAGCAGTTCGTGGTTAGTGACCCCGCATTCGCGAACGAGTATGTCGGCTATGTCAACGACGGACTGTTCGAGGCCGGCTCATTTTCTGCGATCGCGAGGACGCTGCTGTTCCGAGGGATCGACGCGCAGCCCGCGGTCGAGTCTTACCAGGACATTTCATACTGGGGCTGGAACGTAACCTACGAGTTCGCGTACCGAGAGAATCGCCAGGTGATCAACCCGGACCTCGGTAACAACGCCGACAATCAGGTCGAAGTCGATATCGGGTGGGACAAGGCGGTGCCGATGACGAGCCGGAATGTTCGATGCACTACCAATGCCGGGCTCGCATTCTACGATCCTTTAGCGTTCCCGCTTGAGCACAACAGGAACGGTGCGATCAAGACAGGGCCAGGCGGCGCAGTGGCCGGCAAATACTTTTGGGCGGAGGACCCAAACAACCCAGGTAATACCGTTCAGGGCTCCGTATGCCGAGCCATGGTTGCCATCCCGGCGGTGAAGGGTGGGTTCACTCAAGTTCCTGCCGGCGAGCCGATCCCAGTGAACAACGACGGATCGCCGAGGAGTCGCTCGCTGAAACCGCTTGTCTACCGCCGCGGGTTCCATAAAGAAACCAACTTCAGGGTTAACCTAGGCTTGAGGTAGATCGCATGGCAGAAAAGTACTTCCTGTCTGAGCCGACTGCGAAGAAGTTGCAGACGCTGCTCAACTCTGGGGGCGAGTACATATCCGGGGATGGAGAGTACGGCGGTGCCGCCCGTGAACTCGATGTGCCGGTCTACTTCCGGCTGACAGTGCCTTTCTTCCCTTGCCAGGCAGCAAGCGCAGTCGAGGCCAGGCTTGTCACGCCAGACTGTGCCTACTTCGCGACTGTGCAAGGCGGCCTCAAGGCCACAATCTACGATATCAATCAGGCTGTCCGGAGGCACAACGTCAGCCTTCAGTACAGCGCAGACGACCCCCTCCCGATGGGAACGGTCGTTCAAGCGATCCAAGAGAACACCAGCGAGGGCTTGACGCCCGGACAAAGCGACTACGGGTGCTGGCGTCTCGTTTCCGTCATGGGATGCGACTGCGGCTCAGAGTCGCAGAGTAGCAGTGAGCCGGCCAGCGAGCCTTCCAGCGGGTCATACAGCGAGACTTCTTCGAGCAAGCCGTCGTCCAGCGAGCCACCGTCATCCTCCTCGTGGCACCCACCGTCGTCGTCCTGGCAACCTTCATCCTCGTGGCACCCACCGTCTTATTCGTCCTCGTCGTGGAGCAAGTCCTCCGGTAGCGTCCCGTCCGGCAGCGGCCCATCGGGCTCGTCCGGCAGCGGCCCGTCCGGCTCGTCCGGTAGCGGCCCGTCCGGCTCGTCCGGTAGCGGCCCATCGGGCTCGTCTGGCGGCGGCCCGTCTGGGTCAGGCGGCGGATCGTCGAAGGATACTGCGATCGTCCCAGCGTCGTGGACAGGAACAGGCTACGCCGCTCTATTTGTGGCGGAAATGCCGGACGTTCGCTTTGACGAAGTCATGTCCTACACCGGGAGCCAGGAGTCCACCAGGGTCCCGGTAGACCCTAGGTTTCTTGAGGTGTGCGAGGTCGACACTATGGCCGTCGTGTCGGCATGCCCTGACGAGCCAGTCGTCATCGGTGCCAGTTTCTGCGACGGGCACGTCGAACTTCTTTTCGCCGAGCAGCGTCCGGAGAAACTGGTGACGGTTACAATGAGGCTGTCCGCGATCCGGAAGGGATTCAGGAACGACAGGTTCACGCCACGAAGTGAGCGGCAGTTCATCTGCAACGAACGTCACATCAACTCCGCATACCCAGCCGAATAACATGTCTTCAGGGTCAGCAAAGTCTAGCAGCACAAGCAGCCCGGCACCACCAGAACTGTGTACTGGGAACTGCGGGTGGGAGGCTGGCCCAATCGGGTCGTGGGACAAGTGGTTCTTGATCTACAACGCATGCCCTGCCGGATGTGGGTGCAGCGAGCCTCCTGCGCCACCCGGAGGGCCGACAACATGGTACACCAACTGCTATGAGTTGTAGTCGATGGCTATTATCCACGTTCACGAGGCTGACTTCCACCGGCTCGCAGAAGAGCGTGGCTACGAGTGGGACGCTGTCGAACATTGCATCACTCGTCACGATGTGCTACCAGGCGTATGTGCAGTCGACAACTCGCACCCCTCCTACCCGCACCGTCGCCGCGACCCTAAGCCAGGCGTTGGTGCCGCTCTGAAGAAGATCCTCAGCGGATTCGGTATCGAGTCCAGCCCTACATGCTCGTGCAACAAAAAGGCACGATACATGGATGAGATGGGGATCGCCTGGTGCGAGCAAAACGAGGACATCATCGTCGGATGGCTTGCCGACGAGGCGAAGAAGAGGAAGTTGCCATTCTTCACCACGGCAGGAAGGCTTCTTGTCCGCAAGGCCGTGAGGGCAGCCAAGCGTGCGAAACTTCGATAGGGTCGTCTGCATATCGCTAGCACGTCGCCAAGACCGCCGCGAGGCCTTTCTGTCTCGCGTGCCTGGAGACTTTCCGTTCGGCGAGATTGAGATATTCGACGCAATCGACGGGAAAGTCTGCAATCACCCGAAGTGGTGGCGACAGGGAGGCGGGGCATGGGGATGCTATCGAAGCCACCTCGCAATCATCGAACAGTCGCTGATGGCTGGGCACGAGTCGGTGCTAATCTTCGAGGACGACGCTACGTTCTGTGAAGGCTTCGCGGGGAAGGCCATCGAGTACTTCGAGCAACTGCCCGAGACCTGGGAGCAAGCCTACGTTGGCGGGCAGCACCTGAGGAGGCCGAAGGAGTTCGGGCACGGGTACGTTCGATGCCTCAACGTGAACCGGACTCACGGCTATGCCCTACAGAAGCAGGGCCTGATCAAGATGTATTCCTGGCTCAACCAGACCGAGGGCTGGCACCCCAGGAATCACATCGATCACCACATGGGCCGTCTCCACGGCAGCCGCGGGATCGAGGTCTTCGCTCCTAACCTCTGGCTGTGCGGGCAGGCCGCAGACGATAGGAGCGATGTATGCTGGAAGCCTGTAAGCGAGCGGTGGTGGCTCATGAAGCAGCCCGACGTGCCCTGCGAGCAGAAGTTCGTCGCAGTCATCGGCCTCCACCGATCAGGATCGTCAGCGACAGCAATGATCCTGCACAAACTCGGCGTGTCCATGGGGGACCAACTGACCGGATACGAGGGGAACCATGGCGGCGGCGGCGAGGCTGTCGGCCTACAGCACATCTGTGAGAGGTACGCCCGCTTCCCAGCGACCGAGATGCTCGCCCCAGAGAGTGCCCGAGGGCAACTGAAACAGTGGATCGAAGGCCGCATGCGTAGGCACGCTGTCTCCGGAGGGAAATACCCACACCTGTGTGCAATGATCCCGGCGATACGTGAGGCCGCCGGTGACCGTCTCCGCGTGGTACACTGTGACCGGCCGCTTGAAGACTCAATCGAAAGCCTGAAGCGGCGGTCGCGTAAGTGCAAAGGGTGGCTCGCCGTGAGCGACGAGCAGTGTGAGGCCGTGCAGCAGTGGCTCTGGGAAGAGAAGACCAAGCAACTCTCCAGGTTGCCTGGGAAAAACATATTGGACGTCGACTTCGACCGCCTGATGAACGAGACGGAAAGCGTCGTCGACGAGATCATCGACTTCCTCGGGTTGAGCCCCACCGAAGAGCAGCGGCTCGATGCAGTCAATCACATCAGGGGAGACATAAAGAAGTGAACGCTCTCGTAACACTGAACATCGGCGGGAAGTCGATGGCTCAGAAGACCAGGGATTCATTCGCCGCCGCTGCGGAACGATGGGGATGCGAGTTCGTCGAGATAGGAGAACCACTCATCGATGGCGTTCACCACTTTTGGCAGAAGGTCTTCGTCAGCGAGAATATGACGAGGTACGATCGCGTGCTGCAACTCGATGCAGACATGCTCATCAGGCACGATTGCCCGTCGCCGTTCGACATCTGCCCGGAAAATGCGTTCGGCGTCGTGTCCGCTAGGCAACTAGAGGTCCTCGGCACGAATGTCGACAGCCGAAAGACTGGCAGGGTGCGAGACATCATGCGGATGTGCGGCCACCGTGACAGGTGCGTCCAGGCATGGGCAAGACGGATGAAACTCAAGCCATGCCCTGACGTGAGACACCTCAACGGAGGCTTCTTCCTCTATTCGCCAGGAAAGCATCAGTGGCTCTGGGACCGGCTGAAAGAGGTCGCCAAGATGGTCGACTACGATAAGGCACTGCTGCCAGAACAGGCGTCGCTTTCTGTGCTCCTGTGGAACACGCAATGCGACCAGTTCTGGTTGCCGCACACATTCAACACCACCGCGGCTGGCACCGTCTACCTTCGGCCGCAGCACAGCCTCTACAATATGAACTCGTACATCTACCACTACACCGGGCACAATAGCCGGTGGAAGCGGCTCGACGGTCAAGACTGGCAGCGTTCACACGTCGAAGCCATCTCCGACAGGTTGCCAGTTGACGGTGAATGGGCTGAGGTCGGAGTATTCAGGGGCCAGACCTCATCCAACGTCCTGCACCGCAGGCCGGCGTCGAAACTCTACATGGTCGACTCATGGGGGCTGCACAACGCAGCCACCTACTCGGAAGACAAGTACGGCGGCTGGCCGCAAGACTTTTACGACAAGTGCCAGGCCTCGGCCGAGTCTTTTGCCCGGCACTACGATGTCGAGGTGATCAAGGCCAAGTCGGAAGACGCCGTGGACCAGTTTGCCGACGAGTCACTTGACCTCGTGTATATCGACGCTGACCATTCATACCCCGAGGTCAAGAAAGACATCGCCGCCTGGATGCCAAAGGTTAAGCGTGGCGGATGGCTAGGCGGGCACGATTATGATCCGCCGTGGAAGACGACCGGCGGAGTGAAGCCAGCAGTAGACGAGGCGTTTGGTAACGAGGTCGTCTTGGATAGCGGATACACCTGGTGGTGGAGGAAGCCCTCGTGAAGACAGTGATCTCAGTACTCGACATCGGCGGCTTTTGCACTGACGAGTCCAGGGCCAGCCTGACCAACGCCGCCAAGGTGTGGGGAGCAGACATCAACTTCGTCACCGAAGACCTCGTGCCATGGAGCGGATGCAAGTGGTTCGCGAAGTACTTCGCACGAAAATACTACCAGGACTACGATGCCGTCCTACAGATCGATGCGGATGTGTTCGTTAAAGCCGACGCACCCAGCCCCTTCCACGAGTGGTGCGGGACAGGCCTCGGCATGGTTCGTGAGCACCAGCCTGAGTTCGGCTGGGGCAATGGCACCGCAGGCTTCTGGGAGGAAGGCTTCACCTCGGCGTTCTACTACGTGTGCGGATACTGGTCGAGCAGGATGCAGATGCCGCCTCCGCTGAAGAGCGGCTACTTCAACGGAGGCTTCATGATCTACAAGCCGTCCGAGGTTGACGGCTGGTTCGATCAACTCTGCGAGTTCGGTGCAATCGAGGGCCACAACGGGCGTGGCCTGTCAGATCAGACGATCCTTTCAATCATGGCTCACAACGGCCTCGTACCCGTCCAGCCGATGCGGTCGGTGTGGAACGCCATCCACGCCGGAAGGACAACGAGCCTCTGCGGGCCAAGCATGGACAAGGCATACATCTACCATTTCTGCGGCAAGAGAAACAGGCGGGCCCGGATGGCAAAGGTCGACTGGAGGCTCCCGTGAAAGACTTCCACATCGATATCAAGGGGGAGCAGTGGCTCGTCAGATTCTCGCGTCGGATGCGTGGCCGTGCCTACGGCTGGTGCGACTACTCGCTGAAGAAAATAATGATTGACGACAGGCAGCCTCTTGTGCTAAAGTTAGAGGTCCTCGTCCACGAAGTGTTGCACGCGATCCACCCAGACCTCTCAGAGGAGGCTGTGTCTTACACGGGCACCAAGTTGGCCGAGGTGGTCAATGAGGTGTTTTCCGTGGAGGATTAATGAAGACCATGTTCCCTGGCACGTACAGAACCGCGAACTACTTGAAGGCCGGAGAGACCAAGGTCTGTGCAGTGTGCGGTGCCTCGCTGCCCGTCGGGGCCTTCTCGCGTGACTCGCGGGTGAAGAGCGGCGTCAGGAGTGCTTGTCGCCCCTGCGCGGCGGAGAGGCGGTCGGCCTACCGGAGGGCGTCACGATGATCTTCGGCCTTGCAGGGCGTGCCGGCTCCGGAAAAGACTCGGTCGCCGAGATACTTCGCTCGTCATACGGCATCGTGCCAATGAAGTTCGCACAGCCACTCTACGAGATGGTCGCTGTAATGGTCGGCTGTACAGTGGAGTGCCTGCAAGACAGGACGCTCAAAGAGATCCCGATTCCAGCGATCGGGAAGAGCCCTCGCGAACTGCTGCAATCGATCGGCACAGAGTGGGGCCGAACCTTCGTCGGCGATGACGTGTGGATCAAGTCGATGGCATCGAGGTCCCTGCCGCTCAGAGAGCAGGGCATCTCGATCGTCATCACCGACGTTCGGTTCGACAACGAGGCCGATTGGATTCGACGCACTGGCGGGGCCGTCTGGGAGGTCGCACGGCCACGACACGACACCGGGTGTGTCGGTGACGCTGCCCACCACTCATCGGAAGCCGGCATCGATGGCCTGCTAATCGATCGAACCATCGTCAACGACGGGTCCCTGGGAGACCTAGCCGATGCCGTTCACAGGGCAGTCACTGCCCCGTGGTCAGGCTCTCCGTGTACGCGAGCAGGCCGCCCCTAGCAGCGACGATCTGCTCGCGGGGAGTGCCCTGGTCGAAAGTCAGCACGAGAATGCCGGCCAGCAGTTGGCCGGGGTGATCCGGGATCGGTATGTAAAGGCCTGTATGCTCCGGCCTGACCCACCGCGGGCCGACCACGCAGTCACCAGTGATGATCGCCGAGGCTTCGGCCATCTGCTCTTCACCGAGCCCAGGGATCAGGAACGACCGGGTCTTGCCTGCCGGCCCGTAGTGGCTCACGGCGTCGTCGTCACCCTCGATCCTCATCAGCGTGATCGTGTTGCGGGCCATGTCGACGGCGTAGAGTTCGACAGCGAACGCCCCAGACTTCCGGGCAACGGCGTACATGGCTTCCCAGCCACGCTCCGCGGCTTGCATGTCCAGTTCCGGGTAATGGCTGAGTGACCGCGAGACCAAGGCCAGCAGGGCGTCGGCACGCTGGTACGCGACGAAGAGCGTGCCGCCGATCAGCAAGCCGACCGAGAGCACCAGCACGTCGAAGAACTTCCGCAAAGGCGGCGTCTTGGTGAGCCAAGCATTAAAGTAGCCGATGACCTTGCCCAACGTTTCATTCATGTCCGCGTACATCCTCAACCAGGTCTTGCCCCATTCCTCCATTCTAGCCTGAGCACCTGCCCCGCGTGTCCATGGTACAATAACGGCTCACCCACCAAGGAGCCGAAGATGAATACCCTGGCGATCTCAACCCACCACATCGAAGACCTCACGGATGCCTTTAAGGACTTCAACTTCAGAGGCTACGATCTGGTGACCGTAGGGCCCGCGGACTCCCTTTGGTCCACGTTCGCTCAGAACCGCACGCTCACCGCTAAGGTGCTCCTCTCAGAGAACCGCGAAGGTTTCTCGGCCGCCGGCTGCTTCACAAACTGCACTGGCCTCACCGAGTGGCCGTGTACCGACACGGGTCGAACCAAGGATGTCACCGAGACGCAAGGGATGTTCCGCGGCTGCTCGAACATCACTGGCTCCATGCCGTGGAGGTGCTCTCCGGTGACATGCCAGCGAATGTTCATGGGTTGCTCGCGCTGGGACGGAAGCGGCGTGAATGTTCTGGACTTCTCGAAGACGGTGCATCCCAACTCGATGCTTGAAATGTTCGACGGCGTTCCGATGACGACACGGAACCTCGGCTATCTGCTCGAAGCGATCGAACGCACGCTGCCACTCGGTGCCGTTCGCCACGGTGTTGGCGTTGGCTGCGGCCATGCCGATGCCATCTGCATGCGGCGGATGGATGACCTTCACGCCGGCGGCGTTGAGATCGTTCACTCAGGGACGCAAGAGCCGTGGGACTATTCGTTCGATGATGAAGTGAACGAATACATGGACTGCACCGAATACGTGTACAACCGCCCCACACTCGACTTCTCTGACTTCGAGGGCCTCGACGGGCACTTCGTCTCGGCGTATAACGGCTGCCTCGTGGCACCACAGTGGGGCATTTATGCGTCGCATTACATGCCGCCGGTAGGATTCGTGGCGGTTACCCGAACAGGCGAGAAGTTGACCGTCGTGGACAGAACCCGAGGGCCCGGTGATCTTTGCCTGGTGAGGTTCAAAGAGGTCGCTAAGACGGAGCCAGTGACTGTGTTCGACACAAATGACATGAATCCGTTCTTCAATCGAGAAAAGTACTGCGAGTACGTGGCTGGCAGCGGGCTGCCGTGCTATGTCCTCGACCGCAACCAAACGCCGCGCCTGTTCGAGTTGTTCTGGCTCAAGGGAAACGATGCCGTGGTCGGTCCGTCGGTCAACCTGAACGGCGCGAAGCACAAGAAAGAACTGTCCAGCGGCGACAGCGGCTCGATCGGCTTCTTGGTGAATGAGTCCGGCCTTGCCCTCGCAACTCACGTCGTGAGTACCTCGACGGGCATGGGCACGTCGATCGGTGCGTGCATTGACTGGATCGAGATGGAGACAGGCGAGGTACTCAAGACCGGGCTGTAGGCCAGGCGTCGACGAACTTGGCCAACTCATTCAACTCGGGCGTGGCTGTGCCCGCGAGGGCGAGAAAGCGGCTGGCCACCTCGATGGTCCCTGAGGTGATGAACGGGCAGTCATACCACGGTCTTGCTCCGAGGGCAAGGTTTTCGGCTGCGTTTTGGTATCCGAGATTCGGCAGTTGAAAGCAGAGCCTGACGGCTTCGTCACCATGTCTTACAGCCCACGATGATGGAACTAGTACATGGCCGATGTGAGGTGACTCGCCGCAGCCCTCGTGGAGCGTCGACGCAAAATGCTCCAAGAGGCCTTCGAGCGAAGATCCGATGATCTCAAGCGTCGGGGCTGACTTACCACCTCCGAGCATTGAGCGGAGGCCCGCGGACAGGCAGGTTTGTATGCGGTAGGCCTCGTCCTCCCGCCGCCGCTTGCGGTCTCGGGCGTTAGCCGCCGCTCGCAGGTGAGGTTGCTTCCGGTAGCATGCCCTGCATCGGCCACCACGGAAGAGATCAAACCTCGTCTCATTGCATTCCACGCAGGTCGCCGTTGCCTTGCTGTTACGCTTATAGCAGGCACCGCACTGGCCACCAACGAAGTAATCAAACTTGGTTTCATTGCATGCCACGCAAGTCGCCGTTGCCTTGCTGTTCCGCTTATAGCATGCACCGCAATGGCCACTAGCAGTGAAGTAACCAAACTTAGTTACATTGCATTGCACGCAAGTCGCCGTTGCCTTGCTGTTCCGCTTACGGCAGGCCTTGCACCGTCCACTAGTGAAGTAATCGAACTTGGTTTCATTGCATTCCACGCAAGTCGCCGTTGCCTTGGTGTTCCGCATATAGCAGGCAGTGCAACGTCCACTAGTGAAGCGGTCGAACTTAGTTTCGCTGCATTCCACGCAAGTCGCCGTTGCCTTGCGGCTCCGCATATAGCATGCATTACACGCTCCATTCACGAACTTGCCGAACTTCACCTCGCCGCATGCGACGCAAGTCGCCGTTGCCTTGAGGCTCCGAAGATTGCAGGCATTACACATCCCTTTGCGGAACTTGTTAAACTTCACCTCGCCGCATGCGGCGCAGGTCGAGGTCCACTTCTTATCAGGCATCGCCCGCACCCCCATCGGTTTCGGTCCACATATTGAGTCGACCTCCGTTGGTCAGCCGGCCTTGAGCGATGAGGCCGATAGCCTCGTAGTGACGCTCGTTCAAGAGCACCCATCGGTCACGCAGCGGCTCGATGTCCTTGCCGGAAAAACCGACCACTTGACGCCTGAACCGACGCTTGTCTGCGTCTGACAGCCGATCAATGGTCTTCGCAACGCTGCCCCACAGCGAGGTCAGCACAACAGCCAGCCGACGCTGGCCGTCATCAATCCACGTTGGCGTGTGGTCCGCGGGCAACTCGACTTCGAGTGCGGATATGCCAGCCGGTGCATCTGCCATGCCAGAGAGGGCCTCAAGCACGGCTGCCGCAACAATCGCGTCGCGGCTCGTCTCAGGGTCTGGCCTCATGTCCTCTTTAGCCGCCTTGAGGCGTGCCTTGATGCCAGGCTCGGCGGCTGACTTCTTCGTCGCCTTCTTACCATTCCACATCGCCGCCCACGAACCTGGCTCAGAAGGCATCACCACCCCGAGGTGCGTCGCCTTCTCGATTGCGAGGGCGACCTTTGAAGGCACCTCAAAGGCGTCGGGGTCGATCTCGACTCGCTGCTCGGCCCAACAGTCGCCCTGCGGCAGCGCAACAATAAGATTGTATACCGGCGGCTCCGCATGGACGACGACCAGCCGCCATAGGCCTGGGTGCCAACCGTCTGCACGACGCTCAAGGCCGAGGCCGCAAGTCGCCGGCTGGCCGGCATCCCTGAACTCCTCGATCTCTTGCTCAAGTCTGGCATGGTCAATCGGCGATGCCTTCGATCGAGCGTAGGCAACCGCCGAACGGAAGGCCTCAGACACCTCGCTCTCTGGCAGCGGGGGATCAAACCGGGCCTCGTTGATGGCCATCAACTCATCGATCGCATCGGCCAACTCACTCTCGCTTGACAGGTCGTGCATCCTGAATGCCTTACGGGCCGTCAGAGACACGATCGCGTTGTGACGGCCGCCTTCACTCACACCTGCTTTAACGACTTTTCTGGGTGGCAAGGCGGGCCTCTGGCAGCCATCGCCCTCAGAGATCAGGGCAAGCAAGTCGTCAGGGATCGGCATCAAATCAACGTCTTCCATCGACAGGCCAGGGGCCCACTCATATGCCGAGCCTGTGTAATGGACGGATGGAGGTACAATCGACTGAGCCGACATACCGCCGCCGCCAGTTCGAACTTCCAGGCCCTTGTATTTCACGACCGCCTTCGCAGGCAGGCGGTCTGTAAACTGGTAGAGCCGGTGGACACTGCGGTTGCCGGACGTGTACGTGGGCGTCTGGTGCAGATGGATACCCAGGGCCCGCACGGTGGCGGCACCTTCTTCATCGTCGAACTCGATGTCGATCACCCCTCCACGCTCGCCGAGGAGGATGCCGATGTTCCGTGGAGCATCCGTGTCGAGTTGGTCGATCAACTCGTCTTCGTCCGTGGTCGCCTTCTCCTGCCAGCGGAGGGCCACCGGGTGCTTGCCTCGCGAGCCGCCGGTGCAGGCCTCACGACCGCATGAGCAGCGACCGTCATCGGTGATGCCATGCACGACAACGACGGGGATGTTCCTGGCCGCCATTTTCGCGGCCTCTTTGAATAGCCAGTTCACTTCGTGTCTCCTGAAACGGGGGTTAATCTGCCAAAGTCAATGTACCGCCAGTTTTGACCGGGGGCAAGCGTTGGGATCACGTCGTCTGCGGCGATCCACCCGACGACCTCGATCCGACGGTACTCTTCGTCGATCGTGCGGGCCGCGAAAACGATCTTGCCAGCGTCGCTCCGGCGAACTGCTACTGCCTCAGACGTTCGGCAGCGGCGCACCTCGATGTTGGTGCCGACATCTGGGAGGTGCTTGTAGAGGTGGTGCTCCGATGCATGCCAGACGCCGGCATGCCAGAAGCGGTTGGTCACCTTAGCGACGGCCAACTCACACGCGGCCGCCGCCACCTGGGCCGAGCGGTCTGGCTCCATCTTGGCAGGATCGTAGTGAGGGGCATTCGGGCGGCCCCAGTTGGCGGTGAAGCGAGCGATGCCTACGGCCGCGGCTTGCTGGTACTCCCAGGGCTTCAGTGTGATAGTCATCCGTGACTCCGTGGAAAAAAGAGACCCCCGCCAGCCGCGCGAAGAGGAGGAGGAAACGCGCGGCTGGTCGGGGGCAAAGGAGGAGGCCTAGTCTAGCAACCCCTTACTAGAATGGGGCCTCCTCGGTGCTGCTGGCGGCGGGAGACGCGACGCCAGGCACTCGTGTCAACATCTCGGTCAGAGGCTCTGTGTACAAAGCCGTGACGACCTCACCCTCTG